>QMCD01000780.1_pt1 | contig 44466 bp, 35 predicted proteins | sample 1821841 | NCBI WGS metagenome assembly QMCD01 (sample SAMN01991225, study PRJNA193472) | Termite gut metagenome, whole genome shotgun sequencing project. | isolation source: worker | host: Macrotermes natalensis
GTTCCGGTAAAAAAAATGTTAAAAGCCGGCGGAATTTAATTTCCGCCGGCTTTTAACTGTATTTTGATAATATAATATGATTATTATTGAAATAACCCAATTTATTTGCTTTTTGCTTCAATATCGGCAAGAGCGTCCTTTCTTGAAAGGTTAATCCTTCCCTGAGAATCGATTTCCATAACCTTTACAACAATTTCATCGCCTATTGAAACAACATCCTCAACCTTTTCCACCCTTGTCTTGTCAAGCTTTGAAACATGAACAAGACCGTCCTTGCCCGGTGCGATTTCCACAAATGCCCCGAAGCTCATAAGGCGTACTACCTTACCCTTGTAAATCGCGCCGATTTCAGGGTCATTGACGATAGTGCTGATGATTTGCAGCGCTTTGTTTGCCTTGTCAATATCAATTCCCGATATGAATACGAAACCGTCGTCGTTAATATCAATCTTAACCTCGCAGTCGGCGGAAATCTTCTGGATTACCTTGCCTCCCTGACCGATAACGTCGCGGATTTTATCAACAGGAACCTTTGTCTGAAGCATTTTGGGCGCATATTTGCCGACTGCCGCACGGGGTGCCGGAATTGCCTTAAGCATAATCTCATCCAGAATATAAAGCCTTGCCTTATGTGTTTTTTCAAAGGCTTCCTTAATGATTTCAGGAGTAAGACCGTCAACCTTTATATCAACCTGAATAGCTGTGATTCCTTTATGTGTACCCCCGACCTTAAAGTCCATATCCCCGAAAAAGTCCTCTAAGCCCTGAATATCCACCATTGTGGTAAAGCTGCCGTCATCCTTTGTAATAAGACCGCACGAAATACCCGCAACGGGAGCTTTTATCGGTACGCCGGCATCCATAAGGGCAAGTGTTGAGCCGCAAATAGAACCCTGTGAGGTTGAGCCGTTGGAGGAGAGAACCTCCGACACGAGCCTGTAGGCATACGGGAATTCCTCAATTGTAGGAAGAACGGGTACCAAGGCTCTTTCAGCGAGTGCGCCGTGACCTATTTCACGCCTTCCGGGACCCCTTGACGGCCTTGTTTCGCCTACGGAATAGGACGGGAAATTATAATGGTGCATATAACGCTTAGAATCCTCTTCGTCAAGCCCGTCTATACGCTGAGAGTCGCTCACGGGACCTAAGGTAGCTACCGTAAGAACCTGAGTCTGACCCCGTGTAAATAAACCCGAGCCATGCACCCTGGGCAGAACGCCGACTTCGGCAGCCAGCGGACGGATGTCATCAAGACCTCTGCCGTCAACTCTCTTGCCTTCATACAGCCAGTTCCTCACAATTTTCTTCTGAAGCTTATATATGCATTCGTCAATCATGGGGATATTATCGGGGTACTGTTCGTCAAATTCGGAATGTATTTCATCTTTTACGGGGTTAAGCCTCGCTTCACGTATATTTTTGTCATCCGTATCAAGCGCTTCCTTTATTTTTTCGCCGGCAAGCTTTTCAATGGCTTCAAACAGGTCATGATTTACCTCCTGCGATTCGAAGACAAACTTGGGCTTTCCTATTTCCTTCTGTATATCCTTTATAAAGGCAACGATTTTCTTGATTTCCTCATGACCGGCAAGAATAGCCTTAAGCATGGTATCGTCGTCAACTTCGTTTGCCCCCGCCTCAATCATGACTATTTTTTCCGCCGAAGCGGCAACGGTAAGCTCCAGGTCGGATTTATTCCTCTGTTCGAGGGTAGGGTTGAGGATAATTTCTCCGTCCACAAGCCCGACGCTTACTCCTCCTATAGGACCGTTCCAAGGTATGTCTGATATTGAAAGAGCGATTGACGTTCCTATCATACCCGCGATTTCCGGGGAATTGTCCAAATCAACGGCAAGAACCGTCATTACTACTGAAACATCGTTTCTCATATCCTTAGGGAAAAGCGGGCGTATAGGCCGGTCAACAACGCGCGAAGTCAGTACGGATTTATCGGAAGGCTTGCCTTCCCTCTTCATAAACGAACCGGGTATTCTTCCGACAGAATAAAGCCTCTCCTCATAATCTACGGAAAGCGGGAAAAAGTCTATACCCTCCCTCGGCTTGACGCTTGCCGTAACGTTAGCCATCACGACAGTATCGCCGTAGGTTACCCAGCATGAGCCGCTTGACAGTTCACAGGTTTTCCCCGTTTCGACGGAAAGCTCCCTTCCTGCAAATGTAGTTTTAAAAATCCTGCGGTTTTCAAACATAAATGACCATCCTTTATTTTAATTAATTTTATCCGCAGTTTTAGCAATAAATCCTGTATACAGAGAGGAATCAGGAGTGAGGGGTGAGGATTAAGGTTCGATTATATTGTTTATGCTTATAACTTGAAGACAAAACCTTACTCCTTATTCCTTAATCCTTCTATATATACGATTTAATGCTAAACAACTGCGTATTTGCTAGGTTTTAGGATTAAGGAGCAAGGCTTAATATACCGATTATTACACTTGTAATTAACGAGCATCAGTATAAAACCTTATTCCTTAAACCTGAATCCTGATAAACCCCTAAACCCTATCAAAGGACAGAGTAAGCCGATACTTACCTTCTGCCCTTTGAATAATCTTTACTTACGTATTCCAAGCTTTCCGATTATGGCACGGTACCTGCTGATATCCTTTTTAATCAGATAGTTAAGCAGATTACGCCTGTGACCTACCATTTTCATAAGTCCCCTTCTTGAATGGTGGTCCTTTTTGTGAATCTTGAGATGCTCATTCAAATCGTTTATCCTTTTAGTAAGAATAGCAATCTGAACCTCGGGTGAACCGGTATCCGAATCACTCAGTCTGTTAGCTTCAATTACGGCTGTTTTTTCTTCTTTAAGCAGCATTGGTTTTCACCTCTTTTTATATTTTCACCATGCTCATAGAAAACGGATGGTAAAATTCCCAAAAGAAAGCTTTTTAATGCTATCAAACAATGGGCTTAAACCGTAATCCAAGAAACAGGTATTATTTTATGCATAAATATCCTGCCGGATATCCGCATAACATTAATATTATATCACATAAAACGTTTCTTGTAAAGCGTTATTATGAAATAGTTTTATTTTTCTTATTTTTTGCTTCTATAATTTGTTCCGTACCTCCCTTATCCTTGAAAACAGAGGCGTCTTCATCGGGAATACTGCCTGAATGCTCAGGATTAACTTCTCCCCTTTCTTCATAATAAGGGTCAATGACATATTTCTGTATTTGCGGATAGGTATTGAACATTATTACAAGCCCTATAAATGAAACAGGCAGCAACGGTATAAGTATAACCGTCATATTATTTAAAAATACGGCGACTATCCAGAAAGCGATACTGGTTATAACAATAACAAGGGTAATGAAATTCTTTTTCAGTGCAATACAGGTAAGAAAAAAAGCATTCTTGATTATATTAATAAGCTTTAAATCAGTAGCCACTATCATAGGTATTATATAAAAATTCATCATTAAAAGAGTGAAGGCAAAGCTGACGGATACAACACAAAGAACGTTGTATATATTACCGTATTCCTGTGCCAGAACGGGGTATACCCTCAAAGCGGCAACAGCCGAAAGGCAAATCAGTATATCGGCAATTCCGACGGGTATTGACTGTTTTAAGTTTTTGCTGAAACCCTTCCAGAATTCATGAAAAGTAAAAGTACCCTTTTCCAGCACATAATTACGCAGGACTTTAGTCATGCCCGATAAAGCGGGACCAATCGTCACTATGGGAATACAGAAAATAAAGGTAATAAAATTCAATTGTATAAGCTTCCAGAATTTTCTGAAATAAATCTCCCAGAATACAAAAAACGCTTTCTTTTTCGGGGCATTTTTTGAAATACCCCTGCCGGCTTTATTATAATCGGTACCAAACAGCGCCAAAACAATACACTCCTTTTAAAATTCCTTTAACGATAAACATTACAGAAGACCTGTCCAGAAATCGGCGAATAAAAATGTAAACAAACTGTCGATTAAAGATGAAATGACAAGGATAGCTGTCAGTATAACGAATTTTGTAAAATAAAGCTTATGGTCAAGCGTTCTCTGTATATTCCTGTCAGAAAAAATAATCATGCAAATGCTTCCGGACATCCTTAAGGCTTCCCTTACGGCAAACATAAGTACAAAAGCTGAAATTATACCGCCCGGTATGATTAAAACCATTGACATTCCGAAACCTCTGATTCCGTATCTGCTGTACATACCGGCAAGAGACACACCCATTCCGAGACCGCGGAAAACTGGGATAATGATTTCAACCGGCTGTGAAACGGCGCTGTAGCCTAGAATAAAACACCCAAGCAGCAGAACAAACGCTCCCGAAAAAGAATTCATCAGCGTTTGCAGAAAGGTTTGTCCAAGCCTGTTGTCAATCAGGCTCCCGGTAACGCGTCCCAGGCTCTCAAGCTGTTCACCGTTAAGCCTGCCGAAAAGCATTGTTCCGATAAAAACCCCGGCTAAAAACAAAATCATCAGAAGCAGAACCGCCGCTTCGTTATGTGACAATGACGATAGTTTTTTCACATTCGTTTTCATACATCTTATCCTTTATATTCACTAATCTATTTAGTTAAGATATATGCCGGCTTGTCCGGAAATATTACATTGCTAAACCTGCAGTTCCGAAAGTTCATATGCCCGTTTTGTACAGGCTTCGCATGCTTTATGCACGGTTTCCTCAAGCTTCCCTTCACAAAGCTTTTCAAGTCCTGCCACCGTAGTTCCGCCCTTTGACGAAACCATACTTATTAATTCGTCAACGGATTTACCGCTTTGCGTTATCATTTTAGCCGAGCCTATCAGTGTTTTACAGAACAGCGTTTTAGCTGTATCACTGTCAATTCCCGCCGAAGAGGCATAATCAATGAAAGCCTTTGCGTAAAGATAAATAAAAGCGGGGGATGAGCCGTTCACGGCAATAATCTCCTTCATTTTATTTTTATCCACAACTGCGATTTCGCCGCATGCGGAAAATATTCCGCATACCATTTCAAATTCGTCATCCTTTACATGCTCTGTCCTTGCCAGAGCCGAAGCTCCCTCTCCAATCAGCAAGGGAGTATTCGGCATAACGAGAATAACCTTGGCTTCGGGAATCGTTCTAGCCTTGACATATTCGTCTGTTATACCCGCGCATATTGAAATTAATACCGTATCCTCCGTAACAAAATCCTTTACCTTTAAGAGGACGTCGTTAAGCTGCTGGGGTTTCACCGCAAAAAAAACATACCTGCATTTCTCTATGATTTCCAGTTCGCTAACGCAGGGGATAACGTTATATTCACTCAGTTTTTTAATCTGCTCGTTATCGGGGTCAAAGGCATAAAGCTGTATTGACGGGGATGTGGCGTACATTTTAACATTTCCGCATAGACCGCTGTTATTAATACCGCGCATAATGGCATATCCCATATTTCCCGCGCCGATAAAACCGACATTAACCATAAAAATCCCCCTGTTTATTTGTTGTTCACAGCTCTTTTGCGCGAATAGCCCGAAGACATCTTTATTTTCCCGTAAACCCTTAATGCAACCGGCAATATAATACAAAGCATTATAATATCCAAAGGCAGCTGACCCACATTTTTTATAAAACGGAAAGAAGTGTTCATCCAGAGTATAAAAACGTTCCAGCCGGCTTTATCCGCTTCAAAGACGTTAAAGTCCTTATTAACATAAAGCGAGTATATAATATATGAATTAAGGCTTAAATTACATACTATAACCACGGTTATCCTTGCAGCCGCTATTAAAATCAAACTGATTTTTTCCCTGTAAAGAAAAACGCCGTAGATTATCCCGGCAAGCAGGACTACCAGTGCAAGCTGAGGGCTGTAACCATTCGGTGTTCTGTTATCAATCAAAAACAATATTAAATCCAGTGCGAAATTGGATATACAGCATACTACCGGTCCGTACAGCATTGCTATGATGCAAATCGGGATGAACGCAAATGTTATCCTCAAATCCGCAGTCACCTGAATTTTAAGTAAGTAACTTATTACAATACTCAAACCTACAAGCATACCGGACGTTGCCAAAGTACGGATATCCGTCAGTGATTTTGCGGAATCCTTGAATAAACCGAAAAAGCTTTTCATTATATCTCTCCTTAAAATATGCTGTTTTGCATAAAGGGAGTAGTATTGACCCGTTTTTGAATCAATATCAATAAAAAGCTCCGTATATGCATTTTTAGCGGGATGCGATATATACACCGCAAGCAGCTGACAGCAGCTGCTTTTCGTTCAGACGGCAACTCCCCGTCCGTCTGACACTGTACGCGTAAATATCTACTCTGTAAATGCTTAAGATATAGATTATTTTGAAATGATATGGGCAATCTTATACAGGTTCTTGTCAAAAGTCTTTTTCATTTTTAAAGCCTCAAGTATATCATAATCAACGACCCTGCCTTTCTTTAATGCGACAACCCGGTTGCTTTTTCCCTGGTCAAGCAGATCCACGGCATAATAACCCATTTCGCTGGCATTGACCCTGTCGCGTACGGTGGGGCTTCCACCGCGCTGAACATGACCTAAAATAGTTGCCCTGGATTCAATGCCCGTCATTGTTTCAATTGTCCTGGCAATCCCTTCGGAATCGCCTACCCCTTCGGAAACTACAATTATAAAGTTTTCCTTTTTATCAGCCTTTGAAGCTTCAATTCTGTTTATAATATCCTTCATATTATATTTCATTTCCGGGGTAATAATCGCCGTCGCGCCTACGGCAACTCCGACATTAAGAGCAATCCATCCGGCGTCCCTGCCCATAACCTCAATAACGCTGCACCGGTCATGCGACTGGGCTGTGTCACGGATTTTATCTACCATTTCCATAGCGGTATTAAGTGCGGTATCATATCCTATGGTATAATCAGTACATGAAATATCATTGTCTATAGTGCCGGGAATACCGATACACGGAACGCCCGCTTTCGATAAATCCGCCGCTCCTCTGAAAGAACCGTCGCCGCCTATTACAACCATACCCGTAAGGTTAAGCTCATCGCACCGCTTTTTGGCTTCAAGTACAGATTCCCATTCCTTGAACTCATTGCATCTGGCAGTAAAAAGAATCGTCCCTCCGCGCTGAATTATTGCGGAAACATCACGTACGCCAAGCCGGACAACCTTTGAATCCATTTCATCCTTTGTTTCTTTGCCTTCGATATTAACAAGACCGTTATAGCCCCTTCTGATACCCATAACCTCATAGCCTTTGCTGATAGCTGTCCTTGTTACCGCGCGTATGGCAGCGTTCATTCCGGGTGCGTCGCCGCCGCTTGTTAATACGCCTATCCTCTTCATATGAATCTTATCTTCCTTTCCGGGTTAAAGTATTTTAATTCTTTTTTAATTTTAACTTATCCGGCTGAGCTTTTCATATAACCCGCCTGATATATAATATTCGTTTTCTTTAATTAAGATAAACAGAAGACGGAACTGTTTATCCGCATATCTAAAATCAATAATAAACAAATATATTGTACTATTTTCGCCGGGATTTGTCAAGGTATTCCAAAATAAATTCATATTTGATTAACCCGAATATATAAAAGAAGGATATGAATTATTGTTTATTTTGATACCACAACATTGTCCGTTCCGATAAGTCCGGTTATTTTAGTTAAAAACTCTGCGGATATATTTACTTTATTTATATTTTTCGGCAGAACTTTTTTCTTTAAATCATAAAAATAAAACATAAGCGTCATTTCCCCCCTGTATTTATCTTCAGAAGCAATATTCAGTATATTTTTGATTGTATCCGCATCATCGCTTCTGCATTTTATATAAATGTTCATATTACCGGTCACATTTATAAACTGAGCCGGAGTTAAAACAGATTCAGCCAAAAGCTTTGGTTCATCGTCCTTATATGAAATTTTTGATTTAATGAAAATAATACTTCCTTTTATAAAAAGCTTCCCCGATACCCGATACAAATCCGGGAATACTATTGCTTCAATTTCGCCGGTCATATCCTCAAGCTTAACGAACAGCATCTTTGAATCATTTTTTGTATTGTAAAGCTTAACGCCCTGCACCATGCAAATTATAGAAATTTCATCCCCTTCCTTTAAAACTGTTTCATCGGACATAACGTCCGCAATATGATTCAGTTTGCGGACTCCGGCGTAAATCTCATATTCCTGAAGAGGATGACCCGACAAATATAAACCCGTCGCGTCCTTTTCCATTTCGAGGAGAGTATACAAATCATATTCATCAGCCTCGGCAATACTAATATCATGCTTCGTTGAAAACTGGCTGTTAGTTTCAAAAAAATTAATCTGGCCTTCAATTATGCTTCCGGAATTTTTCTGCGACGAGTCATATATATTATCAAAATTTTCAAGCAGCTGTCTGCGGTTGTGCTTGAAACATCCGAACGCTCCGCTTTTTATCAGACATTCAGCCGCTCTTTTGTTTAAACCGGTTCCGCTCATCCTTTCGCAGAAGTTCTGGAATGATGTAAAGTTTCCTCCGTTTACACGTTCGTTTATTATTTCATCGATTAATTTATTACCAAGGCTTTTAACCGCCGAAAGCGCAAACCTTATCTTGTTCCCGGAAGCAGAGAAACCGCTGAAGCTTTCATTGATATCCGGCGGTAAAATAATAATATTATGCTTACCGCAGTCGTTTATATACTCCAGCAGCTTATTAGTATTATCAAGTATGCTTGTCATCAGGGATGACATATATTCACTGTAATGATGACATCTTAAATATGCGGTCTGATAGGCGGTATATGCATAAGCGGCTGCATGCGATTTATTAAAAGCATAAGAGGCGAACCCTGACATCTCATTGAAAATCTCCTCGGCAGTCTCCCTCGGCACTTCGTTTTTCAATGAACCGTTTATGAATTTATTCCTTTCGGTTTCCATAACGCCGGCTTTTTTCTTTGCCATCGCGCGGCGTACAAGGTCTGCTTCGCCGTATGAATACCCCGCCATAACCCGGCAGATTTCCATAACCTGTTCCTGATATACAACACATCCGTAGGTTATTCCAAGTATATTTTTCAGTATATGATGCTTATACGTAATTTTATTTGGATTATGCCTGTTTTCGATATATTTCGGTATGCTGTCCATAGGTCCGGGACGGTAAAGCGAAATTACAGCTATTAAATCCTCGAAGGTTTCGGGTTTCATCCTGACGAGAAGCTGTCTCATCCCGGCGCTTTCAAACTGGAATACGCCAAGCGTCTCCCCTCTTGACATCATGTCAAATACAGATTTATCGTCAATTGGAATGCTGTTGACATAAAAATCCGGGATTTCCTCTTTAATGCTGTCCTCGCAGTTATGGATAACAGTAAGGTACCTTAAACCTAAAAAATCCATTTTTAAAAGCCCCAGGCTTTCAAGGATGTTCATAGGGTACTGTGTGACTACCGCTTCGTCATTTTTCTGCACAGGGACATAATCGCTGACAGGGGCGTCTGAGATAACAACGCCAGCCGCGTGGGTTGACGAATGCCTCGGCATTCCCTCTATTTTTTTCGCCGTGTCAATCAGCTCGCGGACGACGGGATTCTGTCTGTACATACCGGCAAGCTCATCATTTTTTGCCAGCGCCGACTCCAAATCAGCTCCGAACGGTATTAATTTCGCCGTTTTATCGGCAATCTGATATGAAACATTCATTACTCTGGCAACATCCCGTATTGAAGCCTTTGCCGCCATCGTTCCGAATGTTATAATCTGCGCTACCCTGTCGGAACCGTATTTCTCCACGACATAATCAATTACCTTCTGTCTTTTGATATAGCAGAAATCTATATCAAAATCCGGCATTGAAACCCGTTCGGGATTCAGGAAGCGTTCAAACAGAAGGTTGTATTTTATAGGGTCTATGCCCGTTATTCCGATACAGTAAGCTGCGAGGCTTCCTACGCCGGAACCTCTCCCCGGACTGACAGGAATATTATTTTCCCTGGCAAACCTGATAAAATCCCATACAATCAGGTAATAGTCAACATATCCCATCTTTGTAATCGTTTCAATCTCATGCTCCATCCGGGATATTATATTTTCCGGAACGTTCCCGCCGTAACGCCTATACATTCCCTTATAACAAAGCTTCCTGAAATATCCGGGGTTTTCTTTGTGCTCACAGCCTTTAATATCGAACCTGGGAAGCTTGATTTTCCCGAATTCCAGCTCAACATTGCAGCGTTCGGCAATCCTGACCGTATTATGAACAGCTTCGGGAACATTTGTAAATAAAGCCGCTATTTCGTCATATGACTTAATATAAAATTCATCGGTCGGGAAAAACATTGCATTGTCATCGGTCAGAAGCTTGTTAGTTTGGATTGCAATCAGGACTTTCTGGATTTTAGCGTCCTGTCTGTTTATATAATGAGCATCATTTGTCGCGGCAAGCTTAATGCCGGTTTCGGCGGACAGCTTGTACAGAAGCGGGAGTATTGACAGCTCCTCCCTGATATTATGATTCTGTACTTCGATGTAAAAATTATCGTCTCCGTAAATCGCTTTGTATTTCAGGGCGGTTTCCTTTGCGCCGAGATAATCGCCGTTTAAAAGCAGTCCGGGTATTTCGCCCGCAATACATCCGGACAGCGCAATAAGACCTTCGCTGTACTTTTCAAGAAGAGCAAGGTCGGTTCTTGGTTTATTGTAAAAGCCTTCGACACAAGCCGCCGAGACTAGCTTGATTAAATTATAATAGCCGGTATTGTTTTTGCACAGAAGAATCAAATGATACGGTTTATTGTCAATACCGTGAACTTTATCAAAACGCGTCCGCGGCGCAACGTAAACTTCGCAGCCGATGATGGGCTTTATACCGTTTTCCATGGCAGTTTTATAAAAATCAACGGCGGCATACATATATCCGTGGTCTGTTACGGCGACGGCAGTCTGTCCGAGACTTTTAACTTTAGCCACCAGTTCCCTGATTCTGCAGGCGCCGTCTAAGAGGCTGTATTCGCTGTGAAGATGCAGATGAACAAATTTATTCATATTAATTCTATTCTTTTCTTCCGGTTTAAAAAAAGCTTTTAATGTATTATATTTTACTGTCCCGCAGTTCATATGCAATTTCCGATATTTTTTTTAGTCTGTGGTTTACGCCCGACCTTCCTATCGGCTTGTCTAAAGCTTCACCAAGCTCCCTGAGCGAAAACTCGGGATATTCCAGCCTGAGCTCGGCTATGCTTATAAGGTCGTCGGGAAGATAGTCAATTCCTGCCGTATTAATTATATACTCAATATCCTTGATTTGATTTTCCGAAGCCTTCAGGGTACGCTCAATATTAGCCGAATCACAGTTTGCAATCCTGTTTGCCTTATTGCGGATATCCTTATAAATCTTTATGTTCATTAGGTTTATTGAGGAAAGCGTAGCCCCCGTCAAGGTCAGGAAATCCTCAATTGTTTCACTGCCTTTCATATAAATTACATAATTTCCCTTGCGTTCGGTTGATTTTACGCTTATACCCATATTATTAAGGATATTTATTAAATCATTCATTAAATCCTTATACGGGACGACAAACTCAAGGTGGTATTCCTTAATAGGCTCCATTATGCTGCCGCAGGATAAAAACGCTCCCGCCAGAAATGAAAATACATTGTTGTTTCCGATATTCTCATTCTGTATTCTGTGTATAAGCGAACGGCTTGAAATACGGTATTTATATATCAAGTTCTCTATATGCTCCCGTTTCACAACATTGAGGACATATATGGAGGATGTGTTTTTTTTCTCCGTTACCGTCATGCCGACGCACCCCTGTCCGCCGACAACTTCATCTACGAGACTGCTGAAGAGCTTTGCCACCATATCGTTTTCCGTCTGGAACACTATACTTTCGGGTGTGAATTTTTTACAGAAAAGAAGCATCCCGTACAGGCACGAATATTTCCTGTCCCTGTCGCTGTTCAGCCGGCAAAGTTCTTTTTTTACATCATATGAAAACGACAAAGAACACAGTCCTTTCATCACTTATTCCTATAAGTTACCTGCCTTTGGAAATATCCCTGTGGGTTATCATACACTTTATATTCTGATTTATAAGGTAGTTATAAATTATTTCGGCATATGTGACGGAACGGTGCTTTCCTCCCGTACATCCGAAAGCGATTATAAGCTGTGTTTTCCCTTCCGAACGGTATAACGGAATCAGGAAATCAAGTAAATCCTCCAGCTTGGAAACAAGTATCCCGGCTTCTTTATGCCGCATTACAAAATCCCTGACATCGCTGTCAAGACCGGTCTTGTTCTTAAGCTCAGGGATATAAAACGGATTGGGAAGGCACCTGACGTCGAAAACCAGGTCTGATTCCCTGGAGCTTCCGTATTTAAAACCAAAGGACATGACTTTTATTACCAGCGAATCCTTGGGGTTTTCCAGGAAAAGCGCATTAACCATGCTTTTGAGCTGCGACAAAGAAGTATCGGTGGTATCGATATAATAATGGGCGGCTTCCCTGACCGACATAAGAAGCTCCCGTTCCATATCAACAGCGTTCTGCAGGCTTCCGTGAGCCGCCGTATCAAGAGGATGCTTCCGGCGCGTTTCCTTATAGCGTTTTATGAGCACTTCATCGGCTGCGTCCAGGAACAGAATCGAATAATCAAGTCCGTTGTCCGAAAGGTATTTTATCCCCTCGTCAAGTTCAAAAAACAAATCCCCTCCCCTTGTGTCGGTAACTACCGCAACCTTATCCATACTGTTCGATTCAATGCATATTTCGGCAAATTTCGGTATCAGCTGAGGCGGTATATTATCAATGCAATAAAAGCCTATATCCTCCAATGCATTGATTGCACCGGATTTCCCGGAACCTGAAAGACCGGTTATTATAAGAAATTTCATTGCCTGTACTCCTCTCTGTCCGTTATAATCTCCGGTTCGCATTCTAATAAAAAGCCAGTTTTTTCAAATACGTTTTTTTTAACGTAACCTATAAGCTCCATAAGGTCGTCAAAACATGCGCTGCCTTTATTGACGATAAACCCCGCATGTTTTTCACTGACTTGCGCGTCTCCGACGGCACAGCCTTTCAGTCCGCATTTATCAATAAGGTAGGAGGCATAGCTTCCTTCGGGACGTTTGAACATACTGCCCGCGCTGCCGTATTCGAGCGGCTGACTGTTTCTGCGTTTTTCCATAAGTTCATCCATCTTGTTTTTTATATCCCTGAAGCTGCCCTTGCTCAGCCGCATTGAAACGGTCAGAATAACCGAATTACTATGCATAAAAATGCTGTTGCGGTATGACAAACCCATATCGCCGGCATTAACGGTCAGTATATTTCCGTTTTCGTCAAGTATATCCGCGGATATAATAATATCCTTCATTTCTCCCCCGTATGCGCCTGCGTTCATATAAACGGCGCCGCCGACGGTTCCGGGTATCCCGTAAGCGAATTCCAAACCGGTCAGACTGTTTTCCAGGGCAGTCAGGCAAAGCCTGTTCAGAGAAAGACCCGCTTCGGCTGTTATAATACCGTTATCACAGAAGCATTCCGAAAAACCGTTTCCTAAGCGGAATACCACTCCCTTAAAATCCCTGTCGTCGATAATAAGGTTTGAACCCCTGCCTAAAACCAGATATTTTATTCCGTGTTTTTTTGCCATGGGAATAAGTGTTTTACATGTGCTTATACCGTTTATTTCAATAAGTAAATCACATATGCCGCCGATTTTAAAGGTAGTGTATTTTTTTAATACGGCATTTTTTATGACTTCGCAGTTCAGCTTTTCCGCTTCATGCGAAATAAGTTCAATAATATGTTCATAAGCCATAAAAATACTCCTTTAATTTGTCGATACGTTTTATGAATGAATTTTATTTATTCTTCTGTTAAATCCTCCGGTTCCAGCGCGGTAAATCCAATTTACCGTCATATACTAATACATACTTATGCATATTAGTAAAAAATATTGCCAAGTTAGTAAATATCCCATTTCTTGATAGTTTCCTTCTTATCGACGTCAAGACCGAGATTGTCAAGGAGTTCCTGAGCGGCGTTGTACCCCATTTTCTTCTGGCGGTTGTTCATAGCGGCTACTTCCAGTATAACGGCAAGGTTGCGTCCGGGTTTTACGGGAATTGTAGTGCAGGGTACCTTAACGCCCAGAATTGAAGTATACTCGCTGTCCACACCCATTCTGTCATAAACCTTTTCGCTGTCCCAGGGTTCAAGCTCAATTATCATATCAATTTTTTCAGTTACCTTAACGGCGCCCATACCGAATAAACGGCGTGCGTTTACAATCCCGATACCGCGGATTTCAAGGAAGTGCCGGATATTTTCAGGCGAGGAGCCGACCAGGCTTATGTTGGAAACACGCCTTATTTCAACGGCGTCGTCGGCTACAAGACGGTGCCCGCGCTTTATAAGCTCGACGGCGGTTTCGCTCTTGCCGACGCCGCTTTCGCCCAGAATAAGCATACCTTCACCGTATACCTCAATAAGCACACCGTGCCTTGTAATCCTAGGCGCAAGATGAAGGTTCAGGAACGCAATCAGCGCCGCCATAAAACCGGAGGAGCTTTCCTTGCTCCTCAGCAGAGGAATTTCATACTTCTGCGCAAACTCAACCATTTCCGGGAAATAAGGCAGCTCCCTTGTGATAATTACGGCTGGTACCCTCTGAGCAAAAAGCATATCCAGCCGTTCGCTCCTTAAATCCTCTTCAATGGTTGCTAGGTATGCGAACTCCATTTTACCTATAATCTGAATCCTCTCATTGCTGAAATACTCATAAAAGCCCATAAGCTGCAGCCCCGGACGGTTTATGTCGGTTTCGCTTATTATCAGCTTTGAAGCATCCATGGGCAGATATATGGATTCCAAAGCAAAGTGGTCAATAAGCGTTTTTAAAGCGACGGTGAATTTTTTTTCCGCCATAACAAACTCCATTCCGTCAGCCGCCGGGTTCCGGTAATTTATAATTCGGAAAGTATTTCCCTGACTGCTGAATTTTATTTTATTTAATGCGTACTGAACAATTACACATTTTGTGTAATTATTCCCGGAAACAGACAAGTCTGTTTCCGGTTGCGGAAAAAGCAGAGCTTTTTCGCAATACTTCTTGATAATGTCTGCTTATAAAGCAGTTTTCTAAGAAAATTGTTTTATAAGTGCAAGAGTTTTTAGTAATTTTACTCAAAAACCTTGCACTCGAATAATCGAAAAATGCTTTTACGTCGCATAGCGACGGCATTTTTCAATTATTCAGCAGACATTATTTAACAGTAAACCCGTTATAAAGCCCGAATTCCTTCTATGTATATTATAACATATATTCTCAGAATTTCAAGCAGGAACTGTTATTTGTTTGTGATTAATAAATTTTAATATATATATTGCATTTAACATCATAATTATGTTATAATGTTTTTCAGAGCCTGTCCGGCATTTATAGTTTAAACCGTACAGTATAAAAATCAAAAGAAGGAATTATAAAATGAACAATAATAATATTATAACTCTTGAAAATATTTCCGTTGCCTTCGACGGCGAATCTGTTCTTAATAATATAAATTTAGAAATCAGGGACAAGGAATTTGTGACGCTGCTGGGACCGTCCGGGTGCGGTAAAACTACTTTGCTTCGTTTAATAGGAGGGTTCCTTACACCCGACAGCGGAAACATTAAATTTGAAAATAATATAATTAATGACATACCGCCCTATAAGCGGAACGTTAATACGGTTTTCCAGAAATACGCGCTTTTCCCTTTTCTTAATGTATATGAAAATATAGCGTTCGGTTTAAAGGTAAAAAAGGTCCCCGAAAGCGAAGTAAACAAACGCGTCAAGAAAATGCTTGAGCTTGTCGAATTAATCGGATATGAAAGACGTTCAGTCACTAACCTTTCGGGCGGACAGCAGCAGCGTGTTGCAATAGCGAGGGCTCTGGTAAACGAACCGAAGGTTCTTCTGCTTGACGAACCTCTCAGCGCGCTTGATTTAAAACTAAGAAAAGAAATGCAGATTGAACTGAAACGTATTCAGCAGCAGCTGGAAATCACCTTTGTCTTTGTCACCCATGACCAGGAAGAAGCTCTGACCATGAGCGACACCGTTGTGGTAATCAATAACGGCGTTATCCAGCAAATCGGTTCTCCCGTCGGTATTTACAACGAACCCGTTAATGCCTTCGTAGCGGATTTTATAGGTGAAAGCAATATACTGGACGGTATAATGAAAAAGGATAAACTGGTAGAGATAGGCGGATTTGAATATGAATGCGTCGATTCCGGATTCGGTACAAATACACCCGTGGATGTTATAATCCGTCCCGAGGATGTTAAGCTTGTTAAACCCGGCACATCCAATATCAACGGGATTGTTGAATCGGTTGTGTTCAAGGGCGTTCATTATGAAATGGAAATTGCGGCATATGACCACAGATGGCTTGTGCATTCGACAAAATCGGCTGAACCGGGAACCGATACGGGTATTTCGTTTAAACCATACGACATACATATTATGAAAAAACTCTGATAATAACCCGCCGAACATAAAAGTATTTCAAAGGATGAGTGCTGATGAAAAGAATAATTTCCGTGCCGTATCTGATATGGATGGCGGTATTTACCGTAGTTCCGCTTATAATGGTTGCATATTTCGCCTTTACTGACAGCGAAGGCCGCTTTACATTAATCAATGTCGCCAACGTGAGCCGGTATACCAATATATTTATACGTTCAATCGGCTTTGCCGCAGTCGCCACTGTAATATGCCTTATTATCGCATACCCGCTTTGCTACATACTTTCCAAACTGGACAGGAAATACCAGGGTACCGTGCTGATGATTGTAATGCTTCCTATGTGGATGAACTACCTTCTAAGAACATACGCCTGGATGACTTTGCTCGGCAATAACGGTATAATCAATCAAATCATTTCATTTATGGGATTTGAACCCGTAAAGATGCTTAATACTTCGGGAGCCGTTATCCTGGGTATGGTTTACAATTATCTTCCCTTTATGATTCTGCCCATTTATTCGGTTATGGTAAAGATTGATGAAAGCGTTCTTACCGCGGCTAAAGATTTGGGATGCAATGCCAGAGCCGTGCTTTTCCGCGTAGTCCTTCCGTCGACATTCCCCGGAATAACCTCGGGAATTACAATGGTATTCGTGCCGGCTATCAGTACGTTTATAATTTCACGGATGCTGGGCGGCGGCTCGCACATGCTAATCGGCGATTTAATCGAAATGCAGTTCCTCGGAAACGCATATAATCCTAACCTTGGCGCCGCTATTTCGCTTGTCCTGATGGTAATCATCCTTTTGATTATGTCAATCCTGAATCAGTTCGACAACGAAGATGACAGGGTGCTTATGTAGGAGGTCAGGGATGAGGAATAAGGAGTCAGGAATTAGCGATAAAGATAATTACTGTCCGTTAATTATTACAGAAAGGTTGCTGAAAGCTTGAAAAATAAAATATTATCCCGGATTTATGTCGGTCTGGTTCTTATGTTTTTATATGTTCCCATTTTTGTACTGATAGTATTCTCCTTTAATGAAACGAAAAGCCGTTCTGTTTTTTCGGGATTCACATTTGACTGGTATGTTAAGCTTTTTCAGAATGAGCTTATTATGAGTTCCTTGCTCAATACGATAATTATTGCCGTTATTGCGTCCGTTTTATCCACCATTCTCGGAACAGCCGCCGCCGTGGGCATTAATAATATGAAAAAGCTCCCGCGTTCGCTTACAATGCAGGTTACTAACATACCCATAATAAATCCGGAAATCGTAACAGGCGTATCCTTAATGCTGCTGTTCGTATTTTTTTCCGCGCGCATGCATTTTGAATTCGGGTTCGTGACCCTGATTATCGCACATATTACATTCAATGTTCCTTATATAATACTTAACGTTATGCCCAAATTCAGGCAAATGACTCCAAATTTATATAATGCGGCGCAGGATTTGGGATGCAGTCCCGCAAGAGCTTTTTTCAAGGTGGTGCTTCCTGAAATTATGCCCGGCGTCATTTCCGGTTTTCTTATGGCGTTCACCTTTTCTCTTGATGATTTTGTTATCAGTTACTTCACAAGCGGAGCGACGTCCCAGACTCTGCCGATTACGATTTACTCCATGACAAGAAGAAAAATAAGCCCGGAAATAAATTCTCTTTCAACACTTATCTTTATTGTTATAATAATAGTGCTTATTGTAAAAAACATAATCGAATCAAGGAACATTAAGAAAAGGAGCGTTAAAACTGATGGATAGAATCAGGAAGCTGAACGTTTTTATAATCCTGTTAACATTCTTTTTCGTCTTTTCATCATGCTCATCGGATGATGTGTCAGCTGATGAAGAGGATATTGAAGCACTCAGCCTTAATATAGAAGATGAAGATTATTATAAACGTTTTTCCGGAGAAGGATTATCAATAAATGTTTACAACTGGGGAGAATACATTTCCGACGGAAGCGACGGCACACTGGACGTAAACGGCGAATTTACCGAATTAACAGGAATAAAAGTTAATTACACCACCTATGCTACAAATGAGGAATTATACGCCAAGCTCAAAGGCGGAGGTTCGTCGTATGATATAATTATACCGTCCGATTATATGATTTCCCGTATGATAAAGGAAAATATGCTGCTTCCCCTTAACCATGGCAATATTCCTGCTTTTTCAAATATCATGGATAAATTCACAGAACCTGAATATGACGCCGGAAGCCGTTATTCGGTTCCTTATGCATGGGGAACAGTCGGTATTATTTATGACAATACCATTGTCGAGGAAGAGAATATCGACTGGGATATACTGTGGAATGAGGATTACACCGACAGAATACTTATGTTCGACAATCCGAGGGACGCTTTTGCCATTGCGGAAATCATGCTAGGATATTCAATCAACACCGAGGACCATTTCGAGCTGCAGGCTGCCGGTGAAATACTGAAGGAACAGAAAAAGGTTGTCCAGTCATATGTGATGGATGAGATTTTTGATAAAATGGGAGCCGGAGAGGCTGTTATCGCTCCGTATTACGCAGGAGACGCAATTACGCTCATGGACGAATATGAGGATTTGTCGTTCGTCATACCGGAAAGCGGAACTAATCTTTTTGTTGACGCAATGTGCATACCGAAATCAAGCCGGAATAAAGAAGCCGCCGAAATGTATATTAACTTTATGTGCGAACCCGATATTGCATATTCCACCACTACTTATATAGGTTACTCAACTCCGAATTCGGCAGCGTTTGATATGCTTGACGATGAAATTAAAAACGACGGCATATCCTATCCCGATGATGAATATATACAAAGCAGAACCGCCGTTTTCCGTAACCTTTCCGATGAAGCAAACATGATAATGCAGACCTTATGGACAGAAATGAAATCCTCCGAAGCCAACTCCCCTAATCAGTGGATTGTCCCTGTATTTATGCTGGGATGCATAGCTGTCTCACTTTTTATTCTTATAAAAAGACAAAGAAAAAGGAAAAAGGATATGTTCTGACAGAATTTACAATAAGTATCCCCCAGTGTAGCTGGGGGATACTTATTTAATTTAATCATTAACTTAATGATTAAATATTAATTTCTGGATTATACAAATGTTAAAATGTACGATAGTAATAATCGTACAGTAACCTTTCGTATATACATATATAACTTTACCATTAAAATAATCTAGCTGCAGGCAATTCTCTTGACCCAAGATTCTGTTCAAATTTACATCGGGTACATTTTTCTATCTTTATTTCCCTACGGTCATCTGCTATATATGATACTTCATAAGTTATTATCTCAAAATTATGGTTTTCTGCATTACAATTGTTGCATATACAGGTAATAGGGATGTTGTTTTGAGGAAAATTTTCTGACGAACAGGATTTACATAAATATCCATCTAATAGTCTTGCGATATCGTTCTTAATTTCCTTGCTTTCTGGTAGCCGTAAAATATAAAAAAGCATATCTTTATTTTTTATTTTCTCTAATGCCACATGATAATTTTCTTTATCGTTTAAAACGATTTCTGCAAGAACCGCTTCATTAGTTAGCTTTTTTATAGCAACTTCGCGTACGGAAGTCTCTTTGTCTGTTTGTGCAATAACAGTAAGTAAAGATTCATCGTTTAAATTATTTATAGCAGCTTTACGAACGGAAGTCTCCTTGTCAGTTTGTGCAATAATCGAAAGTACAGATTCATCGGTTAGATTTTTTATAGCTGCTTCGCGCACATAAGGCTTCTTATCTGTTTGTGCAATAATTGCTAGTACAGATTCATCGGTTAACTTTTTAACTGCAGCTTCACGCATAAAAGCTTCATCATGATTCCTTGCAATATTTGTAATTAAAGATATATCTGTCAGTCTATCCAATGCATTAATTCGTATTTTACGATTAATATTACTATTTATTAATTCAACAATAAGGTTTTGGTCTGTTAAGCATTTTATTTCATCTGTACCGTAATAATATTTATCACTTATCGCTTTCGCTTTTAGAATATTAAATATAGTATATTGGTCTTTAAGAGTACATACAGCTGTGTTCCAAACGGAACCTATTTTTTCGCACTGAGCAATATGCTCTATCATAGATTGGTCAGTAATTAACTTGATTGCTGCACACCGAATATCCGGGTTATTATTATGGTTTTGTGCTATTTCAGTTAAAATAGTTTGGTCGGTTATTTGTTCAGCGGCACATACATCAAAATAAGCTTTTATTTCACCAAGTTTTCCAGCATCTAAATGCTCTTCAGTTCCGTTAACTATAGCAAGAAGCGTTGTTTGGTCAGTAATTTTGCTAATTAAATTCATTCTTTGTTTTCTTGCTGCATTTCTCAAAGGTACTGATCCGTTCAATGACAGCAATTTTAACGCGTCTAAATCATTGGAGCCGTTAATTGTTTCTATGGATATTCCTCCATATCCAGAGTGAAAGGATATCAAATACTCCCTATTCAATTCACCGCATCTTTTGCATCGAAAGTTATAAGGTTTGTTATATTCATTTTTAAAATTATGACCGAAAATCTTACAAATACTTCCCATCAAAACACCTTATTACTAAATATTTAATATTTAATATACTTTCGATCCATCAGCTTAATTCTATGTATTGAAAAATATGACATTCTTAAGTTTCATAGCATTATTATATCATAAATATTATCTAGTGTCAATATACTCTATCATTCAAATCATTCAAATTATAAAGTAATAATTAGAGTGTGTTCACATTACCCGTTCCGAGTGTCTTATGATTGAATTTTTATCAGTCGTTGTTAAATTTTCTAAACGAATCTTTAATTCGCTTTTAATACAAACAAATATTACTGCGAAAATTTGCCTTGACTGATAAAAATACCGCTCATAATTCACACAGCTCGTTTAATATGCGCTCTACTGAATATTACTATTTCAATCTGAACTGGGACACCAGGCTTTCAAGAACCTGAGCCTGACCGCTCATTTCTTCGCTTGCCGCGGCTGATTCCTCCGCCGTCGCGCTGTTTTGCTGAACAACCTGAGTTACTCCACCGACCGCAATGTTTATCTGGTCGACAGCTACGGTCTGTTCTTCCGAAGAACGCGCTATTTCAGTGATTATCCTGTTGCTTTCGCTGATTCCCGTTACGATTTCTTCAAGGCTTCGCGCCGTTTCCCCGGCAATCTGGGTGCCCAGCTGCGCTTTTTCTATAGAGTTTGCAATGAGGGTACCCGTCTCTTTTGCTGAATTTGCACTCTTTGCTGCAAGGTTTCTTACTTCATCCGCAACCACTGCAAAGCCTTTGCCGGCGTTTCCGGCACGTGCAGCTTCAACCGAAGCGTTAAGGGCAAGAATATTTGTCTGGAAAGCAATATCGTCAATTGCCTTTATAACCTTGCTTATATTCTGGTTTGCATGATTTATTTCATTAACCGCGGCAATCATCTGTTCCATCTGCCGGTTGCCCTTTTCGGCGTTATGCATTATACTTTCCGCAAGTTTCGAGGCATCATTGGTTCTTGACGCATTTTCCTTTGTCTTGTCGGCTATGTCCTGAATGGAAGCTGAAAGCTCTTCCAGCGTTGCCGCCTGCTCGGTCGAACCGCTTGCCAGCGACTGCGCTCCGTCCGAAACCTGGCTGGAACCGACAGATACCTGCTCGGTTGAATTCTGGATTTGTGAAAGCATTCCGTTTAATTCGTCAACCATCTGCACCATGGAATTTCCGAAAGTATCGTCGGTGCCAAGCGTTTCTATCGATATGGTCAAATCCTTATTCGCTACCTTGTTAAGCGATTCGCCGTAGTAGACAAACTTTCTCATCATATTAGTGAACGCTTTCATAGTCACGCCGAGTTCATCCTTATTCTGTGAAAGACGGTCGCAGTTTGCCCATTCGTCTTCACGGAATTTGAGGTTGCCGGTTTCGCCTGCCTGTTTGATATAACCTACCATATCTTTTAACGGCTTGCTGATTAACCGGGATATGTAGACAGAAAGAATTATTGAAACTACGGCGGCAATGAAAGCTATAATAATCATAAGAATAACCGACTGGCTTGCGATTCTTGCAGCTTCATCTACATATTCATTGCTTGTATCAACGCTTGTCTGAAGAATCTGGTCAGCGTTTTCCCTTATTTTAGTCGTAACATCCGAAGCGACAGTCATGAATACAAATGTCTGCTCCTGGTCACCCGTACGCATAGCCTCCTGCATCGGGTCAAGAAGAATGGTACGGTACTGGGTTACCAAATCCCTTATTGTCGCAATCTTGGCAAGACGGGGAGTCTTATCTTTTTCCGTCATTATCGGGTTAGATGTTATCGCATCCTCGGCGTTCTTAAGCGCAGCCAGCGCCTTGTCATACGAAGCGACGCCGGATTCATACTGCGATTCGCACTGCTCCAGGTCCTTTTCGGTATAAGCCACAATTGCCAGCATAGAAATACGCAGTTCACGGAAATTCACCTGGAAATCCCTTACTGCTTCCCTTACGCTCAGCGGACCGCTGATAGAAACGGAATAATTATTCTCAATTTTATACATTTGAACTATCGCATACACAGTCAAGCCAACCATAAGCGCCACAACAATCATAAAACCGATAATCAGCTTTAACGAGACCTTAATATTTTTCATTAAAATATCTCCTTTATAAATTATTATCCGCAGTTATAATGTAATCAACCGCGGCTGATATTCTGATATATTTATTGTATATTAAATATGCAGTAATTTCAATATCTTTATAGAAAGCTTAACTAAACTTTAGCATAATAATGACAAATTCAGGTATTTTTGTTTTTGAAGTATTTATCTTATATACGCTGTAAGTATAAATTAATAACAAATATGAACAGGCAACCTCATAATTGTAAAATTGCACAAATAATATGTAGGGGACGCCTTGTGTGGCGTCCCGATTTTTTACGAAATAACATATTTAACTGATTTTTAGTATTTTTTATTTATTATAACGGCCGACCACATAGGGTCGACCCTACGTTTTTGTGTATAATGCTAATTATACGGTTACCCATTTATGTTTTATCAAATAAATTAAAGGTATTCCGTTATCTTTCAGCAGTTTAACTTTTTGTTGTCCATACAGTTTATTATTTATATTTCAAAGGTATCAGTATCCGAAAAATAACCTGTGTTAATTTTAAATATGGATATAAACCCTGTTATTCTCAGCACCTCCATAATACTGTCATTTGTGTTTTCTATGTACATAATCCCGCCTGCATTTGATATTCTTTTCTGAGCCGCAAGCAAAACCCTCAGACCGGCGCTTGTAATATAAATCAGCTCTCCAAAATCAAATATAAGCTCCCTGACAGCGTCAATAATTGAATTCAGTTTATTTTCCAGCAACGGGGACGTATTCGTGTCAAGTTTTCCTGAAAGCCTGAGCAATACTTTATCATTATATTTGTATTCCTTAATTTCCATTATTATACTGTGCCTTCTTTCCATAAATGCTTGTATTATTTGTATTTAATAATGATTCTTCTTTTTATAAATGAATATTCTGTTGATGAATTAATCAGCTCCGATGTAAATCCCATAACATATTTAAGCTTTTTTATCCATGATAAAAATTCGTTTATATCCGGTATTTCTATATCTGTCACATATATAAAGCACTTATTATCAATGAATTCTATTGATTTTATTGCTCTGTGCAGCTTCCAGACTGTTAGGCTGTATTCATTATGTATACTGTCAATACCCTGATTCAAATATATATTCCGTTCGGCTGTAATGTCAAGCTCATCGGATAATCTGAGCAGCGCGCTTACATACGGCAGACATATATAATATTCGCCGGCTGGGTATTCTGCCGGATATTCGCCGGTATTATATAAGTCTGTGACCCTGTGACCTCTTGCGGTTTGTACGATGGGAAAAATAAATTCTTCGGGGATTTCAAAAAGCTCCGCGTATTTTTTAATGAACAGTCCGCTGAACTCGTGATGCAGGTCCCTTATTATTTTTGCTTTGGGTGCTGAGGCATTTTTTTTCATGTAATCAGAAAAAAGCGGATTAACAGAAAATTCATCGAAATCCTTTTCGCTGATGCCCATTCCGGTATCATGAAGAGCCGCGCCCATCATTAAGACATAAATCTCACCTGAGTTCATTCTGCATATATTCGTTCCGATAAGCTTATTGCAGTATTCCAGAATATTCATCGTATGCAGAAAACTATGGTCTGTATATTCAGGGAATACGGCTTTATAATTATTTAAAACCTGAATAACCGCAAAAACGGCGTCCGTATATCTCCTGTGAAGCTCGGGATTATTTATTAACAGCTTGTTTTCACATATAAAATCATCTGACATAAGATTTTTCATATCCTCTGCAATTAAATTATTGTATTAATAATAACACAGTTTATTTTACATGAATTTCTTTGTCACAAAATATAATTATTTCATCATAATACATTATTTATTTATGAATTGTCTGTCTGAACCGTTTCGGTTTACCAAAGTTTAACTTTTGCAGGATTTCGGAATTTACTTTAATATAATATAATTAATTCATAGACTATAAGTCGGAGGAATAGTTTATAAGAATTTCAAGCACTATGGTTTATCCCTAAGGACAAACCATTCGGAAAGGATGATTAATTATGTTGAAAAAAGTTTCCGCATTATTATTAAGTTTATTGATTACCGGAGGACAGGCTGTTAATGCGGCAGCTCTCGGAATTAAAGACATTAACGTGAATTCCGGTATTAAAAATGTAATTGTTATGGTACCTGACGGTATGAGCGACGGAGCCGTTTCGCTTTCAAGGTGGTATAAAAGCTATGACGCCAATACAAAAAAAGCAGATAAAACCGTTACCCTTGCTATGGACGAACTGGTATCCGGTTCGGTAAGGACATATTGGGAAAACTTTAAAGGCGAACCGGGAGCGATAACCGATTCCGCGCCTGCCGGAACAGCTATGGCAACAGGAAAGAAAACTCATGACAAGCATGTCGGAGTAAGCCCGTATGATACAAAAAGACCATATGCGACAACCCTTGAAGCGGCGGAATCACTCGGCAAATCAACTGGGATTATTGCCACTTCAAATATTCAGCACGCTACCCCGGCTGCTTTTTCGTCACATTATTTCGACCGTTCAAGGTATGACATAATCGGTGAACAGCAGGTTTATCAGGGAATTGACGTATTGCTGGGAAGCGGTTCCATGTACCTGACCGAGCCTTACAGAAAGGACGGCGAAAACTTAATAGACGAACTTAAATCAATGGGTTATGAATATGTTACGACAAAATCTGAAATGGATTCTGTTAAGGACGGTAAATTATGGGGGATGTTCGCGCCGGACGCCATGGCTTACGATATGGACAGAAAAATAAAGACGGGAACGAACGCAGACCAGCCGACTCTGGCGGGTATGACAAAAAAAGCGATTGAACTGCTTTCAAAGGACGAGGACGGATTTTTCCTGCTTGTCGAAGGCTCAAAGGTTGACTGGGCGGCTCATGCAAACGACCCGGTCGGTGTTATCTCAGATGTCCTGGCGTTCGACGACGCGGTAAAAGTGGCTTTAAACTTCGCAAAATCCCGGGACGATACAATGATTCTTTATGCAAGTGACCACGGTAACGGAGGAATAACAATAGGAACAACCCAGACAGATTCGTCATATCCAAGCGACCCTGTTACAAAATTCATTGAACCTCTGAAAAAAGCAAGTATTACGGGTGAGGGTATAGCCGCCGCTTTAAATGAAGAAAGAACCAATATAAAATCGGTTATGTCAAAATTTTACGGTATTGATGATTTAACTGATGAGGAAGAATCAGCAATTAAAGCAGCGGATGCCGCAAGCATGAATTATACCGTCGGTCCGATTATTTCAAAAAGAGCGAATATCGGCTGGACAACAACTGGTCATACAGGCGAGGATGTCACATTATATACATATCTTCCCGGAAACCAAAGAATTACTGGTACAATAAACAATACGGACATTGCTCAGGCAGTTGCAAACGCCTGGGGTGTAAACCTCAATAACCTTACGCTTGAATTTTATACGGACGCTAATAAAGCATTTAGCGATAAGGGCGCAAAAACTGAAGTTGACAAAACCTATCCTGACAATCCAGAACTTAAAGTAACAAAGGGAGATACCGTCATAATAATTCCCGAAAACAAAAATTATGTTATTATAAACGGAAAAAAGGTTATATCACCGTCGGTAAACATTCAGACCAACGATATTTTCTATGTAAACAAAGAAATAATTGCGCTAATCAAATAATACTAATTTCATTTAAATAAATTAAATAGATTTTTGAGGATTTTTGGCGGAGTTCAAGACCGACGACACAGCTTTGCAGTCGCAAGGCAAGGAGGAGAACACAGAACTCCGCCAAAAAGACCAAAAAGATATTGATGTTTTAATTTGGAATTAGTATAAATATTCATATGTGAATTACCTCCGCCTCTTTCCGGGCGGAGGTTTTTTTCGCCTGAAACATAAAAGACAGGCACATGATTTTATTTTTACGCTATAATGTTAATAAATCTTTTGTTTTTAACAGGATTTATAATAAAATGAACGAAATAAGTGAAATTACTACTTTCAGTTCCGCTGGAAGCCATAAGAACCTTTGTCGCTATATGGCATATAATGACAATGTGAAATCAAATACCGCATATGTATCAGTATTGCTTTGGAATAGGAAATTAAAGCGGTTATTTCATTGAAGTATGCTCTGTTACTTATTTATACTAAAAAATAATATAAAAGGAGTTATTGTTATGGGAATGCCTATTATTACCCCTGGAACAGGAACCCGTGAGCAAGCTATTGCTGACTTGATTGAATCAGTCGCATTGCAGGAAACCGCCCTTTCGCATATTCTGAACGCGGAAGGTGAAAAAATGCAAGCTATTATTTCAATGCCCGGCGCTACAGCAAAACAGCTCATGGAGCTTAACAGTACAGTCAACAAGCTTATCAATGCGGTTACCGTCATGGAAATGACTATGCAGTCAAAGCTTGGACTGTTCACATCCGAAACGCCCCCGGACACAACAACAGCCGCGGAACAGCTGGCGAAAATATCCGTTACGAATGTGGCAATCAGTATACCCTTAAGTGACAGTGAAGCCATGGCTGCCGCCGCCGACCAGGCTGTCGCCGCCGCTCAGGCTCAGGTGGCTCCCGGATATACCGTAACCCGCAGAGGTGCAGGATATAATGACAGCGGAATTCTCAGAATACGTTTTATAGTTACCAATGACACAGACCCGCTTGATACGGCAACTGACGCCGCAGAACGTATTATAGGCGTAATATCAACTATAACTACAGCCGAAAAGCAGCTTGCTCTCATAAATGTCCCGACAGTGTCAATCGGTATGCCTTTAAATGACCCTGCCGCCAGAATTACCGCTGTAGCTCAGGCTATTGCCGCAGCTCAGTCTCAGGTAGCGCCGGGTTATACTGTCGGCTTTAATGATTCAAGTTATGACTCTGCCACAGGAACTCTGACGGGATTCTTCTATATAACAACTCCTGACGGCAATTCTGATAACGCCCGCGATTCAGCTGACCGGATAATTTATGCGGTTGTATGAACTTAAACCTTTTAAACATATAAATCTTGCAATGCCGTTCGGCAGGGATGTTTTACATACTCATATAAAATGATTATACCTTAACTGAGTATGAATTATGGCGTTAAGGGGATTGTTAACGTTTATTACAGCCCCTCAAAATCAGCCGTCATTCCTCATTATGAGGAGTGGCAGCTGAGCCGTAATAAAAGAATACAGGAATGTATTCTTTAACGATTAAAGGCAGTTAAAAACTGCAAAGAATATTTAAAAAGGAGATTTTTATTATGGGAATGCCCGAAATTATTCCGGGAACAGGAACCCGTGAACAGGCAGTTACAGACCTGATTGAATCGGTTGCACTGCAGGAAACCGCTCTCTCTCATATACTCAACGCGGAGGGTGAAAAAATGCAGGCTATCATTGCCATGGAAGCTACTCCGGAACAGCTGATGGAGCTTAACGATTCAGTCAATAAGCTCGTAAATGCTGTTACGCGTATGGAAATGACAATGCAGGCTAAGCTTGAACTGTTCTCATCCGATACTCCTGCGGTAACAACCACAGCCGCAGAACAGCTAGCAAACATCAATGTAACTGAAGTGACTATCGACGTTCCGCTTAATGACCCTGCAGCGCAGGCTTTGGCAATAGCCGAAGCAATCGCGCAGGCTCAGGCTCAGGTGGCTCCGGGATTTACGGTCGGCTTCACAGCCGCAGGCTATGACCCCGTAACCGGAACGCTAACCGGTACGTTCACAGTGACAAATGACGCTGACCCGCTTGATACGGCTGTTGACGCTGCACCGCGGACGATTGACGTTATATCGACGGCAACTACAGCCGCTGACCAGCTTGCAAACATCGATGTGACGGAAGTTACTATCGACGTTCCTCTTAATGACCCGACTGCACAGGCTTTGGCAATAGCCGAAGCAATCGCTCAGGCTCAGGCTCAGGTGGCTCCGGGATTTACGGTCGGCTTCACAGCCACAGGCTATGACCCCGTCACCGGAACGCTTAACGGTACGTTCACAGTGACTAATGACACAAATCCGCTTGATACGGCTATCGACGCCGCACCGCGGGCAATTGACGTAATATCGACGGCTACTACAGCAGCTGACGAACTTGCTAAAATCGATGTGACGGAAGTTACTATTTCGGTAGAGCTCACCGACCCCATCGCGGAGACACTGGCAATAACCGAAGCAATCGCGCAGGCTCAGGCTCAGGTAGCTCCGGGTTACACGGTTGGTTTCACAGCCACAGGCTATGACCCCGTAACGGCAACCCTCAGCGGTACGTTTTCCGTAACAAATGACACAAATCCGCTTGATGCGGCGGAAGACGCCGCTCCTCGGGATATTAACGTAATTGCCCAGGTAGCAACGGCTGAATCAAACGCTGCCGCTCAATTGCTGGGCGGTTCGCTTCTCGGCGTTGACTTTTCCACTTTCACTGAACTGGCAGCGGCAGACGCTCAGTTTATAAACGGTGAAACCGAAGGAACGTCTGTAGTAAACGACGACGGGATAAACCTGAGCGTTCTTGACGCCACTCCTCTGAACGGCGTGCTTGAACTCGGCGTTGTCAGCCAGTATGCCGAAGCGGATATAAACGGAGCATCCACTGCGTCTTCAGAAACCGCAAGCTTAACTCTGGACTTAATGGCTTTGTCTACTCTCACCCCTCTTCTTACGGTGGCTGACCTTTCCGTGGGCGCTATTTCCAGTGACGCATCGTTTGACGCGGCTACCGGCGATTCTTCACAGGACTATAATATTGCCGGAGCGGCGCTTAATTTAGAGTCTCCGTTAATCGCAACCGCGGTTAGTGCACTCAACCTTGCGGCTTCAACTGCAAGTGAAGCTATAGGAGCGTTAGGCTCCAGTGTTGTAAACGGTTTACTGGACGGCGTAAATGATATTTTAGGTCTGCTAAACGATTTGCTTCCGCTTGATACCTTAGGACTCTTGTCCAATGACTTGTTTGTTGACATTCAGGTTGTTGACCTTGCAACCGAGCTTGCTCCGCTTTTACAGGAGCCGGTTACTTCGGGAGACGGCGCTTTGACGCTGGATATGGACGCGGGTACCCTCAGTATTGATTTAAGTAAACTTACAGGACTTAACGACCTGCCTCCTAATACGGATGTATTAAGCGATACCGCAATCAGCTCCCTTGTTGCTGACCTTGCTGAAATTACGTCAGCCCTGACGTCAAAATTAACCGACCTGATTGTATCTAAACTGACCGGTACGGCAGAGGTTACCATTACCGGCGGCATAACCCTTCTGACCATTCCGTTTACAGATATTCCGGTTGCCGGCGTTGGCATTGATTTCGAAGGCACGCTTGCTGACTTGCTGAGCGGAGCTTCTACAATTACTCTTTCCGGTACCGGTACGCTTGCTCCTTTCACCGCATTTATTAACACGCTTGCAGAAACCGTACAGATGGTATTGGCAAGTGTATTAAACCCGATTATAGACGACACAATACTTTCTGTTGTCATTGCTGCTGTAGAAGGCACGCTGACCGGATTGACGACGAGTTTAGACCCTGTATTCGTGCTGATTGACTCCGCTATCACAATTGTGGTTAACGTTCAGAATAACACAGCGGATACGATTTCAGAAACCGCATTGCAGCTTAATCTGCTGGGCGGCGCCGGAACTCTTGATTTAGCAACTTCAGTTGCCGGTCCGAACACTTATGCGCTTGTATAATAATTAAACTGAAATTGTTATAATTCCTGATTAAACCGTTTTACTGCCTTAATACGGCATTAAACAGACGCCGATGCGTAACGCGCATTTTATGCGCGTTACGCACTGAGGTATACTATTCATTTTACCTTAGATTATTAAGTTAAACGTTATGAGTTATACAATGGTTTGATTAAAATTTAAATATATTTAAAAGGAGATTAATACTATGGGAATGCCCGTAATTACACCGGGAACCGGAACCCGCGACCAGGCTGTTACAGACCTGATTGAATCCGTCGCTTTGCAGGAAACCGCTCTTTCACATATTCTGAACGCAGAGGGCGAGAAAATGCAGGCTATCATTGCAACTCCCGGCGTTACTGCCGACCAGCTGATGGAGCTTAATGATTCCGTTAATTCACTTGTCAATGCAGTTACCCGTTTAGAGATGATGTTCCAGGCTAAGCTTGAGATGTTTTCATCCGAAACGCCTGCTCCTCCTCCGGTTGCATAAATAACCGATAAGCGGCTTTCATGCTGAAAGCCGCTTAATACTAATCCTCATTACTTTATTAAAACAATCGGAAGGAGGGTAATATGAATCCGGGTAAATCTTGTTTTGAACAAACTTGCTCGCCAAATAACAGCGTAAACTGTGAGAACAGCTGTAAAATACCGCCCTCATGTAATGTACCCTGCAGTGACGAATGCGGTAATAATTCCTGTAAAGAAAATTGCGACGGTGAATGCGGCAATAACTGCTGCAATGAGCATTGCTGCAAATGCTGCGACAACTGCCGTAAGGAGCGCTGCTGCGGTGAATGCTGCGAGGACTGCTGCCGGGAGCATTGCCGGGATGAATGCGAAAACAGACAATGCATAAGCGATATTATAGAATCTGTCGCTTTGGTCGAAACCGCTCTGGCGCATATTCTTAATGCAGAAGGAGAAAAAATCCAAAGGGCAGTAAGGATTTCCGGTAATATTAATGACCTGCTGGAAGTAAACCGTTCAGTGAATAAAACAATTATGAATGTAATTCAACTTGAACAGATAAATTATCAGAAGCTGGATGCTATCGCTGAAATATGCAGAACCGAGTGTGACATGCTGTGCAGACCCGGCGGTACTTGTCCGAGTCCGGAACCCGACCCCTGCGGTACTTGTCCGTGTCCGGAACCCGACCCCTGCGGAACATGTCCGTGTCCGGAACAGGAACCTGTTAAACCATGCTGTCAGGACTGCTCCTGTCAGGGGTGCAAGCCCTGCGTAACGGTATTTTCAGCTGCAGCCGCATATCCTTGGTCATGCGGAACAGCCATGAATTTCAGGCAGGAAACATATTGCGGTAAAAAAGAAATACTTTGCTGCGAAAACAACTGTCCTTATATCCTGCTTCCCGCCGGTAAAAAATATAAAATAGAATATGAGATTGACCTTTACAATAACTGTTCCGAATCAGTTTCCGTCGATATGAATATGTGTTATAAAAATTCAGTTATAAAAGCTAAGAATATTTTTGTTCGGGATAATAACTGCAGACTGACAAGCTGCGGGGATTTTATCTGTGAAACACCGTGCGGATGCGAAAAGAGCAATCTTAGTATCTGGCTTTTATCCGCTTCTAATATAAAAATAAATAACTGTAAGATAAAAATTACTGAAATGTAATGAATTATACGGCATTAATCAGTTTTATATAATGCGTACTGAACATTACACATTTTGTGTAATTGTTCCCAGAAACAGACAAGTCTGTTTCTGGATGCGAAATTGAAAAATGCTTTTCAGTCGCATAGCGACGGCATTTTTCAGTTATTCAGCAGACATTATATAAACTTATATACCCTACCGCTTGTTTTATAAATAAGCGGTTAGTTTTATTATAAACTGTCTATGATTATTCCACAGAGAAAAATGCTTTTACGTCGCATAGCGATGGTATTTTTCAATTATACAGTAAACATTATATAAGCAATGTGTACAAAAGATGAAATGATTTTTTAGCTATTGACAACAATATTAAAAAATGGTATTATAATCATTATGGTATATTAATTAAAAGGTGAAAGGGGAATAATCCGTATGCTCAAGATACTTCGGTTTCTTAAGAAGTCATGGATATGGGTGATTGTGATATTTGCCCTGCTGATTGTGCAGGCGTACTGCGATTTGGAATTACCGGCGTATACATCGGATATTATTGATGTGGGAATACAGCAGAAGGGCATAAGCAGTGCCGTGCCGGATGAAATCAGCGCAGTCTCCTTTGATAAAATTAAACTGTTCATGAGCGTGGAGGAAAACAGCTTCGTTTCATCCTGCTATACACAGAACGGCGAACGGTTTATTTTAAATGAAACGGACAGTGAAATAAAATCCGAGCTGGAAAAAATTATTTCAACACCGGTTCTTATAATCTATATGCTGCAGAATATTGAGCCTGAAATTCTGTCAGCCGGAAATCCTCAGTTCTCACAGTTGCCCGAAGGGATGTCCGTTTTAGAAGCAATGGCTTTAATGCCGCTTGAAGACAGGCTTGCGGCAAGGACTGAAATGCTTTCAAGCCTTGATTCATACGGTTCAATGGTTATAAATTCAATGGCAATTGAATTTATAACGGATGAATATGCGGCTCTCGGTATTGATTTGGATGAACTGCAAATGAAATATATTATCAATACAGGGTTAAAAATGGTGCTTCTGCTGCTTTTAATGACGGCAGTCAGTATTACCATCGGGTTTTTAGCGTCCCGGGTAGGTGCGAAATTCGGTTTGGATATCCGTAACAGCCTGTTTAAGAAAGTTCTTTCATTTTCGAATGCCGAAATGGATAAATTCTCAACCGCTTCGCTGATAACAAGAAGCACAAATGATATTCAGCAGGTACAGATGGTTATTATCATGCTTCTGCGTATGGTTTTATATGCGCCGGTTCTCGGTATAGGCGGTGTTTTAAAGGTCATTCAAACCAAAACCGGTTTAAGCTGGATTATTGTCCTTGCCGTCGGAACTATTATGGCACTTGTAGTTATACTTATGATTATCGCAATGCCTAAATTCAAAAAAATGCAGTCTTTGGTCGACAGACTAAACCTTGTAACGCGGGAAATCCTTACAGGGCTTCCTGTTATCAGGGCATTCAGCCGTGAAAGACATGAAGAAAAGCGTTTTGACGAAGCCAGTGCGAACCTTATGAAAACCCAGCTTTTCACTAACCGCACAATGACATTCATGATGCCCGCAATGATGCTTATTATGAACGGGATAGCGCTGCTTATTATCTGGTTCGGCGGCAGGGGGATCGATGAAGGCAATTTGCAGGTCGGCGATATGATGGCGTTCATAACATATACGATGCAGATTGTCATGTCTTTCCTGATGCTTACGATGATATCAATTATGCTCCCGCGTTCTTCCGTTGCGGCGGGGCGTATTATGGAGGTGCTTGAAACGGAAGTTTCCGTTAAGGATAATGAAAACGCTTTATCTGAAGGAAAGATTATAAAGGGCGACATAATATTTGATAATGTTTCTTTCCGGTATGAAGACGCAGCCGAAAATGCGCTGGATAACATAAGCTTTACGGCAAAATCGGGGCAGACAACCGCAATTATCGGCAGTACCGGAAGCGGCAAATCCACTTTAATTAACCTGATACCCCGGTTATTTGATGTTACAGGAGGAAAAATCACTATAGACGGTACGGATATCAGGGAAATGAAACTGCATTATATCCGGGAAAACATAGGTATAGTTCCTCAAAAAGGCGTATTATTTTCGGGAACCATCGCTTCTAATCTGCGTTTCGGAAACAAGGAAGCTTCGGATGACGAGATCTCATTTGCGGCTAAAACCGCACAGGCCGATGATTTCATTAATGAAAAACCCGAACGGTATGATTCAGCCATTTCACAGGGCGGAACCAATGTTTCGGGCGGACAGAAACAACGGCTCGCTATAGCAAGGGCAATAGCAAAAAAACCTAAAATCTATATTTTCGACGATTCATTTTCCGCGCTTGATTATAAAACCGACGTCATGCTCCGTAAAGCTCTTAGAGAAAATGTCGGGGATTCGGCGGTTATTATCGTAGCGCAGCGAATAAGCACCATACTTCACGCACAGCAGATTATTGTTCTTGACGACGGCAGAATTGCGGGAACGGGAACTCATAAAGAACTGCTGGAAAACTGTGAAGTGTATAAACAAATAGCATATTCTCAGCTTTCCGAATCGGAACTGAATAACAACGGCAAGGAGGCGGTATAAATTGGCTGATGAAATAAACAGAGCGCCGCGTCGTCAGAGAGGTTTCCGCGGAGGACCGCCGGGAATGGCTGCTGAAAAGGCAAAGGACTTCAAAGGCACAGTCAAGAAGCTGATTGATTATATAGCTCAGTATAAATCAGCCGTGATTACGGTTATGTTTTTTGCGGTCGGAAGTACGGTATTCCATATTCTGGGCCCTAAAATCCTATCAAGGGCAACCACGGAAATTTTTAACGGACTTGTGCTGAAAATAAACGGCACAGGCGGAATCGATTTTGATAAAATCGGTAAAATCCTTATAACTATACTTATTTTATATTTTATATCCTCTGTCTTCTCCTTTATTCAAGGATGGATTATGACAAACATCTCCCAGAAGGTAAGCTATAAAATGAGAAAGGAAATATCGGAAAAAATCAGCCGGATTCCTATGAAATATTTTGAAAGCACACCGAACGGAGAGGTTTTGTCAAGGGTAACGAATGATGTGGATACATTAAGTCAGAGCCTTAACCAAAGCATTACACAGCTTATTACTTCGGTCGCCTCAATAATCGGGATTCTCATAATGATGCTGTCAATTAGCTTTGTCATGACGCTGATAGCCGTTGTAATCCTCCCCGTCTCGGCGGTTCTGACAATGCTCACAGTAAAAAAATCACAGCGGTATTTTAAGGAACAGCAGGAATATCTCGGACATGTCAACGGTCAGGTAGAGGAAATATTCGGAGGACATCTTGTTGTAAAAGCGTTTAATCATGAGCAAGAAGCTATTGAAGAATTTGAACGCGACAATAAGGTTTTATATAAATCGGCGTTAATGTCGCAGTTTATATCGGGTATGATGTTCCCCATTATGAATTTTGTCGGGTATCTCGGATATATTGCCGTTGCTGTCGCCGGGGCGTGGCTAGCCATCAAAGGCACAATAACAGTAGGAGATATACAGGCGTTTATACAGTATGTACGTCAGTTTACACAGCCTATAGGTCAGCTTGCTCAGGTATCGGGTATGCTCCAGTCTGCCGCCGCCGCCGCTGAAAGGGTGTTTGAATTCCTTGAGCTTCCCGAAGAGAGCCGGAGTATTCCTGAACCTGTAAAGCTCGATAATATTTTGGGCGACGTTACATTTGAAAATGTACGTTTCGGATATGATGAAGATAAAATCATTATAAATGATTTCAGCGCAAAAGTCAGGGCGGGGCAGACTGTTGCGATAGTCGGTCCCACAGGAGCCGGAAAAACCACAATGGTTAAGCTTCTTATGAGGTTTTACGACGTCAGCGGCGGCGCTGTCAAGATTGACGGTTATGATGTAAGGGATTTTGACAGGCATGAATTAAGGAATCATTTCGGTATGGTACTCCAGGATACATGGCTTTTTAACGGAACCGTCATGGAAAATATACGCTACGGCAAACCGGATGCTACGGATGAGGAAGTTTTTTCTGCCGCCAAGGCGGCTCATGTCGACCGCTTCATAAGAACCCTCCCCGGCGGATATGACATGGTTTTGAACGAAGAGGCGACAAATGTGTCCCAGGGGCAAAAACAGCTTCTTACCATAGCTCGCGCCATACTTGCCGACAATAAGATTATGATACTTGACGAAGCGACTTCATCGGTTGATACGCGTACTGAAATACGGATTCAGAAAGCCATGAATAATCTAGTAAAGGGCAGAACAAGCTTTGTCATCGCTCACAGGCTGTCCACAATCAGGGACGCCGACCTGATCCTTGTTATGAAGGACGGGGATATTATAGAGCAAGGGAATCACAGCGAGCTTATCGCAAAGGGCGGGTTTTACTGCGAGCTTTATAATTCACAGTTTGAACATACGGCATAATATAAATTAATTTAAAATAATAATCGGGTGTGTCCGTTAATAACGAATACACCCTTTTTATTAAAATATTAAGCCGGCTTTTAAAGCTTTGATAAATATGAAAACAAACATTATCTCTTTGAGAACTGCGGAGCGCGTCTTGCCGCTTTGAGACCGTATTTCTTTCTTTCTTTCATTCTCGGGTCCCGGGTCAGGAACCCGGCTTTTTTAAGTGCGGGACGCAGACCGGCGTCATACTGTAAAAGCGCTCTGGAGAGACCGTGCCTTATAGCTCCCGCCTGTCCGGTAACTCCCCCTCCGGTAACCGTACAGACAATATCAAACTTTTCGACCGTCTGCGTAAGGTTCAGAGGCTGTCTTACTATTAATTTCAGCGTTTCAAGACCGAAGTAATCGTCTATCGTTCTGCCGTTAATCGTAACATTACCGCTTCCGGCGAATACCCTCACCCTTGCAACGGAATGCTTTCTTCTTCCTGTACCGTAAAAATACGGCTGTTTTGATTCGTACATTTATACCGCCTCCTTATATTTCGTAATTTTCAGGTTTCTGAGCTTCATGGTTGTGAGTTGAGCCCGCATAGGTTCTGAGACGTTTCAAAGCGGCTCTGCCCAGCGTATTGTTGGGAAGCATTCCGTTTACGGCAATCATCATAGCCCTCTCAGGTTCCTTTGCCATCATATCGCTGTACTTTATTTCCTTAAGACCTGAAATCCACCCGGTATGCCATTTGTAGGTTTTCTGCTCAAGCTTCCTGCCCGTTAAAACAACATTAGCGCAGTTTACGATAATTACATGGTCGCCGCAGTCGGCGTGGGGAGCGAATGTAGGCTTGTTCTTTCCGCGTAGGATAGAAGCCGCTTCGGCGGCAACTCTGCCGAGTGATTTGCCTTTTGCGTCGAGTACATACCATTTGCGGCTTATTTCACTTGCCTTAGGCATATAAGTTGACATAGTTCATTCTCCTTTTATAAATTAAATATCATACTGAACATATTCAAATGTCCGGCACACTGAGGAATATTATAACAGTTTGTTTTAAGGCTGTCAAGAGTAATTTTGCCCAAATTTTAAAATATATCCCGTTATCTCTTAATTTCTCTTTAATATGCTCTGTATCTCTTTAATTCTTAAGTTTCATTTTAATTTTTCATATTTAAAGTGAAAATATCTCTTTATCGTATTGTGAACACAAATTCATAAAAAACAATATTTTCAGTAATGATTTGTTGTTTATTTATTTTATCTTATACTATATACTTGTATTATCAAATAAACCAAACACAATATGTAGTGTTTAATATTTTATAAAAGGAAGTTAGCTTTATGATAACACAGATACGGAAAAGGGACGGAAGAACCGTGCTATTTAATGTCGAAAAAATAGCGCAGGCAATTTTTAAGGCGGCTCAGTCCGTCGGCGGTTCAAATTACGGCGAATCGCTTGAACTGGCGGCTCTTGTATGCGATAAGACTGAAGAAATTTACGGCAGGGCTGTCCCTAATGTTGAACAAATTCAGGATATAGTCGAAAAAATACTTATTGAGGAAGGCCACGCTAAAACATCCAAGGCATATATTCTGTACCGTTCCGACAGAACCCGCGTCAGGGAAATGAATACAAAGCTTATGAAGGTTTATGAGGATTTAACCTTCAAACCCGCAAGCGAAAGCGATAAAAAACGTGAAAACGCCAACATAAACGGCGATACCGCCATGGGTACCATGCTGAAATACGGCTCTGAGGGTGCAAAACAGTTCTATGAGATGTACGTTCTTGACCCTAAGCACGCCAAGGCTCACCATAACGGGGATATTCACATTCACGACCTTGATTACTTCACCTTAACCACAACCTGCTGCCAGATTGATTTGGTAAAGCTTTTCAAGGACGGTTTTTCCACCGGACACGGCTTTTTACGCGAACCCAACGATATATACAGCTATTCTGCGCTTGCCTGCATTGCAATCCAGTCAAACCAGAACGACCAGCACGGCGGGCAGAGCGTTCCTAATTTTGAGTATGCGATGGCGGACGGTGTGAAGAAAACCTACCGGAAACGGTATGTATACAATATCGCCCGAGCTTTGGAAATGACGGCGAAGATAGACGACGGACAAGCTGTCGCAGATAAAATCACTGATGAAATATTTGAAAAATACGGCATATTCCCTACACTTTCGAACGATAACGGCTACGGTGAATATGAATTTGAGCTTCTTTGCGGTTATACAGACGCCGAAACGGCAAAACGGATTCAGGATTTCACGGCAAAAAACACTTTAAAAGAAGTTGACCGTCAAACATATCAGGCGATGGAAGCTTTGATTCATAACCTCAACACCATGAACAGCCGCGCAGGCGCGCAGGTGCCTTTCAGTTCGATTAACTACGGGCTTGACACTTCCGTTGAGGGACGTATGGTTATAAAGAACATACTTCTCGCAAATGAAGCGGGGCTGGGAAACGGAGAAACGCCGATTTTCCCTATCCATATATTCAAAATCAAGGAAGGCATTAACTATAACCCCGAAGACCCCAATTATGATTTGTTCAAGCTTGCCTGCCGCGTTTCGGCAAAGAGGCTTTACCCTAATTTTTCCTTTATCGACGCGCCCTTTAACCTTCAGTATTATAAAGAGGGCGATTATGACACCGAGGTTGCCTATATGGGATGCAGAACCCGGGTTATCGGAAACGCTTATGACAGGAGCCGGGAAGTGGTTTCCGGAAGAGGGAATTTGAGCTTCACATCCGTAAACCTGCCGAGGCTTGCTATTAAAGCCGAAAGGAATGTTTATACATTCTTTGAAAGCCTTGAAGAAATAATGGACCTTGCTATTGAACAGCTTTATGCGCGCTTTAAAATACAATGCCAGAAAAGGGTTATAAATTTTCCGTTTCTAATGGGACAGGGCATATGGATGGATTCCGAAAAACTCCGCCAAGAGGATTCGGTTGCTGAAATTTTAAAGCACGGCACGCTTTCCATGGGATTTATAGGTCTCGCCGAATGCCTTAAGTCGCTTATCGGCAAGCATCATGGTGAGGATGAGGAGGCAAGGGCTTTAGGCCTTGAAATCATAACAAGGATGAGGGAACGCCTTGATGAGGAAACAAAACGCACAAATCTGAACTTTACCCTTCTGGCAACTCCGGCGGAAGGAATTTCCGGCAGATTCGTACAGATTGACAGAGAGGAATACGGCGTTATCGAAGGCGTTACCGACAGGGAGTATTACACCAATTCGTTCCATATTCCGGTTTATTATAAAATAAACGCGTTCGAAAAAATAAAAACCGAGGCGCCTTATCATGCTCTGACAAACGCCGGGCACATAAGCTATATTGAGCTTGACGGGGACCCTATGAAAAACCTGTCCGCTTTTGAAAAAGTATTGCGGTGTATGAAGGAGTCCGGCGTCGGCTACGGTTCTATCAACCATCCCGTAGACCGCGACCCCGTCTGCGGATTTACAGGGGTTATAGGGGAATCCTGCCCTAAATGCGGACGAACCGAGGATGACAGCAAGGAAAATTTTGACAGAATCCGCAGAATAACCGGCTACCTCGCCAGAACGGTTCGTTTTAACGACGCCAAACGCGCCGAAGAACGCGAAAGGGTAAAGCACGGGATTAATTAAGATAAAAAGTCTGAGGATGTTTAAATGAAAAACAAAACCCTAAGGATTGCGGGTTATGCAAACGATTCGATTGTTGACGGACCGGGACTTCGTTTTACGGTTTTTACGCAGGGCTGTTACAGGAATTGTGCCGGGTGCCATAACCCTCAGACGCATGACCCTGAAGGCGGATATGAAATAAGCCTGCGGGAGCTTTATGATATGATATGCGGAAACAAGCTGCTTGACGGCGTCACCTTCAGCGGCGGGGAGCCTTTTTTACAGGCAAACGCTTTATACGAGCTGGGTTTGAATATCCGTAAGCTTAACCTTGATATAATTACATTTACAGGGTATACTTATGAGTATCTTACCGAGAATTCCGATGACAGAAACGGTTTTTCAAAGCTTCTTTCTGTAACGGATTATCTGGTTGACGGCAGTTTTATAGAAAATTTGAAAAACAGTGAACTCCGGTTCAAGGGCAGTGAAAACCAGAGGGTTATTGAAGTACGGAAAAGCATGAAAATGGGTTCATTAGTTGAAACCCAGCTTTAATCAATACAAACAGGACTGCTCCCTGTGAAAACTGTTTTATAGTCAGGTACGGGCAATAAGATTTCTTGAAAAAACGGAGAGAATTGTTTTGAGGGAAAAAAAACTAAAAAAGCTTATTTCAATACTTCTGGTAACATCCATTTTTATATGCTTTGGCGCATCCTGTAAGGAAGACGACGGTTCGGGGTATATATACCGAGTCAATATTACGGAAAACCCTGAAAACCTTGACCCTCAGCTTGCTTATGACGAAGCTTCAAAAGCAGTAATCGCAAATATGTATCAGGGGCTTTTAAGAATTAACAGCGACGGTGTTATCGAAAACGCCGCCGCTTTAAGTTATTCGCTCTCAGACGATAACCTGACATATACATTTAATCTGAAGGAAAATATATTCTGGGAAAGTTCAGACGGATTCAACGCAGAATTAAAGGCATATGACTTTGTTTTTGCCTTTGAAAGGATATTAAAGTTCAATTCGCCGTGTCCTTACAGTGAAGATTATTACTGTATAAAAAACGCGAAAGCCGTTAACAAAGGCGAGCTTGACTTAAATCAACTCGGCATAAAAGCGCCTGATGATAATACGCTTGAAATAACCCTGGAAAAACCGTATTATAATTTTCTTGAGCTGATGACGCGTCCTTCGTCAATGCCGTGCAGCGAAGAGTTCTTTATCAGCACAAAGGGCAGGTACGGTCTTTCTGCGGAAACGTCGGTTTCAAACGGGGCTTTTTATTTAAAGGAATGGAACTTCGACCCGTACTGGGATAATAATTATATAATTTTAAGGCGTAACAGCTCAAACAATGAAAATGACAGGACATATCCGTTCAGTGTGAACTTTTTTATAACCGGAAACCCGGAAAATGACATCATTGATTTTCAAAATGATAAAACCGACTGTACAGTTCTTGATATATATGACGGTAAGATTTTAACCGAATATAATCATACCGAATTCCAGTCTAAGTCATACGGTCTTGTAATTAATCCCGGTTCTGAAATAATAACCGGCAGGGAGCTAAGGCTGGCTCTGGCTATGAGCATTGACCGGGAAGCATACGGGAAGGATATTCCTGAAAATTTATCGGCGGCATATGGAATTATACCCCCTTCTGTTACGTTGATGGGTAAAAGCTGCAGGGAATTAATCCCGGACAGGGCAATGTCATTATACAACCCCGAAGAAGCCGTGCGGATATGGGAGGAAGAACTGGAAAAACAAAACACCGAAGCTCTCGACAACGTTAAAATTACTGTTCCTGACTATTTTAACGGAATACAGGCATTAAATAAAATAACTGAAAAATGGCAGCGGGAACTGAATTTTTTCTGCGGCATCGAGGTTGTTTCACAAATTGAGTACGACAGAAAGATTGCGGACGGAAGTTATGATATACTGCTTGCCGAGCTTAATATCAGCCGTAACGAGCCTTCGGAAATATTCGCTTTTTTTATGCCGTACAGCGGAAAAAACTTTTTATCCTATAATAATATGCAGCTTTTATCAATTCTGGAGGGTATTAAAAACGCGGAAAAGCTCAGTAAAGCCGTGGAGCTTTACGGTAACGCGGAAAGCCTGCTAATATCGGACGCCGCATATATTCCTCTTTTTTACGGTAATGAATATTTCTTATTTGCTGAAAATTCAAAGGATTTGGAGTTTTACCCGTTCACAAACCATATTGTTTTCAAGGAAGCTAAAATGTTTTAAACCATCATAACTTATTCCTAGGGCGTGTTCAATAATTAGCAATGTGTATAGAAATAAGTGATTTTTGTGCCGAATAAGGCAAAAAATCGCAGGAAACCTCGGCGGTTTTCAAGATTTTTTAACGCAATGTTTTTTAACGCAATGCGGTGCAAAAATCACTATTTATATGCATATTGATGATTTTCGAACACGCCCTAATATCAACTTCGATATCTTTATTAATTTATAAATCAATTTTCAAGGATAATAAGTAAGTTCCTCATATGATATCATTCCTTATCTATGATTTCTTTACTTTGCTTCGGGAATTTTTTAATCAACCATTCTAATAACTTTAATTGATCAGCTCCAGACGAACGACGAACTTGAATAAGAAGTTTATCATACGATGGCCTATCCAAAGTTATATTTGCCGCTCCTTCATTACAAATACTGCATAAGGCACGTAAATTTGTAGGGTCATCAGTTCCACCTATGCTTTTATCTATGATGTGACCTATATGAAGACGAGTTTTCCTCATAGGATCATATGGATGAGGTTCTCCGGCTACAGCTCCACACATCTGGCATGTAAAACCGTTCCGGTCAAGTACATAAGCTCTGACCTCCTTACTAATTTCGCGTGAAAATGCCGGTTGTGGTGATGAATGTTCAAGAATATATTGACCGGGTTTTAAATCAGAACGGTCATTATGTGTAAGTATCTGATAACCTTCTTCATTACGAAGTTCACGAATCCGTCTTGCCCATTCACTTACACCAGCAATAGAACGCAAGGTTTCTGAATCTAAAACCTCACCGAGATGTTCTAAAAAATATTTTTAAGTTTATCTCTCGACCCGTTTCTACTCATATAACTTTCTCCCTGTTAATTAAAATTGTTTGTTCTCCTGCTAATAAAGCTTTATATATTGAATTTCCCACAGCACGGGCAACAGGAGGCGGAAAAGCATTTCCTACCTGACGATAAGCTGTAGTTTTCTTTCCAATAAATTCCCATTCAGGCGGGAAACCTTGAATAAGTGCACTCATTTTAACAGTTAATTTAGGGATCCCTTCAAAATCAGCCGTAGGTGGATAGTCAGCTACACCAATACCATCCACACCAAGCTTTCTCCAAGCCTCTCTTGCTCGCGAAGGACCTAAATCTGCTCCACCATGCTTTTTACTACCGCCAACTAGCGTAGGAGCTATGCCGTTTGCTTGTTCCATCCATAATCTTGCTCCACTCCAACCACATGATGCCATTTCATGATAAAGTAGTTGTCCGACTGTCTGTAATGGAGCTGATGTTCCAATCGGCCAATTAAAATAAGAAGCATATTCGCTTTTTAATGCTACTAATATAGTACGGGGGCGTAATTGAGGTACCCCATAATTGTGTGTATGTATTAATTCCCATTTACAAGCATAACCCATTTCTTCCAGTTCGGATTTTATTTTATTTCTATAATCAATAAACTTCGGTGCAAACAACCCCCGTACATTTTCAAGCATAACCGCTTTTGGATTACACTCTCGAATAATACGCAATGCTTCAGGAAATAAATTACGCTCATCATTGGGTCCTAATTGTTTACCCGCAATAGAAAATGGGGGACAAGGAATACCGCCCGCAAGTAAATCAATGTCTAAATATTGATCTGCTT
>QMCD01000390.1_pt1 | contig 44170 bp, 38 predicted proteins | sample 1821841 | NCBI WGS metagenome assembly QMCD01 (sample SAMN01991225, study PRJNA193472) | Termite gut metagenome, whole genome shotgun sequencing project. | isolation source: worker | host: Macrotermes natalensis
ATGTCGAGCCGGCAAAACTTATCGCCCAAACTTTCCGGCGGCATTTCGGGGTTGCGTATTTCAAACTTCTCAATGCCGGCAGATTGAACACAAAGCATCGAAGCAACCAGCTTTCTCAGCAATTCCGGATGCTTTGTGAACAGCATTTTAAACAGAACATCGTTCATGAAAGTGTATTTCAATTGCGACATTCTGCCATCCCATTGTGTTCATTATAACACAGCCCTGAAAATATTTCCATGTTTTCTTAAAAACCTCCGCACTCTATAAGGTGCGGAAACGCGACGCGTTTTTGCATTAATAAAACAGATTTTTTTAAAAAAGAGGAGTCCGACCACTTGCGTTTCCCATTCGGGGCAAGTGGTCGGACTCTTCTTGGAAAAGACTTTATATGTGGTGTATAGTTGTAACTATGTACATTGGGGTTTTTGGGTGACTGGTACTTCTATTCACAGTATATTCGGAAAACGTCCTAAATATTTCTCCGCTCCCAGTTTGAATAACTCCCGCCGCCTGTGTGTCTTTACGGTGTCGTCTTCCCGCCAAATATCAAAGATATTGTCACCAATTCTATATAACATATTACAATATTCGGCCGCTTTATATTGCTGATTCAAATCAATCTGTGCTGTCTCGATAATCCTCTGGTCTATTATTTTATTCCAATCATCTTTTGATGCAATATTTTCGATATGGGAAATATGATCCATACAAATACCAAGCGACCGGTCAGCATAATATTTGCATGGAACACAAATATCATCCGCATGAATTGTGGTTTTAATCATAACATCGGGCTGCTGAATAATGATATTTCCAATCCGGTAAAAATCGTGGCAATAATTGAGATCTCTTTCAAATACCTCAATCCCGGCACCGTAAAGTTTAATAATATCCATAAAGTGATGAGGCTTGATTGTGATTTGCATATATTTTCCCCTGATTGGTATCAGAAATTATTGCGTATACGAATATGCTTAATGTATCACGCTATGCATTACAGTGTTAATGAAAAAGCAATTGCCATTCTTCTTTCTTAATCCATGTAACATGCTGTGTTTTTGTTGCATGTATGAGCGGCCACGATTTTTCAAACTCGGTATGATGAAAACGGAAGCCGCATTTTTCATTGACTCGTTTTGATTTTTCGTTTTCATCGAAATACCCGCACCAAAGAACCGATAATTTTAAATCGTCAAAAGCATGGCGCATGATTTCGCGGACCGCTTCCGGAATAAGTCCCTGTCCCCAAAACGGCTCGCCAATCCAATAACCGATTTCCGCTTCATCGGGATTTATATTGAGATTGCTTTTTTCACCGATCAAGAGTCCGACGCTTCCTATAGCTGCATCAATCGATGCTTCATCATTCTTCATTGTTACCGCATAGGTTTCATCTGCGGAAAGAACATCACGGATAATCTCCCGGCTGTTTTCTACGCTTGTGTGAACGGGCCAGCCCGCTATCGGTCCGATGTTAGGATTTTTCGCGTATTTGTATAAACTCTCGGCATCCGTTTCTTTCCACGGACACAAAATCAATCTGGCGGTTTCCAGCATCATGATCATTCCCTCTCAATTTTGCTAACAGGGAACATTATATCAAAGCCCGTTGCGCAAAACAACTTCAGAAAGAAAAATGTATTTTTCCAGCCCGGATTCAAAATATACCGACCGGTAGGTATATTTGGCTAATATAGCATCATTGATTTAACCCCAGTCTGCCGCCGACAGTAAATCGAAATAAAGCCTCGAATGTTTCAAATTCATCCATTGTTTCGCGGCTTTCAAATTCCAGCACTTCGTATTTTTCTGTTCCAATGTTGTAAGTGTAATAATCGATGTCGGAACGGCCAAGCAGCACTTTTTCGTCAAGTTCATACATGTCGTTGAATTCGTCGTTCATGGTAACAAGGTCCATTAAACGATAGCCGTCGGGATTGGCGGCTTCCACAACTTGATCGGTGCTGTAAAACTCAATGCCGTTCCACGCAAAGCCATTGATCTTTTTCAGAAAGTCGATATAGCCTTCGGGCAGCGGTTCAAGACCGATGTCTATCAAATCTTCTTGACACTCGGCAATGTCTTCTTCGCTTGCGGGCCGCGGCAGCATCGCGCCGGAATCTTCGTTTACAATATCAATAATTTCATCGATAATTGCCATATTTTTTCCTCCGCTGTTTCTTTTTCTGGAACATTATACCATGATTATCCGATAAACAACAAAAAAAAGATTGCATCTTGTGAAAAAATCTTGACTGTTCTCCTCTTTTCTTTCATCGTGAGTACCGTTCTTCATTGGGGAGACAGCACAAGTCGTATGTAAATCATTCTTCTTCTTCCAGCAATCTATGAATCGATGCTTTGGAAAACCCCTCAGTCTGTAACGCTCTTTTAAACTGATACAGATCATCTTGAAGAAGACGCTTCTTCCTGATATAGGCCTGTATCAGTTCATATTCAATATCGGGAGTGAGAACGGATTTGAGTGCGAGAGACGCGGTATCCCGGTTTATGCCCCGGCCGCAAAGGCCGCTTAAAAACCGGAGCGGAGTTCCGTTTAATTGATTGATTCGGCTGGAAAGCCATCGTTTCGCATAACGAGCATCATCGATGATTTCGAGATCGATAAGCCGGGTCAGAACTTTTTTGATATATCCGGAGGGATGTCCTCTTTTTTCCAGTTTCTGTCTGATGCCGAAACTGCTCTGTTCGGCTCTGGCAACAAGCTGCAAAGCGGCCCTTTCACAGCGGTAACACCCGGCAGCATTTCGGAGATCATCGGCATGTTCATTTGTAATTGATTGATCTACCGAATAAAAACAAGCATTCTGATAAAAATGAGGCAGATAAGAAAGACGCAAAGAAAACAAAGAACCGTCCGAAAGGCCTATACGTAAGATATCCGGATCGGTTCCTGTTTTAAGCGAAATAACCGTTACCAAAAACGGTTCCTTGCAAAATAAACGTGCGTTTAGCGCTTGGAGAACTGGAAGCGGCGACGGGCACCGGCCTGACCGTACTTCTTGCGTTCTACCATTCTGGGGTCTCTGGTGAGGAAGCCATTGCTCCGGAGGGAAGTATAATTCCCTTCGTCTACCTGACAGAGCGCTCTGGCAAGACCATGACGGCACGCGCCTGCTTGTCCGTTCACGCCTCCGCCGTATACATTGATAAGAATGTCGTACTTATTTTCGCTGGCGGTAACCATCAAAGGCTGCCGAACCATGTAAGCATGTTCGCCCATAGTGAAGTAAGTATTCAATTCCTTACCGTTAATAACCACTTTTCCGCTTCCGTCCCGGATATATACCCTGGCGACGGAGGTTTTTCTTCTTCCGGTTCCAATACCGAGATTCTTAATCACCTTGCCACCTCTTATAATCAATAGCCACAGGGCTCTGCGCTGAATGGGGATGTTGGGGGCCTGCATAGACCTTCACATTCTTGAAAAGCTTCCTGCCAAGGGGACCCTTGGGAAGCATTCCTTTAACGGCCAACTCCACAGGGGAAGCCGGATGCCGGGCTATGAGGGCTTCAAAATTGTTGGATTTCAACCCCCCCACATAACCGGTGTGTTTATGATACATCTTTTGCTGAGCTTTCCGGCCGGTAACCGCTATTTTATCAGCATTGATGATAACTACAAAATCACCTATTTCCTGGTGAGGAGCATAAGACGCTTTTTCTTTCCCTCGGACAATAGCGGCGGCTTTGGCAGCAACTCTGCCAAGGACTTTTCCCTCGGCATCGATAACAAACCACTTGCGCTCCACTTCCGCAGGTTTAACAAATACAGTTTTCATACAGTACCTTTACTCGTATGTTATGAATTAATGGACACAGACAAAACTTTTATAACGGTGAAAGTCTATTCCGCACCCTCGTCCTTTCCAATCATACAGACTCAAAAAGACCGCTCGCTGTCCCTCGTTGGCATCAGGGGACCGCAATACAAGTTCAATGCTATTTTCCCATTAATGAGGGCTGAATGTCAATCCTTCCAGCAATTCAAACACGTACGGAATATGGATGTTACTATCATTGATACACAGAGGAAAAAGCGGCAGGGGTCAGCCTCTATTTTTTTTACAAATCTCTAGACAATAAATACCCAAAAAAATTATAGTGTTCATAAAACATTGAAGTTTCCCCCAAAACAATTTTTTGTGAAAGCCTCACTTTTTAATATATTTATGACAGGGGACACAAGGAGATTTTTTATGATTAAGGTTGCAACTATTGCGGGATCAGACGCGTCAGGAGGAGCTGGTCTTGAAGCGGATCTGAAAACGTTTGAAGAATACGGTCTTTACGGCATGGCGGCGGTTACGGTTATTGCTGCGATGGACCCTGAGAATAATTGGTCGCATAAGGTTTTCCCTTTGGATGAAGCCGCTTTAAGAGCGCAGATGGAAACCATTTTTAAGGGAGCCGGGGTAGAGGCTGCCAAATCCGGGATGCTTGGAACTTTTCATGCCGTGGAATTAACGAGGGAATATATTGAATCATTCCATGTGAAAAATTATGTCCTTGATCCTGTTATGGTTTGCAAAGGAGCGGGCGAGGCGCTCAATCCCGAACTCAACACCGCTATTGCCGAGAAACTTCTTCCTTTGGCGCAGATAGTTACGCCGAATCTTTTTGAAGCGGCTCAGCTTTCGGGTTTAAAAGATATTGTATTTCTTGAACAAATGAAAGAAGCCGCTCGGATCATTGCGGATAAAGGCGCCAAACATGTATTTATAAAAGGCGGTTCAAAACTTGCCGGTGCGGTTAGAGCCATCGATCTTTTCTACGATGGAAAAAATTTTGAAAGTGTTGAATCTCCGCTGTTAAAAACAATTTGGACTCACGGAGCAGGCTGTACCACCGCCGCCGCCATTACATCCGGGTTGGCTCAGGGGCTTTCGGTGTATGATGCGGTTCTGACAGCAAAGCAATTTATCTTCAAGAGCCTTGAAGCCGGTTTTCCGCTTAACAAGTGGGTTGGCCCCGGAAATCCCAGCTCCTGGCGGAAAGATACGGTGTTTAAAGGCTGATGCCAAAACCTCGCAAACAGCGCGAGGTTTTTTTCGGGTGTCATGCGCTGCTGCTTTGCCTGAATATAGTCCTGTCCATCATAACGCCCATCTTCCCACCCTTCTTTTTTCGCGTAAGCAATTGCGTCTTCCATGTTCCATTCTTCTAAGTTATCCACAAAGAAGCTGTATTCCGCCAGTTCTTTACAACAGCTGTAGTATCTCCTTTTTTATCGATCTTACCCAGTTCATAAAGCACTTCTCTGTGGAGTATTGACCAGAAAAAGCGAAGTCCCTTACTATAGAGCAATGAATGCTAACGAACTGCGTACCAAATATATAGAGTTTTTCAAGTCCAAGGGACATGCTCAGATTCAGGGGAAGTCCCTTCTTCCTGATAATGATCCTACCGTGCTTTTTACCACTGCGGGAATGCACCCGCTTGTGCCTTATCTTTTAGGGGAAGAACACCCTGCCGGAAAGCGGCTTACCGATTATCAAAAATGTATCCGCACCGGGGACATTGAAGCCGTCGGTGATCCCAGCCATCTGACCTTTTTTGAAATGCTCGGAAACTGGTCCCTGGGCGATTATTTTAAAGAAGGCGCTATCGAGATGAGTTTCGAGTTTCTCACATCACCGCAGTGGCTGGGGATTCCTATCGATAAGCTGGGGGTAACTGTTTTTCAAGGGGAAGACGGAATCCCAAAAGACGAAGAATCCGCCGCCATCTGGAAACGGCTCGGCATTCCCGAAGAGCGGATTGTATACCGGCCTAGGGAAGATAACTGGTGGGGACCTGCCGGAACGACCGGTCCCTGCGGCCCTGATACAGAAATGTTCTACGATTTCGGGAAAGAACCCTGCGGCCCTGACTGCGGTCCCGGCTGTTCCTGCGGAAAATGGCTTGAAATATGGAACGATGTTTTCATGCAGTACAACAAGAATGCCGAGGGCGTTTATGAACCGCTCGCCCGGAAATGCGTTGATACCGGAATGGGCATCGAGCGGACCGTAACGGTTCTTAACGGAAAAAAATCCGTTTACGAAACGGAAATTTTCGCGCCGATTATAAACGCCGTAGAAAAAGCGTCAGGCTATACTTACGGTTCTGACAGCGAAAAAGACAAATCCGTCAGGATCATTTCTGATCATGTCAGAGCGTCTTCTTTTATTTTAGGCGACCCGAAAGCCGTAACGCCTTCCAATGTCGGAGCGGGCTACGTACTCCGCAGGCTTATCCGCCGTGTTGTCAGGCACGGACGAAAACTCGGCATCAACGAAATGTTTCTTTGTCCCATCGCGGAAGTTGTGATCGAACAGATGAAAGGGCCTTATCCTGAATTGGAAGAAAACCGTGATCGAATTATTACAGAACTCGACAAGGAAGAAAAAAAGTTCCTCGAAACCCTCAAACAAGGCGAGCACGAATTTGAAAAGCTGCTTCCCAATCTGCTGAAAGATCCCAAAAAGATCATGAGCGGCCGTCTTGCTTTCAAGTTGTACGATACTTATGGATTCCCCATCGAACTTACGGAAGAATTGGCGGCCGAACACGGAATGACCGTTCGGCGCGAAGAATTTGACGAAGCGTTCAAGAAGCATCAGGAACTTTCGCGCGCGGGGAGCGAGCAGGTCTTTAAAGGCGGTTTGGGAGATCAAGGGGAAATGGCCGTGAAATATCATACCGCCACCCATCTTCTGCACAAGGCGTTAAAGATGATCTTAGGCGATCATGCCGCCCAGCGGGGTTCCAATATCACCGCGGAACGGATGCGTTTCGATTTTTCGCACGATGCCCCCATGACCAAAGAACAAATCGCCGAGGTTGAAGCTATCGTGAACGCACAGATTCAAAAGGATTTGCCCGTAACTATGGAGATTATGGATATTGAGAGCGCGAAATCTTCCGGGGCGACAGCTCTTTTCGGGGAAAAATATGAATCGCAGGTAAAAGTCTACAGCATAGGAGATTTTTCCAAAGAAGTCTGCGGCGGTCCTCATGTGGAAAAGACCGGCGGAATGGGACATTTCAAGATACAAAAAGAACAATCCTCGTCCGCCGGAGTGCGCCGGATTAGGGCTGTGCTGGAATAGTACTGATAATAACGGCAGGCAAACAATAGGAAACTGATTGACAAGTTTTTTCCGAACCGTTACATTTATGTCAACATTGTTCAAGCGGCTGTCGTATAACGGCATTACCCTAGCTTCCCAAGCTCGTGACGTGGGTTCGACTCCCATCAGCCGCTGAAAGAAAGACCCCGCGAAGGGTCTTTCTTGTTACATGCATTGCCAGAGCAGTGATGTACTTTCGATGTATTTCTTATTTTCCCAAAATTGTGATATGTTTCTCTAATTCCTTAACTGTGATGTACTGTCTTGGCGGATGGTGTACTAGATTTTGTTTTAAATATCAATTAATCTATAAAACAAAAAAATTATATTTAAAACGATGTGCGCTGGAGTTAAGGACATGAAGAGAAGAAGATGGGTTAGAGTATTATTTAGAAGACGGGTATTTGTCAGTGCTCTTGTCATTCTTCAAATAGCGCTTATCATTCTTTTTATTGCCGCATCGAGTATCGCGTCGCAGATTGTAGGCATCAGTCTCACGGGAATAAGCGTTTTTGTCTGCCTTTACATTGTCGGGAAAAGAGAAAAACCGGCGTATAAACTTATCTGGATTTTTTTGATATTGATGTTTCCTGTCTTTGGCGGTATCACGTATATCCTTTTTTATACACAGTCGAATCCCCGAAAACTTATAAAGCGGATCAATAAAACGCTGGAAGATACGCAGCCTTTTTTTCTGCTGCCGGAACATGTTCTTCCTGAACTGGAACAAACGGGCGCGCCATGCGTCCCCCAGGCGAGATACCTTCAAGATTACGTAGGGTTTCCCGTGTATAAACATACACAAACCGAGTTTTTTAATTCCGGCGAAAGTTTTTTTCAAAGACTGTTGATTGAGCTGGAAAAAGCGGAACACTATATTTTCATGGAATTCTTTATTATCCGCGAAGGATACATGCTGAAATCGATTCTTTCAATTTTAGAAAAGAAAGCCGCCGCCGGTATGGATGTCAGAATAATGTATGATGATCTCGGCTGTTTCCTCTCGCTGCCGATAAACTTTAAGGAATACCTGGAGAAGCGGAACATTAAATGCAAAATCGTTAATCCTTTTAGGCCGATTGTTTCTTCTCTCCAGAACAACCGCGATCACCGGAAGATTGTTTCTATCGACGGGAAGGCCGCCTTCACCGGAGGCATGAACATTGGCGATGAATACATCAACACGGTCGAAAAATACGGTCATTGGAAAGATTCGGCCATTTTAATTCAAGGAAATGCCGCTTGGAGCCTCACTTTGATTTCTTTGCAAATGTGGAACCTCGACGCGGCCGAGCCCGATCATTATGCGGACTTTTATCCCTGGAAAGATTCTCCCTGTACCGTTGAAGACGATGGCTATGTTGTTTCTTATGCCGATAATCCTCTGGACAAAGAAAATGTCGGCGAGCATGTTTACATTCAGATTATCAACAACGCGAAAAATTATGTGTACATCAACACACCTTATCTTGTAGTGGATGACAATCTTTTGTCGGCGCTTTCCCTTGCGGCAAAAAGCGGCGTTGATGTCAGAATTATCACCCCGTTCAGATATGATAAAAAATTGGTTCATATTACAACTCGTTCGTATTACCATCGCCTTGTTCAAGCGGGCGTGAAAGTCTACGAATATTCCAACGGCTTTAATCATTCCAAGACGTTTGTTTCGGATGACATGGTCGGCACGGTCGGAACCATGAACCTGGATTTCCGCAGTCTCTATCTTCACTTTGAATGCGGTGTCTGGATGTACAAAAGTTCCGCCCTCGGCAAAGTCAAGGAAGATTTTCTCAACACGCTGCCTTCCTGCCATCAAATCACTCTGGAAGATTGTCATTTTAATCCGTGGCAGCGTTTTGTTATGGAAGTTCTCCGGCTTTTTGCGCCGGTAATGTGAACTACAATCACGAATGTCTCGAGGATGAACCACAATTATATTCCAATCATTGAGTTTACGGAATATTGATGATATAATCATCACATGAAACATTTTAAATCTTTTATAAGCGTGTTTTTTGCGGTGAGCATGATTGTGTTTGTTTCCTGCCAAAGTACAGGACCAGGTCAGAATGCCGCTCAACCGTCAGGACTTTCTCAAAAAGCGATGCAGCTTGTTCAAAGCGCCGTGTTTGAAGTCGTCATTAAAAAACCGAAAAATGATTCTCTCATTTACGACAAAGCTCTTGACTGGGAAATGGTTGATTACCGAATCAGAAATGATGATTATTATTCGATAGGAACGGCCTTTGCGGTTTCTCCTACGGAATTGATCAGCGCGTTTCATGTAATCAATCTTGCGAATCCCAGTATGTCCAACAATAAATATTTCATCCGCGATTCCGGCGGTAATGTTTCAGAAATCGACAAGGTCATCAGCGCGTCGAACGAAAGAGATTTTATCATTTTTACCGCCAAGGATAAAACCTTTGATGCTTACTTCGAGCTTGAACAAAACTTCAATGTCGGCGATCCTGTGTTCAGTATTGGGAACGCGCTTGGCGAAGGTATCGTTGTAAGGAACGGGCTTGTGCTTGGAACTGTTCCCGAAAGTGAAGCCGGCAGATGGAACCTTTTAAAATCATCGGCCGATGGAAATCCCGGAAATTCAGGCGGTCCGCTTGTTACTCCCCAGGGGAAAGTGGTGGGCGTAGTTATTGCGCTGAGGGATAATATCCTCTATTCAACTCCGGTCGAAGTGGTTTCCGGCATTCCCGAAAACACGCTGCAATACAGGCTGCGGACAAGCTACGGCCATTTCATTCTGCCGAATAATTATACCACGGTGTATGAAACATCAGTCTCGCTTCCGAAAAATTATCACGAAATACAGGACTTTTTGTTTGAAAATTACCAAGGGCCGTATGTTGAGTACATGGAAGAATTGTTCAGTCAGTTCCCTGAATATCTTACCGGTCCGAATAATTATCATCTTTTAAGCAGCATGATTGATTCCATCAATCCCGGCATTTCCCTGCTCGATAAAAATGATGATCAATGGAAAATTTACACGCTGAATTTTAATAACTACGCGATACCAAACGACGGTTCTTTGCGTCATCTTAATTCAAACAACGATTTTTCATTTGTAAAACTGAATATTCCCAGGGACGTTTCCGGAAATGATGTTAACACGAATCCGAAATTTTTGATGGATTATATTTTGAAATATCTCCGGATGGAACGAAACCTTGGCGGCGAAAAATACCGCATTCTGTCCTTCGGCGATCCTATCGCGCAAGGAACCTATAAAGATATATTGGGCAGAACCTGGATAAATGCTCAATGGCTTATCGAATACGACGATTCCATTTTCAACATGTACATTCTTCCTTTGCCGAATGGACCCGCTGTTGTGTGGACGAATAAGCCCAGCGCGTTTACGAAAATATATGATTATGATATTAAGATCATCTGCGATCATCTCCAGGCCGCTTACTTTGCCGACTTTGAAGATTGGGAAGCGTTCCTGGAATTAGAAGAGTATATTCCGGAAGTCCTGAAAGATTTTTCCTTTGAATGGAACGCGGACGCGAAAGAATTCCGCTTGGGCAGCAGCGCTTTATCCATAGAAGCCGGTCCCGATGTATTTGACTGGGAAAACACTTCCGAGCTGTTTATCGCGCCCGCGTATTATAAGCAGGATGGGAAAATAGAATTCGGCATCCGCGAAGTGATTGTGCGTCAGGACCTGCAAGGGAAAAACTCCTGCATTCTTTTCAAATACATAGAACCTGTTCCCGAACTCGGAGCAAAACAGGCCGAATCTTATCGGGATATTGTCGATGGAAAATATCCCTTGGATGAAAAAGCTGTCATCACGCCCAAGGATAATGCCGGTTCGATAGCCGCGGTTGTTCAGACCGAGACGCCGGCTGCCGGAATCCAATATGCCCTGTATCTTTACATGACCGAGCCTAAAACCGAAGAAAATGTTACGAACCGGTTTAATGCTCTGAGGGATGGGGTAAGAGTTATCAGGTAATTGGTATAAAGGTAAGCAGAAAAAAGGGGCTGCCTATGTCAGGCCGCCCCGGTTGATCGGTTAGGCCCCAATCCTTTTTCCCATTGCTTCCGCGTGGGGCGCGTTCAGGAGAACATCGCTCCAATTAACAACCATGCCTTCTTTTTCCATCGCGCGCATAATATTTGACAAAACCTTATTGCCAAAAAGACCGCCTTTTTTGAGAAACGCGGCGCTTTTCTTCCCCGACAGGGAACTGGCGGAAGCCAAATTTTTTGACAGAGCGTCAGGAATTTTCCCGCTGAAAAAAGAAACGGCTTCCGCGGCAACAACGATATAATCGTATCCCGGCAAACGGGTTCCGTCTTCTGTCCAGGCATCCATAATGTCAACCCGGTGCCCCATGGATTCCATGCCTTTCGCGAGAGATTTTACATAATCCGGCAGAGCGGTTCTTTTAGAGGGAACGCTGATAATGATAATTCTCATAATCACAATAACTTCTAAAGACTTCCGTTTTTAGAAGTTCTCCTTTATTGTAGTGTAGAACAAAAAATCTCCAAGGCAGTCCATAAAAATCTGTATCTTGGTTTTTAGAGGCTGCATCAAATAATAGTTAAAAATGAGTACAATTTCAAGAACAAATGAAAAAAGGGAAGATAATTTTGTATCAAGTATTTTTTACTAGCTAAAAAGATAGTTATGTTTTATACTGAAATATATCATTGTTTAAGGAGATACATTGTAATATGGCAGGAAAATTTGTTATCACTAAGAATAAAAAAGGGCAGTATCATTTTAACCTGATGGCCCAAAACGGACAGGTTATTGCTTCGAGTGAAACGTACCCGGACAAGCAAAGCGCGATGAAGGGAATTGCATCCATTGTAAAGAATGCTCCGACTGCAAAAATTGTGGATGACACCGGGGAACAGGAGGCTGCGAAAAAGGCTGTTAAAGCAAAAGCCCCTGCGGCAAAAAAAGCTCCGGCTGAAAAAAAAGAAGCTGCTGCTCCCAAAGAGAAAAAGTAACTTGTAAGCCGGGCGAAGTCTAAACTGCTTTAGGCGGTTTACTCTGTTCTTTCGCAGAGCGAACCGTCTTTTTTTGATACCTGTAGAACGGCAACGATGGACGTCTATTTATGCTTCACTTTAATAGTCGCCGCGTTAATGCTGTTTATAAGCCCAAGAACCGCGGAGAGAATGAAAAGCGCTTCAATTCCGCTCACTGTCCAAATCCAGCCGCCTATAAGCGCGATTAAAACGCTGAAAATATGATTCACGGAAATTCCGGTGGACAGCGTGGCGGTGATTTCTTCCTGATTATCGGAAATATCTTTTATGTAAACGCTGTTTGCCATGCTTGCGGTAGAAATAACCGCGTCCAACACAAAATTAACGCTCACCACAATGAAGGCGATATTATGTGAAAATAATATGTGAGCAAAGCCGTAGAGAAAGCAGACGACAATCAAAATAAGGGTGTCCGCTACCATGATTGTTTTGTATCCAAGTTTGTCGATAAGCCTGCCTATCCAGGGACTGAGAAGCATGGTGAATACCGCGCAGATGGCGTACAGAATTCCCATTACAGATGGATCCGCTTTGTAGTAGAGAATGAGCACATAAGGAGCGAAGGTAAGAAAAACCTGCTTCCGCGCGCCGTAAAGAACTTCCAAAAAATAAAATTTGCGGAACTTCTTCGCAAAATAAAAACGCTGTCTTGGCGCTTTAAGCGTTGTTTCTTTCAGCGCGGAAGCAATCATTATTGTCGTAATCATTAACGCGGTGGAAACACCGAAAACGATTCTGTATCCCGCAACATCGCTTCTTTCAAAACCGAGATGGCTTAAGCATAAAAAAACCGCGGATACAAGAAGAAAGCCCGCTATGTTCCCAAATTGTCCGATAGAAGAAACAATCCCTAGTGAGGAACCTGTTTTCTCTTTTTTCGCCAGATCCATTGCGATGGTAGAGCGCACAGGCATAATAATGTGTTCGCCCGCGCTGTAAAGAACCATAAACATAACAACAAAAAATTTGGTAAGAAAAAAATCATGCGAACTTGTAAGGAAAAGCCCCGCCAATCCGCCCGCGGAAAGCGCGATACCTGTTTTAAAAACCTTTGAATCCGAAAATCTGTACATAAACGCGAGAATAAAAATCAGAAAAAGTCCGGGAAGTTCTCTGAAAAACTCGACAATCCCTCTTTCAAAAGGGGCTATTTGAACAAGCTCTACAAGATAATTATCCTGAATCCCTCTGTAAAGCCCAAAGGCGACTCCGTAAAAAATAAGTACGCTTAGAAAACGCCCGACCTTGGCGTCAGAACGATAGGTGTCGTTTATAAACCGCGGGCGCTTGCTTTTTTGCGTAATAGTATCTGTCATTGGTTTCCTTCTAAATCTTATGCTCACTTTGAAAAGTTTTAAAATGCTAACAAATTTAAAAAGTTCTGTCGAGAGAGCTTGTTGCAAAACTCGGTTAGTTTTGCACAAGCTCATGCGATTTCGCGCCTAAAGGCTGTGAAATACGCATTTTTAAGAGGTTGAATTTGCAAAAAAAACTGAAGTTTTGCAATTTCCTCGAGAGTCCATCATTTTTTTGTTCATTGTTTTCTGTTGTCACGACACAGCAAGTATCACATAACATCAGCCTTGTCGATATTGGTAAAACAATGCCACACGCGGTACAGGGTCATGCGGCCGCGGACATAGGAGCCGACTTCCAAGGTAACAGGCAGAACATCGTTACTGAGGCCGAGGTCTTCCAATGTTACTTTCATGCCGCAATCCCGGAATAGCCGCTCCATCTCGATGCTGGAAGGCATTGCACTATATACCGTTTTGATCTCATCCCAGTTTGCGATCAGCTTATCGTAATCTACCAGCATACCCTCATCGGGATTATTGTAGGGCATCAGTTCGTTGTAGACAACACTGCCAAAGCGTTCTTTCAGCATTTCGTGGGGAAAGCCCTTATAGGGGACAAAATAATCCCGCGGATTGTCACCGATGACAGCAAACAGTTTTTCGTACAGCTTTTTGCATATGATGGCAGCAACACCAACGGTCTCGCCGTGGAGAAAGCCGGTGTCGGGACTAAACAGCGCCAGCTCCCACACATGGGCGATCATATGTTCCGCGCCGGAGGCCGGACGCGCGTTTCCCCACATCTGGATTGTTAATCCGGAAAGGATCAACGCGTACATCAGCGCCTCAACGGCTTCTTCGTCACGGTCTTTAATTTTGCGGATAATCTTCAGCGCGCGTTCCACAGCCTCATTTACCATGCTGAAAATACGCGGGCAAAGCGCCTCTCCAGTGACGATGTTCGCGAATTTCCAGTCGCCCAGCGCAATATATTTACCCAGCAAATCGCCGAGGCCCGAAGCAATCAGGCGATAGGGAGCCGCTGCCAACACCTTGGTATCGGCAATAATCGCAGCGGCGGCCTGTGTGGTGAGCGGATGCTTAAAATTGTTAAAAGTCATCACAGAGGAATTCGCCGCAAAGCCGTCAACACTTGCGGCAGTGGGAATCAGCACAACCGGAATTCCGCCATGCTGTTTGCCAATATATTTGCTGGTATCGGTAATTACACCGCCGCCAACCCCGACAATAAAGGAAACATCGGCGGGATACTGTGTTTCGATTTCCTCTACGGTTTTTTCATTTGGATGGATATCGTTCCCTTGTAGTTTGATAAGGGCATGATCCGGCAAAAGCTCCGCCGCGCGCTTTGCCGCAGCTTCCCAAGTATTACTATCACAGATGATGAGTGCTTTTCCGATTAATCCAAGCTCGCCGCAAAGCTCCGGCAGCCGCTCGAGGGCGCCCGATTCCAGCAGGATTTTCTTGATTACCATGTCATGTTTTTGTCCGCATTCGCATTTGCCGGTAAAATTAGAAACGTTTATTTTCATGCTGCTCCTCCCAAATTGTATTATCTAATTATATATCTATATCCTATCTCAAAAAAATAACCATTGTATTTGTGATAAAAATCATCATGTAAATTTGCCCAATCAATTATTTTTACCGCATTTCTATGGCGCAATCCGGTCCCCATTGTTATATGATGATTCTTGTAAATAGGTATACTCAAATTCATTTTTATATCCGCGAAATATGAAAAATGATTTAACAGCATAAAGAAATAATTAAAACCAAAATTTCCGCTGAAGCTCAAATATTTTTTGAACGGATATACGGTGATTCCCATATCAATATACAAATCAAAAATATGTATCTCTGTTGAAAATTGTGTAACTATTCCCCAATGAGCTCCAAAAATTTCCGATGACGGCGGAAACAATGATACTTCAAGAATATCCCAGGTAAAATAATTATTATCACTATCAAAGACAGTCTCGTAAGTAAGTGAAGCAAAAGCGGCTAAACCTTTGGGGACATAACCTGGAGCTACAGACATTGCATATATATTCAAGGTGATAAGGGAAGAAAACATACATATAAAAAACATCTTTTTTTCTGCCCGTTTAGAGACGTTCATCATCCTCCCCTTATGAAATATATTAATACCAAGTGTAACGAAAAAGTTTTTATAAAACAATGATGTGAAGTTTTCTATTTTTCCCCTTCTCAGAAAAGCGCAAAACTGATAATCTATTTCTATTATTACACAGAGGAAGTCATGGTGTTTCAATTGATGATCTGCCATGACAGGAGCTTGCATGGACATTCAAAGCGATGTTAAGAATCTGCACCCCCTGGAAATCCGGATTATCCGGCATTATAAAAGCGGGGATGAGCTGACAATTGAAAAGGTCGAAGCGGACCTGGGATTTAAAAGCGGAAACGGCAATCAGGCGCTTTCCTGGCTTAGCGGCAAAGAAATCACCGCGGAACTGAGGCGGGAACCGGAAATCTTTTATGAACTGACAGAAATGGGGCAGGACTGGAAAGAAAAAGGAACACCCGAAGAAAGGATGATCGATTTAGTCCGCGGCGGGAAACAGCTTCCCATGCCGGAAGCGGCAAAAGAATTGGGGCTTGAAAATAAAGACGCGGGAAGCGCGTTCGGCTTTTTGTCAAAAATCGGCGTCTTGACAATGGATGAAACAAAGCGGATTGTTCTGTCATCTGAATTTGAAAAAATGATGACAGAGGCTTCTGATCATTTTACTGTGCTTCGCGGTCTTCTCGAAAAAGCAAGCGCTGCGTCTGATAAAATCCTTGCCAACAATGATCTTTCCGAGGCCGAACGGGCTGTCATGGGAGGCATCGCAAAAAAACGCGGCGCGTCTGGTGCCGCTTTCCGTATCATCGAACGGGAAACGGTCGTTTTCGGTTTTACCGAAAAATATGACGCAATCGTTAAGGCTCTTCTTGACGCCGGAATCACCGGAGATGAAATCGGAACCCTGACGCCGGAAATGCTTGAAGGCGGAAGCTGGAAAGGAAAGACCTTCCGTTCGTACAATGTAAATATTCCCCCGACAAGGCTCATTCCCGGAAGGACAAATCCTTACGCGCAGTTCCTTGAACAGGTAAAAGATAAACTTGCTTCCCTCGGCTTTGAAGAATTTGACGGCCCACTCGTGGAAACCGAGTTCTGGAATTCCGACGCGCTCTTTATGCCGCAGTTCCATTCCGCGCGGGACATTCACGATGTGTATCATATATCCGATCCCGACCACGCACAATCGATAGCGGAACCGTGGCTTTCAAATGTTGCCTCCGCCCACGAAAACGGCGGAGAAACCGGAAGCCGGGGCTGGAACTATCATTTTGATACTGAGTTTACCCGGCGCCTCATTCTGCGGAGTCAGGGAACCGTGCTTTCGGCGAAGCAGCTTCCCAAGGCAAAAATCCCCGGAAAGTATTTCGGCATTGCCCGCTGTTTCCGCTACGATAAGGTTGACGCGACGCATCTTTCCGACTTTTATCAGACCGAAGGAATCGTTCTGGGCGAAGACGTAAACCTCCGGACGCTTTTAGGCCTCCTCGAAATGTTTGCCGTTGAAGTAGCGGGCGCCAAAGAAGTAAAATACGTTCCCGGCTACTTCCCCTTCACAGAGCCTTCCGTCGAAGTGCATATCAAACATCCGGTTCTCGGCTGGTTTGAACTGGGCGGCTCCGGCATTTTCAGGCCGGAAGTAACCAAGTCGCTTGGGGTTGATGTTCCGGTCGCGGCTTGGGGAATCGGCATTGACCGGATGGCTTTGATGGCGTTGGGAATCAACGATATTCGCGATCTTTTTAGCTATGATATTGAAAATGTCCGTCTCCGCCGCTCAGCCGAGAAATAAGCAAGACATTAAACCCGAATACAACCAGCAAACTCCGCCGTATTTTTACGTGTTCTGCGGCGGACTTTAATTAATTGACAGAGTAATGGTAATAATCTACTATTAATTTCATGAGTATTGAATCGATGAGCGCTTTAGAAAAAGCAATACAAGGTGAAAGTCTACTCAAGAAATATGCGCTAAAAAAAATTGGTGTTTTCGGTTCTTTCGCCCGCGGTGAAAAAGCCCATGATATTGATTTCTATATCGATGCTGAAGATTATAACTTAAAAAGTTTGATTAATTTAAAAAAAGATCTTGAACGAATAACAGAAAAAGAAGTTGATATAATGCTCAAAAAATATGCCAATCCAATTATTTTATATCGAGCACAAAGGGATATGAAATTTGTTAGCCAATGAAAAAAACGATTTATTATATCTTCTCAACATATTGGAATGTATAGGGAAAGTTTGGAAATATACAGAACAAGCAGCGAATGCAGAGGAATTATTTGCCCTTAATGAACAAATGAATTTAAACGCTTCCCTTACTTTATTGGCAAACATCGGTGAGAATGTTTCCAAATTATCCGCAAAATTAAAACAAGAATATTCAAATATAGAATGGCAGCAGATCAAAAGTTTTAGAAACAAAATTGTACATGATTATGTTGGGATAGATTTAGCCATTATATATGAAATTATTACCCAAGACCTAAAAGTGATAAAATCAGAAATAGAAAAAATAATTTATGACAAAATAAACAACAAGATTTTTGACATTCAAGAGTTAGAAATAAGTAAAAATAGTAATTATTATAAATATGTTAATTTCAAGGAGATAGGCTGTTTTTAGTCTCATCAAGAATGAATTAAAGAATGCAGAGCCGGTATTTGAAAAGTCAAAACCCTTCGCGTTTATTTTCCTCAAACTTGTTGAAAAAGTGATATTCTGTTACTATAAGAGAAAATTGCAAAACTTCAGCTTTTGCAATTTCGACCATAAATGTGACAAAAGAAAAATCTATTTTGTTTTATGATAAAGAAATAGATTTTTCTTTAAGAGCTTGTTGCAAAATCTACCCCGAACCACAGGTTCGCAGTTTTTGCAGCAAGCTCATAAGACAGGCTATAAAATTATTTATGCCCGATGCATAATCAATGTGTTTAAGGAAGAACTGCTATGCCTAAAATCGAAGTAAACGAAGAACTTTTCTATACATTGGCCGGTAAGCGTTGGAACAGCGTCGAAGCGTTTGAAGAAGCCCTGACCTGCGCCAAGGCCGAACTTGATGAAGATTCCGACAAGAGTCTTCCCATAGAAGACCGGACGCTGAAAATCGAACTGAACGATACAAACCGCCCCGACCTTTGGTCCACCGCGGGATGCGCCCGCCAGCTGCGTCTTCACAACGGCGGAAAAATGCCTGAGTATCACTTTTTTTCTTCGCCCGGAGATATGAAGGATTCACGGAAAAAAGTTATCGTCGAAGAAAGCGTAAAAGCGGTCCGGCCTTATCTGGCGGGATTTATCGCCAGAGGGAAATCGATCACCGACGCGTCGTTAAAGGACATGATTCAGACGCAGGAAAAACTCGCATGGAATTTCGGCCGCAAACGCCGGAGCGTTTCCATGGGAATTTACCGGATGTCGGAAATCAAATGGCCCATCATCTATAAAGGCGCCGATCCCGATTCGGTGTCATTCGTGCCGCTACAATGGGAAGGAGAGCTCACGCTCCGCGAAATCCTGAAACAGCACCCCAAGGGAAAAGAATACGCCTTCATTCAGGAACACGAAAAGCTGCACCCGCTTTTGATTGATTCAAAGGGCGAGATTCTTTCCTATCCGCCGATTATCAATTCCGCGAAATTGGGCGCTGTCCAGGTCGGCGATACCGACGTCTTCATCGAAATAACCGGAACCGATCTGCCTTCCGTAACGCTTACCGCGTCAATTATGGCCTGCGACCTTGCTGACCAGGGGTATACCATCGAACCGGTTGAAGTTGAATATACTTATGACACGCTGTTCGGCAAAAGAACAACCTTTCCTTTTTATTTCCAGAATCCCGTTTTTTGCTCCCTCGACCGGGTTGAAAAAATCCTTGGGATGCCGCTCTCCGCAAAAGAATGCATTGCGGCGATGGAAAGAATGGGATGCCGCGCGGAAAAACAGCTCGGCGTTGAACGGAGCGAAACGGAAGAGAAACCCGGCATCCTCGTGTATCCCCCGGAATACCGGAACGATTTTCTCCATGCCGCCGACATTGTGGAAGATGTAATGATAGGCCGGACGCTTGCATCATTTGAACCGCTTACGCCGCAGGATTTTACGATAGGCCGTTTAACGCCCATCACCCTATTCAGCCGTAGGGTAAAAGAAGTCATGGTGGGACTCGGTTATCAGGAAATGATTTTTAACTATCTTGGTTCCCGGAAAAACCTTGTTGAAAATATGAGAGGGGACGGCGGCCGGATTCTCCGCATCTCCAATCCCATGACGGAAAATTTTGAGTACGTCCGGGATTCAGTCCTTGCGTCTTTGATGATGAGCGAATCCGCGTCAGGCCACTCGGCGTATCCTCATAAGATTTTTGAAATCGGGAAAGTCGCATACAAGGATGAAAACGAAAATTACGGAACACAGACTCATCAGTATTTGGGATTCGTTCAGGCCGCCGCCGACGCGAACTTTAACACTGCCGCGAGTCAGATACAGACGCTGTTCTATTACCTTAACCGGGAATACACAGCGGAAGCCTCCGACGATCCGCGTTTTATTCCGGGCCGCGCCGCGATGATTCTTTATCAGGGCGAAAAGATCGGCGTTTTCGGAGAAATCCATCCCGAAGTTCTGGAAAATTGGGGCATCACGATGCCCTGCACCGCCCTCGAAATCGACTTGGATTTGTTGATTGAATGATACAAGTAACGGGGGATGTTTGAGGATTTATACCATTATTTGATTGGCATCCGGTTGATGAGGGAAATATTTCCCTCATCAATGAACTCCGTTATGAAAAAGCAGTTTTGGCTGTTGAAAAATGTGATTCCAAAGTCGATGTCTGCCTTACAAAAAGCAGCTCAACAATTTAGGGTATTTAAGGACTGTACGGTTATCGGCTATTTCAAATGATCTTCTTTACAGCCTGTACCCGACACCCAGCCTGGCGGTAAAAGTATTTACCCAGCCGCTGTTAATTTTGCCATCTATTTTGATCTTTTCAACAAATTTCGTATTTTTCATATCATACATAGTGGGAGCGAGTTTTATTCCGTAAAGGGCTTCTGCTTTGATGTATAAAGAATCGGTCAGGTCATAATTTAGATTGGCTCCAGCATGTAACCATAAAGTATTGAAGTCAGATGCTTTGGTTTTTATAGCAACGTTGTAATATTCATCGCCATAGTCCCCGCTAAAGAATATTTGATAGGAAACACCCAAGAGGGGGGAAAGGGTAAATTGATTCAGTTCAAAGGGATATTTCCCCAGGATTCCAAAAGTTATGCTGGTTTGGGTTTTATCAAAGTTACTTATACCGGAGGCTTGCGGCGGTACTGGGTATTGTGATGATGCGGTTCTTTTGCTTACCAATTTATTAGAACCGCCATAAACACTGATAAAAAACTCTGTATAACCTACATCAAAAAAAAGGAACCCTCCATAATTAAAATCTGTAATAGACTCACTGGTGTCAATAGACATAACATCTTCCACTTGTTCAAATGATGTAGAAGCAGTGGTCCAATTCCCAAAGAATTCAAAACCGCCGCCGAAACTCATGGGAATATCGAGCGCAGATACAGCCGAAACAAATACAAGAAGACAAAACAACAATGATATATACTTTTTCAATGTACCGTCCTTTATTGAGTAAGCCCTAATTCTTTTGCAAAATTGAACAGGGAAGTAACATCTACACATTCTTCGGCTAAATTAACACGAATATTGTCTGTAAGGTTGTTGTATTTTATAAAGGCTACTTCCATTATGGAGTCTAGTCCTCCCAAAAAATCGAGGGACTCTAAAACTTCTTCTCTGGTCATATCACCATTTTCCAGTAGAGTCCTCAGCTCTTCCACATAGGGTTTAAATCCATCTAGTATTTCTCTTGCTTCTTCACCTGCTTCATCAATACCTACAAAAAAACGAGTGTCTTCGGGATTATCTTGATCTTCCCCAAACATCAATGCGACATAATAGTCCCCAACATCTGCCAAAGGAGATTGGTCCTTTACATACCACAAGTCAATCTTTGCACTTCCATTCTTGATAGCTCCAAATCCGCCGGCCAGAGCATCTCGCGACTGAATTTTATCAGGATCATCAAAAATTCCAATGAAGGCCAGCGGCTGAGTTATATCTTCTCCAATTTCTTCAACGGTAATAGTTATAGGGTCTTTATATTCAATCTTTGTAGGATCGTCGCATCCTATTATTAAAAATACTATTGACGATACAAAGACGATAATTCTCAATAATTTATAAATATGTATCATGATAATTCCTTAAACAAGAAGCAAAATGCTCTCTTGGCATTCTGCTTCTTGAAATTGCACTAGAAAGGACTACGAGTAAGCGGCTCTGGAATAAACAAGAATTCCTCAAACAAGGCTTCGTTTGTTTCAGTATCTGAAAGCGAATACGGCAACAATTCCTGGATGATTTTTGTCATCATTATGAATTGCACAGTTAAAACATTCTTTCCGTCATCAAGTATATCCTGCAAAACTGTATGCTGATCATTTTCCAGGTTATCACCAATAGTGCTAAGCTGTGTAGTGGTCCATGCTACATTTTTAAAGAAGTTTGCACTGGCGACATAAAAGTAATGTTCATCATCGGTTGTAACTGAGGGATCAGGATCATCACCTAAGATTTGAAACCCAATATAAACATTCATAGGAGGTTGAAAGTTTGCACCGAGTTCTCCTTCGGAAGATTCTAATTCGATATTAACACTGCCATTAGAAACGAGCCCTCCTCCTTCAGCAATTACTGATTGAGCCATAATATCTCCGGTAGCTTTAAACAAACCCATTGAAGCTATTTTTCCATTGTATTCAGCTGGTAACCCGGCAATGGTAATACTTACAGGTTCGGGTCCAGGTCCAGCCAAGATAGAAGTAATATCGAGTAAATCATCCCTTGTAATAGGATCATTATTTTCCGACAGTACATATTTTGGCAGCATAGGAAGGAGTCCCATAAGTTGTGGCAATGTCATCCCTTCAAGATTCTGAACAGGAGCATTGCCTTTATAAACAAAAAACTTATCGTCAGCATCACCATCTTCACCAAAGAAGTCAATCCAAACAATGTAATTACCTTCATCTATAAAGTTTGTCTCGCCATCAGATTCTGTTAATAAAAAAGTAACATTGCCATTATCAAATTCTCCGTCTGCAATGGCTTCTTTAGGACTTATCATCGGAGTGGCATCCGAAGCGTAGAGAGAAATTGAAGCGCCTCCATTCAAGCTATCCAAACCCGTAACCGTTATGGATAAAGCTGCTGATTCGGCAGTCTCCCATTGCGCAATAAAAGTAACATCAGCAGTTACTGTATATTCTGCATCAGCATTGTAACTTTGTCCACTGGATTCCCATCCTTTAAACTCTTTGTCAGTTGGTGCTGTCATGTCGCCCTGTCCAGGTAACGTAATTTTCTTGCCGGCTTGGACAGTCCGATCAGTCGGAGCATTGCCGCCCCCGTCTCCCTTATCAAATTTAACAGTAAATTCATCGGTACCTCCATCAGGGTCGCATCCTGCCATTGAAAATCCGATGATCGCCATCACAAAGATCATTCCTATCATTTTGAATAAACTTTTCAAAGTTAGCTCCTTCTTTCGCGCAAAAATACTGCGCTTACTTGTAAACACGGAACAACGTCCCCAATCAAGACCTTGAATAAAAGGTGATTAAGTCTAATATCTTATCAAAATAATGTCAATATCTACTTTTTAGACATTATTACAAATTTGTCTAGGAAAACATTAATGTATTTGATTTTGACTCTAAGAGCATAATGCGCATTATATACCGACCGGTCGGTATATAATGCGTATTGTCCGCATGGATATATAGACTGGTCGGTATATATATCCAAAAAAGCAACAAAAATCAAATTTGCTTATTTTATTTCTTTTATTCTTCATAACGGTTGACATCGATAAGTCAACACTATTTTTTATGACACTCAAGGAGTGAACATGTTACAATTATCTGAATTGTGTATCGAAAGGCCCTTAGGTACGAAAGGAAACACCCGCGTAATCGATTTATTATCTCATGCGTTTAATGACTTGAGGTATACCATTATTGATCTGCCTTTTGATTGTACTGTGTGGCAGTCAAATGATTCCTTTGTTGAGCAAAACGGCAGGAAGAAAACAATATTTCCCAGTCCTTTTTCAAAAGAATTGAAAGGCAATTTTCCTGCAATGTACGCAACGACATTCGATGAATTACAAAACATCAAAAGGTATGACGGTATTCTAATCTTTGATAATGAACTGTCAAAAACCGGCAGGATGCCGAAAAACTTCCCGTTTTATTTTCCCGATGAAGACAAACTATTATACGATACATTGGAAAAAATACAGCCAAAAGGGATCATCACCATAACCGGACAAGACCCCACGTCAGGATTACATCCATTCCCGATATTTGAAGACGTTAACCTTGAAATCCCCACGGCGTATGTATCATCTCTGGATGATATTTCAACGCTTGAAAAAATAAGTATCGAAATCAATTCAAAAACATACAAAGAAAAATCGAAGCAGCTTATTTTCAGGAAAGAAGGCGCGTCAAAGGACATCATTATAATCTCGGCGCACATGGACACAAAATATGCTACTCCCGGCGCGGTAGATAACGCGGCCGGTTTATTTATATTACATGAAATCGCCAATGCAATAAAAGATACACACTACAAGAATACAATAGAAATTGTGCCTTTAAACGGGGAAGAAAGTCCCGAAGTCTCCGGACAGCTGGCGTATTTAGATTATTTGGCAAAAAATAATTGCAGCGTAAAGGCCGTAATAAACATTGACGGTGTAGGACATATTGGTTCAAAAAATTCTGCTTCATTTTATAATTTTGATGACAATATAAAAAATGAAATTATCGCGAAAAATGATCTCGTGGAAGGGGAACAATGGTATGCCGGCGATCACGCGATGTTTGCTTTTCAAGGGATACCATGTATCGCGCTGACTTCCAGCAATATGTTTACCGACGCAATGACAGTGACTCATACAAAAAATGATGTTATGGACAATATCGATGTTTCATTGCTTAAAACATTAGTTAAATCATTACAAAACATGCTTGCAACAATAGACCGATAGATTTTTTGTTCCGCCCAACAGCATGGCAGCGATCCGCCGTGCTGTTGGGAAGCAAGGTGTTTACAGCCGGAACATCAGAAAACACCACTCGTTTTTATAACCGGCTGAATTCTTTTGTGAAAACTTTCAGGAACAAAATAGAAATACGATATTCGTCCAGCCGTTGTATCGGGTTGATATTCCGTTTTGGAAAAATCAAAAGTCTTGATTGCTTCTTCCAGTTTTTTGCCGACGCTTTCACTTTCTTCTTCGTAATTAAACGGTCCATGTTCAAAAACGATATATTCCATTTCAAGAACATCAATGATCAGCATGTTATCAGGAACAATTCCGTGATACGCGGCGGGGAGACGAATCCCATAGGCTTCCGCCTGCCGTCCGTCATCTTCATATATCTGTGCCATGATTTGTCCGGAATATTGTCCGATGACGTTATCTTTGCCGTCAAGTTTTCCTTTAATGCTGTCCAGCAACCCGCAAATCGTGTGACAATCCTGTCCGGGAATTTTTTCCTGTTTTTCCCAGAAATCCCAATACCCGCTGCTTTCATAATTTTTGATGTGCAAGAATGTATGAGCCGGCATCGTGATAAAATAAATCTTTATGTCTTCCGTTGAGTTAACCATTCCTATTTCTCCTATTCCTAAAAAGTAACGGTCAAAAGCAGAAATCTTTGTACGAAGTACCACAGGCATGGGATTTTTACGATACGCTTTCGGGCTGATACCGTAAGCTGTTTTAAACGCCCTCGTAAACGCTTCATGACTCCCGAATCCATACTTGAGCGCGATATCCAAAAACTTGTCTTCGCTGTCGCGTACTTCAATTAAGGCAAACGCAAGTTTTCTTAAGCGGATATAATCGCCCAATAACATTCCGGAAATTTCCTTGAATCTCCTTGTAGTGTGATACTCAGAATAACCGAGTCTCTTTGAAAGAGATTGCAGAGTTAAAGCCTCATCGTCATCATAACTTTTGATTCTTTCATCAATTTCGTCCACCACAACTTGAATTAACTTGTGCCACTCGTACATCTTTTTTTAACCGCTCTGTTATCAGGATAAAAGCATAAGAAACAATGAATTTGATTCTGATTGCTTTTTCATCATCACGAAAAGCCGCATCGTTTAATACAAAAAAGGAATGATCTTATATTTCACCTTCTTGGTATAAGCATCCCAAAGCGCACCGTATTTTGCCTTGCAGACTTTATCATCATCGGCCTGGCGGGTGAACATCAACCCGATGTAGTACGCGGGATAAAGCCATACCATCCATACGCCGAAATAACCGGAAGAAAGCGCGACGGCGGCAGCCTGAATAATTTCCCCAAGGTAATTGATATGGCGGCTTGCGCCCCAGAAGCCGTTCACAAGCAGGCTGTGATTACCGTCGCTCAGAGCTTCGGGTTTTATCCCAAGAAACTTTTTTTCAGGCGCGGTTTTAAAGAAATACTTCTGCATGTTCGCGCCGCGGGTAAGCACCCAGCCGCAAAGGAAGAGCGCGCCGAAAAAAATGGTAACCCATAAGGGATAACCGGGATTCGGCAGATGCGCGGTAAACCAAAGCGAGACTGAATAAAAATACGGATAAAAAGCGAGACAGCCGAATCCCAATTTAAAGCCGACGCGTTCGGCAATAAAATCATAGGTCCACAAATGAACTTTCTCGAATATGAGATACTCATTACAAAACCATGTCAGCATCGCGCAGCCAAGAAGAAACCCATAATTGATATTTGCAATATTGATAATATGATACGCCGCGAATGAAAGCACATTCAATTGAAGCGTAACCGCGCCGATTAAATACAGCCACAGCTTCGCGTCAATAAGGCCGTCTTTGATCTGCGCGTCCTTTGTTCTTCCGAACCATAAATCCGCAAGGAAAGGCTTTCCGGTGAAAGGATGCTTACACACAATGTAAAACGCATACGTCAAACCGATAACAACAGCCCCCGCAAGACCAAACCATCGCGTTTCATAAAACCATGTGTAGGGCACGGCATCGAAATAGCCAAGCAAAAACCAAAGGAGAATGCTTGTCCAAAGAACAAACTTTCCGTTGATTCTGTAATTCATCACTTCGCCGCTTATCTCGTTTTTGACATACCCCTTCACTTTCTTAACCGGGATGATAAGATGCAGCAGCGTGATGAGCGCATACGTAACAAGCGGCGTAATAAAACCTAAAAACATTTTCATGATAAACCTCCGGTATTTTTCGACATGATATTGATTGCGGCTTTTCTGCTTAATAAGCGCATAAGCACAAAACGGCCGATTTTGTTCACGGCTCCGGGAATGACTATCGGGCCTTTTCCCAAAGCCTTTAATGTCTGCTCCGCAACGGCATCGGCGTTAAGTGTTCCGGGCGCCTGTTTTGATTTTTCCGCCTGCTTGTAACCGGGAGTAAGAATCGCGCCCGCGCAGCAGGCAATCACATCGACGCCGTGCGGCTTTAATTCTTTCCAAAGACCTTCGCCCAAAATCGCGTTGAATGATTTTGTCGCCGCGTAAGAAGCAAGGTTCGGACTGCCCTGAGTTCCCGCAAGCGAAGACATGAGCACAATTCCGCCCCGCTTCTTTGCTATCATCGGCCCCGACAGCAGCTTTGTAATTAGCAATGGCGCTTTTACATTTACGGCGGCCGCAAGCGCCAAATCTTCTTCGCTTGTGTTTTCAAACAAAGCGATGGGAGCAAAAGCCGCGTTGTAAATAAGCAGTCCGATAGAAACGTCAAGGCCTTTTATCATCTTTTTCACGTTCTCGAAATCCGCCATATCTGCTGTGAAGGCAATTACATCGACGTTGTATGTTTCTTTAAGTTTTACCGCCGCCGCTTCCAAACGTTCTTTTTGACGCGCCATCAAAATCAAATTCAATCCGCGCCTAGCAGCCGCTTCTGCAAACGCAAAGCCTAATCCGTCGGAACCTCCGGCGATCAGCGCATAGGGACCATACTTTTCTTTGAATGATTTCATGAAAATTATTTTAGCATAGGTAAGGCGGGAAACGCAATTTAAATTTATTGCTAAAAAAATGACCGTATCCATGCTTTTTTCATACCGGACACTTTCATACGGTCTTTGCTTTTTCATCGTTTTTCTGCTATTCTGTGTCGTAACGGAGTTGTCATTTGTTCTTAAAAAGTCTTGATATATTTGGGTTTAAATCTTTCGCTGACCGGACCAGGGTTGAGTTTGCCGACGGAATTACCGCTCTTTTGGGACCCAACGGCTGCGGAAAATCCAACGTGGTCGATGCCATAAAGTGGGTTCTTGGAGAACAGGCTTCCAGGGCGATGCGCGCCGAAAAGATGGAAGACGTTATCTTTAACGGGACCGAAAGCCGAAAACCGCTGAATGTTGCGGAAGCAACGCTGACCTTGGCAAATGACGCGGGGCTTCTTCCCATCGACATGCCCGAAATCCAGATAAAACGCCGCCTCTACCGCTCCGGCGAAAGCGAATACTACATCAATTCAACTCCGTCAAGATTAAAGGAAATCCGCGAACTTTTTTGGGATACAGGAGTCGGGAAAGCCGCCTATTCTGTGATGGAACAGGGTAAAATCGACCAGGTTTTGTCATCAAAGCCCGATGAAAGGCGTTATTTATTTGAAGAAGCCGCGGGAATAACCCGTTTTAAGGTAAAAAGCGCGGAAGCTGAACGAAAACTCAGCAAAACCGAAGAAAATATGCGTCAAGTTGAAGGAATTCTTGGCGAAGTTAAGCGTTCTTACGATACATTAAAGGTTCAATCCGATAAAACGATGAAATATCGGGCTTTTAGGGAAGAAATCTTTCAATATGAGCTGGATATTCAGCTTTTGCGGCTCAAACAGTTCAAATATGATCGTGATAAGCGGGCGGAAGACCTGGAAACCCGGACAAAAGAGCGGAACGCTATTCGGGAAGAAATGGACAATATCAACAAGTCCCTGGAAGAAAACATGGATTTGGTCAATTCCCTGGAAGAAGTGTTAATCGAACATCAGAAAAATATTTACGGCCTGGCTGTCGAGAAAAACGCCAAGGAAAAAGAAGCGAAACTTTTTGCCGAACAATGGAACGAATGTAAAAGCAAAATCCAGCAGAATGAGAACCGGGAACGCGGCATAAAGATCAAAATTGAAGAGCTCATTGACGATGCCGAAGAACAAGACGGCGTCGTCAGAGATTTACAGAAAAAAACCGCCGATATTCAGGAAAACATCAATTCGTTTGAACAAAATATTCAGCTTGCGTCCGCCAGAATCGGGGAGAACGATAAAGCGGTACAGCGGGCGGAAGAAGAGATTCGCGATTTTGAAGCTGAACAGCGGGATTATGAAAAAGACCTGGAAGCCATTACCGACGACATTGTTGCCGCCCTCGACGCGGGCTTAAAAGAAGCCGGATACTCCGCGAGCGAACGGAAACATACCGAATCGGCTTTGCGGGAAATTCTTGCGAAATTGAAAACCCTGCTTTCGGGCAAGGAAACGCTCATCATGGATTTAGCGGCAGCGGCTGACCGGGCAAGTTCCGGCGGAACGCTTCCCTCTCCGGAAGATATTAAGCATATTGCCGAAAGTTTAGCTCACGCCTTGTCCGACGCGGCGGAACACAGCGAAAAAGCATCGAATCTTTTTGAAACATACCGGAAAAGCACGCCGGGTTTTATCGACGATTTCCTTGCCCCGGAAGGAATTATCACGAAGAAACGCGCCTTTGACGCAAAAATCCGCGACTGTAAGGAAAAAGCGGCGGACCGGCGGACCCGGATAGCCGGACTCCGGCAGGACAACGAAGGCCTGAGCGTCAAAATAAATGAGTATCGCGCAACGCTTGAGGAACTGCGGGTCAGCAAGGTTCGGATGGCGACCCAGGCTCAATCCGCGGAAGAACAGGCAAAATTGATCCGGCGGGAACTTGCCGGTCAGGAAGGGCTGTTAAAGAATGTGCAGGATGAACTTTTTCTTGACCGGAAACGTTATGACGAAATTTCGGAACGCATCAGCGATACGGAAGAAGAAATTGTCGATATTGAACGTAAAGGTATGGAACTTACCGCGGCCCTCGAAAAACTTGAAAAAGATATTGCCGCCCGAAACGGCGATGTAGCCGGAAAACAGGAAACGATCAAAAAGAAAACTTCTGAATTGTTTAAAATCCAAGAATCGCTTGAAAAGATTCACATGGATTTGGTTCAATCGGAAACCGAAATCAAAAATATAGAAGACAATTTCCGGGAAACTCATTCCCGCGATCTCATGGAATTTGAAGAGCGGATTTTCACGATAACAACACCCGCGGCGGAACTTCGGGAAAAATTGAACGTTTCAAAAAGCGGCCTTAAAGATTTAGGTTCCGTCAACTTGATGGCGCCGGAAGAATTTGCCGAAACCAGAGAACGCTATGAATTCCTTTCAACCCAGCTCGCGGATTTAACCAAGGCCAGAGACGACCTTGAACAGATTACCGCGGAAATCCGGGCCGAATCATCGGAACTGTTTTTATCGACCTACAATAAAATCAAGAAAAACTTTCACAATATGTTCCGCCGTCTTTTCGGCGGGGGCCGCGCGGAACTGCGCCTTTCCGATCCCAACCATGTTCTGGAATCGGGAATCGAGATTTTCGCTCAGCCGCCCGGAAAAAAGCTCGAAAACATCACGCTCCTTTCCGGCGGGGAAAAATCGATGACGGCGGTGGCGCTTTTGTTTGCCACATACATGGTGAAACCTTCTCCGTTCTGTCTTTTGGATGAAATCGATGCGGCGCTGGACGAGCAGAATGTTATTCGTTTTGTACAGCTGCTTCGCGAATTCGGAAGCGCGAGCCAGTTCATCATCATCACGCACAACAAACGGACAGTTACCGGCGCCGGAACGCTTCTCGGTGTTACGATGGAAGAATCGGGGGTTACAAAGGTTATCAGCGTCCGGCTCGAAAATGAAAAAGACAGCCCCGCGGAATCGATTCCTGACCCGGAACCTTTTGAAGAAGAAGACGTCGAACACGAAAGCGGCATGGAACTTCCTTTAGGAATCGACGATCCATCACTTGTAAGCGAAGCGGAACTCCGCCCGATCCGTTCATCTCTGCCGTTCGCTTCGGCGGAAAAGCAAAAGAGGGAAGCCCAGGAACCTGATGAAGACGCGGCCGCGTCTATCGATTCTCCCAATACGGAAGAAAATCCGGAAGTATAGAATTTTGCATTGATCAGTTCTTTTGTGTTAAACTTCTTTGTAGAGAGGAGGAGCCTTTATGAAAGCAATCCTGTTATGCGTATTTATCCTGGTTTCGGCGGCGCATCTTGCCGCGGCCTTTTTTGAAAGAGAAAAACCGCGAAAAATTACAAAACTCTTTCTCATGCCGCTGCTCTTGGCCTATGTTGTTTTCGCAAGAGGCAGCCTTTTTACGCCGGTACTTTTGGCTGCAACCTTCGCGCTTCTTGGGGATTTTTTTCTGCTTGAGCCCCAAAAGCCATTGTTCTTTTCATTAGGGCTGGGCAGTTTTCTCCTTGGACATCTTTGTTATATTTTCGCGTTTATTGTATTTACCGGAACTTTTCATGTTCCCATGTTGATCATCTCGTATATCGCCGCGCTGTTTCTTGGCTTTCTTATCATAAAAATGATAAGGCCAGCCAAAAACATGATTGTCCCTGTAATAGTCTACACGGCGGTCATTTTGAGCATGAGTGTCTTTGCGCTTCAACTCATGCGCTTCAATACAACGATATGGTCAGTCATCATTTTTATCGGAAGCCTCCTGTTCATGTGTTCCGATACGATTCTGGCTTTTTTTACGTTCCATACAATGCCGAAAAGAGGCAACTTTTATGTGATGATTTTTTATATTGCCGCGCAGGCTTTCATCATGATAGGATTGAGCCGGTTATAAAACTATAAAACGCGTTTTTTCCCGGAACTTTTCGCTTTAGCGGCGTTTTTCGGCGCGTAGATGCCGTCGTCAAATAGAATAGAGAACGCTTCATTGGCGTGTTCGGCAAAAACGACACTGATGCTGTCCTTAATTTCTTTGTCCAGTTCGTCCCAGCCGTCTTCGTTATCTTTGGGCAGAATAACCTGCTGCATACCGTTTCGGATGGCGGCAAGAACTTTTTCTTTTAATCCGCCGATAGGAAGAATCTTGCCGGTCAGGGTCAATTCTCCTGTCATGGCGATGCCCTGCCTGGGAGGAACATCACAGAGCGTGGAAAGCAGCGACGAAGCGAGCGTAATTCCCGCGGAAGGTCCGTCCTTGGGAATAGCCCCTTCCGGAACATGAACGTGAAAATCGCTTTTTCTCATATCTTCTACCGTAAAATTGTAAAGTCCGCTGACGCTGCGAAGATAAGAAAGGGCGATGCGGGCACTTTCCTTCATAACGTCGCCGAGATTTCCGGTCATGATAAGTTCCCCCTGACCGGAAGCAAACTTCGCGGTTTCCACGGGAAGAATTGTTCCGCCGGTTTCTGTCCAGGCAAGGCCATAGAGTACGCCGACGCGGGCTTCTTTGTAAACCACATCGGTCTTGTATTTTTTTCTGCCCAACAGTTTTTCCAGATCGGAAACTTTGATCGATTTCTTAAACGACGCGACGGGCTTTTCAGGATTTACGCCGTATTCTTTTTTCACCGCTTCCCGCGCGACACGCCTGATACAGCGGGCAATCTCCCGTTCCAGGCTGCGCACGCCCGATTCCATGGTCCAATGACGGATAATCGCCAAAAGAGCGTCATCCGTAAAAGTGATTTTCGCGGATGAGAGGCCGTTTTCCTCCAGCTCCTTGGGAACCAAAAACTGTTTCGCGATGGCAAGTTTTTCCATCTCCCCGTAACCGGGAATTTCGATGATTTCCATTCTGTCCAAAAGCGGATACGGAATCGTGTGCAAAGAGTTCGCGGTCGCGATAAACAAAACCCTCGATAAATCGAAAGGCACTTCCAAATAATGATCGGTGAACGTCGAATTCTGTTCGGGGTCAAGCACTTCAAGCAAAGCCGACGCGGGATCGCCCCGGAAATCCGTAGACAGTTTATCAATCTCATCAAGCAGAAACACAGGATTCATGGTTCCCGCTTTTTTCATCGATTGAATGATTTTCCCCGGCAGCGCGCCGACATAGGTTTTCCGGTGGCCGCGGATTTCCGCTTCATCCCGAACGCCGCCCAGCGATATCCTCACGAAGGTTCTTCCCAGAGCGCGCGCAACCGACTTTCCAAGGCTCGTTTTTCCCGTCCCCGGAGGCCCCACAAAGCAAAGAATCGGACCTTTAATTCCGGCGCTGCCCGTATCCGCTGCCTCGTTCGCGGCATTTGCGGTAAGCTGACGAACCGCGATAAATTCCAGAATCCGCTCCTTGGCTTTTTTCATATCAAAATGATCGCGGTCAAGAATCTTTTCGGCCTCGTCCAAATCTCCCCTGTCCTTGGTTTCCGCACTCCAGGGAATATCCTGCACCCATTCCAGGTAGGCTCTCAGCACTCCGGCTTCCGGGGAAAAAGCCTGTAGTTTTTTCAAGCGGTTTATTTCTTTTCGCGTTTTCGCAAGAATTTCTTCCGGCGGATTTTTCGATTCAATATTTCTTTCAATTTCGGAAAACTCGTCTTCAACGCCTTCTTTCCCCAGCTCCTTATTGATTTCCCGAAGCTGTTCATTGAGGATATATTCACGCTGATTCTTATCCATCTTGCTTTTGACTTTTCCGGAAATCTTTTTCTGAATGCCGAGAATCTCGTTTTCCATTTCCAACAGTTCAAAAATAGCCGCAAATCTTTTCTTCGTATCTTCGATTCCCAAAAGCGGAATTTTCTGTTCGGGCTTTACCGAAACCGCGTTGCAGACAAGATTTGCCAAACGTTCGGCAGTATCGGCATTTTCAACAGCGGCGATAGTATCGGTGCTGACCTTTTTGGAAAGCTCCGCATACACGGCAAACGATCTTTGTACATTCCGCATTAAAGCCGAAAGTTCAAAATCATCCGCGGCCGATGATGTATGTATGTTAAGGGGATTGATCTTCGCATACACACAGTCGTTCTTTTCGATAAACTGTGTTATCTTCGCGCGGTATTCACCTTGAAGAACAATCCGGTAAGTTCCGTCGGGAATTTTCAGCTGCTGAATAATTTTCGCAACACTGCCTTCAGCAAAATATTCTCCGGGTTCGTCTGATCCTTTTTTGCAGGCAACAAAGACATAGTAATCGCGCTTGATGGCTTCTTCCACGGCTTTTATCCCGTCTTTATGGGTGACAAAAATAGGCGCTATGGTATTCGGGAACAAAACAATTCCCCCTAAAGGCAGCAGAGGGAATTCTTCGCTTGGATTTTTAGCGCCTTTCAGAGCAGAAAGGAAATTCATGCAGATTTCTGCAGCTGGTGAATTTCCGGGGGTTCCGATTTTTCAACAACATCCTTCGTTATGACAACCTGTTTGCGGCCTTCAATTGACGGAATCTCAAACATAACGTCTGTCATAAGTTTTTCGACAATAGCCCGCAGTCCCCGGGCGCCGGTTTTTTGCTTGATTGCGGTATCCGCAATCGCGTCGATAGCATCTTCCGTAAATTCCAGAATAACGTCATCAATCGCAAGCGAAGCCTGGAACTGTTTCACAATAGCGTTTCTCGGCTCCGTAATAACCTTCCGTAGTTCTTCCTGCTTCAATTCCTCAAGTCCAACGGTGATAGGAAGCCTTCCGATAAACTCCGGAATCATCCCGAAATGGATAAGATCATCGGGATGAAGGGCATCCAACAGTTCTTTCGCGCTGCGGTCCTTGGAACTTTTTGCTTCGGACCCAAACCCGATAGGCGTTTTCACCATCCTTTGTTCTATCAATTTATCTAATCCGACAAAAGCACCGCCGCAAATAAAAAGGATTCCCGTAGTATCCATGTGGATCATTTCCTGATTCGGATGCTTGCGGCCTCCCTGCGGCGGTACGGAAGCAATGGTTCCTTCGATAATTTTAAGCAGAGCCTGCTGAACACCTTCGCCGGAAACATCCCTTGTGATAGAAACATTTTCGCCTTTCCGCGCAATCTTGTCGATTTCATCGATATAAACGATGCCTCTTTCCGCGGCGGCAATATTTCCGCCCGCGCTTTGTATCAGCTTGAGGAGGATGTTTTCCACGTCTTCGCCCACGTAACCGGCTTCGGTTAAAGTGGTCGCATCGACTATCGCGAAAGGAACTTTCAGCTTTTTGGCTAAGGTCTTTGCAAGAAGCGTTTTTCCGGTGCCGGTTGGTCCTATCATCAAAACATTGGATTTTTCAATTTCCACATCGTCCGGCCCGGAAGCGGGATTCGCGATGCGCTTATAATGATTGTACACCGCTACGGATAAAATTTTCTTCGCGTCATCCTGGCCGACAACAAACAGATCGAGGTATTCTTTGATTTCTTTAGGAGTAGGAATATCACCGGTAAATTGAGTAGAAAAATCCTGATTTTCGTCCTCGATAATCTTCCGGCAAACATCGACACATTCATCGCAAATAAACACATGATTCGGCCCCGCAACAAGCCTTTTTGCCATATCCGCGCTTTTACCGCAAAAGGAACAAATCCTCTCGCCCATCCCCGATCCATTACGAAGTCTTGCCATGTTTTTCCCTCACAAAGACCTGATCGGCCACGCCGTATTCTACCGCTTCCTGGGCGGACATAAAAAAGTCACGTTCCATATCGGAAGCAATTTGTTCCTGACTTTTTCCCGTATGCTTTGAAAAATATTCTATCGTAAGTTTTTTCAGTCTGACAATTTCTTTTGCCTGGATAGAAATATCCCTTGCCTGTCCCTGCGCTCCGCCCCAAGGCTGATGAATCATCACCCGCGAAGACGGAAGAACCGAACGTTTTCCGGGACTTCCCGCCGTCATCAAAAGCGCCGCCATACTGGCAGCCTGCCCAATACAAATCGTGTGCACATCACTCCGCACATATTGCATGGTATCGTAAACGGCCAGTCCGGCGGTAACGGAGCCTCCCGGCGAATTGATGTAAAAATTAATATCTTTTTCGCTGTCCTGACCGTCCAAAAACAGAAATTGGGCCACAATCAAATCGGCCGATATATCATTGATTTCGCCGTCCAGAAAAACGATTCTGTCCATCAACAAACGGGAATAAATATCGTATTCGCGCTCCCCCATGCCGGTCCTTTCGATAACCCGGGGCGGATAATAACTCATAAATTCCTTCATCCTTTGAGACTCCTGCAAATTTGAATGTACGCAATTGTCCCTTATAATTTAACCATTTTGTTGGATTACATCCAAATAATTCTTCTTTTCGCCCTTTTTGATGTTACTTTCGGCAATCAGCATGTCGAAGAGCTTTCTTTCCTTAATGTCTTCCTTAAGGTATTCTTTCATATTATCATTATCGTAATATTTTTTAACTTCCTCGATAGGAGTTCCCGAACCATCGGCCATTGTCTGCATTTCTTTTTCGACTTCTTCATCGGAGGCTTCCAGTTTAAGATTTTCCATCAGCGTTTCCACGATAAGGCGGCTTTTCAGGGCTTTCTCCGCGTCGGGACGCCATTCGCTCTGAATCTCTTCCAGTCCCTTTCCTCCGGCCCCGAAGATTTTCATCAATTGTTCTTCGGGAACATTGAATCTTCTGGAAAGATTCCGCATCCGGGCTTCAAGTTCCATGCGGACCATCGATTCAGGAAGGACGATGGGCGTTTTCTCCATGATTTTTTCCAGAATCGCGTTAGTTTGCACATTACGAATCTGATTTTCAAGATTTTTCGAGAGCCGGTCCTCTATATCTTTCTTTAAATCGTCCAGCGTCTTGAATTTTTCGTTTACATCCTGAGCAAGATCATCATCCAGATCGGGGAGCTTCTTTTCTTTGAGGGCGGTAAGACTGACCCTGAGTTTTTTCGTTTTTCCCGCCAACACAGGATCGTCAAAATCATCGGGGTATTGTTTTGTCACATCCTTGCTTTCGCCTTTTTTCATCCCGATAATTTCATCATCCAGCTTGTAGAGATTCTCGCCGGTCCCAAGGGTAAACACAAAGTCCTGGCGTTCCGTACCGGAAACAACCGCTCCTTCATCGTCCAATTCACAATAATTGATGGTAACAACATTATTCTTTTCGGCGGCGGCGCCTTCATCCTTATCCAAAATAAGGGAATTCCGGTCGCGGATTTCTTCGAGTTCGCGGTCAATATCGGCTTTTTCGATAGATACCTGCGGGATTTCAATCTCGATACCTTTCCACTCGCCAACCGCAACTTCCGGAAGAACGTCATACGTTACAGAAAAGGTGAAATCATTATCAAGATCGATTTTTGGATCTTCTTCATCCATCTGGGGACTTGCGTAAGGCAGGGGTTTGTTTTCCCTGGCAAAAGATTCATCTTCAAATAATTCCTGAATTGCATGGTCAACAACCTTTGCCATGGTTTCTTCTTTGAGAGCATCCCCGAATTTCCGTTCCATTACTTCTACGGGAACCTTCCCTTTTCTGAATCCGGGAACTTGAATACTTTTACTGTATTTGCCGATCAAACCGTTATATTCGGAACGGACATCATCCTTCCCGACAGTGACGGTTAATTTTACGGCTGAATTTTCAAGTTTGACAACTTCTTTGGATTGGACCACAATTTTCCTCTTTGTTATGGATGTAAAACCGAAGTTTTGCAATTTCCTCCGATTATTCTTAATATACCATAAATTCGGCGTAAAGCCTAGATATTGAAAGAATAATATATTGTTTTATCCGCAAATAGTACTGAGTAGTACTCATTAGTACTACTCAGTACTATTTTTTTTTCAATTTTCCTGCCCTACGAGGAGGATTTTATGAAAAGCAAACGGTTACACAGAGGTGACAGAAACATCCCAGCTTAATTTTTAGATTATTTTAACAAATTGTCTAAAATGTGACCAAAACACTTGGCATCCCGCCGTATATTCCTTATACTGTGTGAAAAAGTCAGCAGGATTTGGTATGGGAATTAGTGAACGACGGGAACGGGAAAAAAACGCGCGCCGCAGGGCCATCCTTGAACGCGCGAAAGAATTGATCCTTCAAAAAGGGGTGGAACGGCTCACCATGGAGGACGTTGCTCAGCGAGCGGAGCTTTCAAAGGCTACAATATATCTTTACTTTTCGGGCAAAGAAGTTTTGCTCAACGAAATATGCGAAGAATCCGCGAGGACTTTTCTGGAACATTTTAAGTCCATTGCGGAAAACGGCTTAACCGGTATTAATGCCCTGAAATGCTTTTGGCGCGGTTACGTAAAACTATTTGGTCATTCTAACGAAATGCTCATCATTTTTGAAGTGCGTAGTTTTTTGAACCCCGGTCAGCCTTTTGTTCTTTTGGAAAGCGAAAGCAATACAGAACAAGTAAGCGCCATTCTTGACACACTGAAAGCAATTATCGACCAGTGCAAAGACGAAGGAATTTTTGACCCCGGCCTGGATTCCGCCATGGCAACCCGGCTCGTGCTTTCAATGTTTTCCAATTCCATGTACATTGCCAGCCGTATACCTGCCGAGTCCCGAAAATTTTCCTCTATTCTTGAAGAAATAACAAATACATTCCGCATTGTTCTGCAAGGGTTCGCCAAGGAAGGCATAGATCGTTCACTCTTTGATATTGGAAACGCGTAAACATGCGGCCTCTCCCTATAGACGCAGGGAAAAAATATGATACAATAAACCTATGAATCGATGCATGAACACAAAATGGGTGTTATTTTTCATTTTGTTCGCGGGTTTTATTTTGCCGGCGGTTTCGGCGCAGGCGGTGGAAAATAGTTCCGAAGGCGGCGCGTGGATTATTCCGATTAAGGGTGATATTGAACCGTCACTTTCGGTGTTTGTCCGGCGGGAGATCAATAAGGCGGTTTCGCACGGGGCTGATTTTATCATTTTTGAAATTGATACATTCGGCGGGCGGGTGGATTCTGCGTTGCAAATTACATCAATGATTATGTCAATTACGGAAGCCCGGACCGTTGCGTGGGTCGCCAACAGCGATGAATCGATGGGGGTAAGCTGGTCCGCCGGAGCGTTGATTGCGTTATCCTGTGAAGATATTTATATGGCGAGCGGCACCTCCATGGGCGCGGCGGCTCCGGTGCAGGTGAGTCCCGGCGGGACTGTTCCCACAGATGAGAAAACCGTATCCGCGGTACGTACCCAAATGGCGGCGATTGCGGAAAAAAACGGACACCCTGAGGGAATCGCGCTTGCTATGGTTGACCAGGATGTTGAACTTTGGGAAATTACGATTAACAACGGAACCCGGGCGGTGACCTTGACGGACATGGAACGCCTTGAAAAAGAAGCCGATTCTGTTGTGGAACGCGTAAAGATTATTTCTCCTTCGGGGAAACTCCTGTCGCTTACCGCGGGTGAAGCGTACCGCTACGGTCTTTCCAAAGGCGTTATTAATAACAGGAATACGCTGATCGAACAGATTGGCGCGTCTGCCGTATTGGAAGAAAGTTCCCTGAGTTTTGCGGACGCGCTCGTTTCCTTTTTAACATCCGGAGCGGTGCAGACGATTTTAATCATCATCGGCATCATCATGATTTTCCTCGAAATTAATACTCCCGGGTTCGGTATTCCCGGAGTCGCGGCGATTATCGCTTTCGCTGTTGTGTTCGGAAGCAACGCGATGCTCGGAAATGTCGGCTCCTTTGAGATGGTTCTGTTTCTCATCGGGATTGTTCTTTTGGCTGTCGAGATATTTATCCTGCCGGGATTCGGCGTTGCCGGGATTTCCGGTCTTATTCTGATAGGCGTTTCGCTTTTGTTTTCCATGCAGAGTTTTATCATCCCGAATTATGAATGGGAATGGGCAATCATGGGGAGGAACGCGCTTGTTGTTTCGGTTGGGATGATTTTGGCAATCGCGGGAATCGCGCTTATCGCTTTGCTCGGTCCTAAAATCAGGATTTTCGATCCCTTGACTTTGAAGACGGCGATTACCGGAACCGCGGGCGGTCCCGATCCCGATACCGCCGGGACTGCTGTTCCTCCTGTTGAAATTGAAGATGATAATAATTTCCAGCTGCTGCTTGGAAAGTCCGGGACCGCTGAAACAACGCTTCGGCCGTCGGGAAAAGCCCTTATCGAAGGAAATATTTACAGCGTGGAATCGGACGGCGAGTTTATCGAACAGGGAAAGCCGGTTACGGTTATCCGCGTCCGCGGGAATAGGATTCTTGTGCGGTCATAGACTGCGGTAAAATATATTGAGGAGTGTATATGAATATGAACATTATTCTGCTTATCATTGTGGGTTTTGTTGCCCTGGGTTTTATTTTCTTGTTTTTCAGGTTTTTCGGTTTGTGGTTCCGGGCGCTTCTTTCAGGCGCTTATGTCGGCATGGGCAAATTGATTGGGATGTGGCTTCGTCATGTAAATGCCGGAATCATTGTTGATTCCAGAATCATGCTTACCAAGGCCGGGATCGATGTTAATTCCGATATGCTTGAAACGCACTTTCTTGCCCGCGGCGATGTAATGAAAGTCGCGCGCGCTTTGGTTGCCGCAAACAAGGCGAATATTCCGCTGCCTTTCCAAAGAGCCGCCGCCATTGATCTTGCCGGCCGCGATGTGCTGGACGCGGTAAGAACCAGCGTTAACCCCAAAGTCATCGACTGCCCCGATCCTTCCAAGGGGAAACTTACTATCGATGCTGTTGCAAAGGACGGTATTCAGTTACAGGTCAAGGCGAGAGTTACTGTCCGCGCAAACATTGAACGACTGGTCGGCGGCGCGATGGAGGAAACCATTATCGCCAGGGTCGGCGAAGGCATCGTTACAACCATCGGCTCGTCCGAATCGTATAAATCGGTTATGGAAAATCCCGATCAAATTTCCAAGCGCGTGTTGGAAAAAGGTCTTGACGCGGGAACCGCGTTTGAAATCCTTTCTATTGATATTGCGGACATCGATGTAGGCGCCAACGTAGGCGCGAAACTCCAGGCTGATCAGGCAGAAGCCGACAAACGCCGTTTCCAGGCCGAAGCGGAAAAACGCCGCGCCGCCGCTCAAGCGCAGGAACAGGAAATGCTTGCGCTCGTTCAGGAAAACCGCGCGAAAGTTGTGCTTGCCGAATCGGAAATTCCGCTCGCGATTGCCGAAGCCTTCAGGAAAGGCAACCTGGGCATCATGGACTATTACCGTCTCAAAAACATGCAGGCCGATACGGACATGAGAAATTCCATCGGCGCGGGTGATAAAAAATAATGGATGATATTTTCGATCTGCTGCTGCGTTACTGGTGGCTTGTAGGGATTATCATTCTTCGGGTTGTTGTTTCTAATGTAGGAAAGAAAAAGAAGCAGTCTGAATCATCTTCATCCGGACGGACTGAGCGGAAGTCCCAGCTGCAGGAATACCTCGAAAAGATGCGGGCCGAGTTAGATGCTCCCGCCGAGAACCCTTCCCAGTCCTTACCCGCGGAAGTTCCGTTTTATAATGATGCGGATGATGCCGCATACCTCGGTCATGCTTCGGATCAGCAAGAACGGCAGGCAAAACTGATGCAAAAATTGCGTGAAAAGCAGAAAGCAAAAGCCCTTGCGGATAGCCGGTCTTCTTTGATACCTGAAACATATCAGCCGACAGATGCGGCAGAAGCGCTTTTGCCGGCCGCCGGTACCCGTGTTGAGAAAAAATCATTCCCTGAAAATCTCGCGTACCTTCCTCCGCTTCAACAAGCCTTTATTTTTTCTGAGATTTTTGGATCACCAAAAGGATTAGATTAACGAGCTCTTTCCCCGCGGTTTTTCGCGGGGAAAGAGTTTATCCCGCGTTATCCGCACAGAATTGCCAGTCAAATACTCAACCCCAGTAAAAACTCCTGAAATCATGCTACCTGTAAATTTTACAGGTAGACAAATCAAATTTTCGTAGTATCATTCTTATTGTTGTACAGTACAAATTTAAAAACTCAAGGGATGAAAGTTCTATGCCTAGGAGTGGGACTTTCATCCCTGCACAGATTTTTCACAAAAGGGAGGCTCTTGCAAAACTAACCCGAACCGTAGGTTCGCGGTTTTTGCAAGAAGCTCAAGGTGCAACAAATTTATGGCACTACGCAACATCTGTCTGTTTCTGTAAAACTATTCCGGGAGTAAGATTGTAACATGAACAAATAGATTGATACACAGGGCAATAACCTCTGATGATGAGGTTCAATTTTTTATGCGGAAAATCGCGGAAGGAGATTTTTATGAGTGATCAAGAGGTAATCTTGACTAAAGAAGAAAAGATTCAAGCAGTATTAGAGAAAATACGTGTTGAATTGCTCGATATTTTAATTTGGAGCGGCATTGGATGGACGCTGATTTTCTTTGCTTTGACTGCTCCACATTTTCAATCAGGATGGTGGACGGCACTTTTCGGCATCGGCGGAGTTTTTATCTTTACGAAATCCATCAGAGAGGGAAATTTAAAAGGATTTTTTTTCTGGCAGGATTACGAGATTGTTACAACCTATAGCGACGGCAGTAAATCATCAGATGCGGGAATGACCTCGCTTGTCAGTAATATTATTTATTGGGCTTTTGCTCTGACATTAGGCGTCATTTTGGTTCCTGTTAAACTCACGTTCCTTATCATAAAATACACGATATATTTTTTGATGGCCAAAGAAAAACCGGCATTTCTTCAAAGCGGATTTTTCATTGTGATAATCGGTATTGCCGTTATTTTTCTCGGTATAATAATTCCTGGCAGTATTAATAATTTTAGGAGCGGAGCACCAGAAAGAAAACTCAACAGAGAAGCTGAAATAGTTAAGATGGATGTTATGGCGGATAATGGTATTCCGCTGGAAATAACTGAAATTCGCTACAGAAGCGATGCGACTATTATTTTCATAACGGAAACTGAAAAAGATGCTATAACAATGGATGCTATAGAAGACGCACAAATCTTCAATCGCGGATTTTACAATGGCGGCGGGTTCCATTTTCAGATAACAGCTCCGTCTGGAACTTATTCACTCCTTCCTGGCAGCGGCAGTGTTAGTTCGGTACGAAACAGAAAAGATGAATGGATTGGAGTTCGAATTGAATTCCCCCCGGAAATGAAAGATACTTCTTTTACATTGACTGAATTACGAAGAGTAGATATATCGGAAGCACCGGAAGATGTTGCAGCGGAAGTAACCGCGAACGCAGCGGAAAGAGGGATAGATGTATCACAAATTCCTGTATATCTTCCTACCGCCGACTCTATAAGGTTTACCAATGTTACGGTGAAGAAATAGATTTTTCATTTAATAGGCGCCTCGTTTCGGGGCGCTTATCTATATCGAGCTGTCTGCAAAGCGGATAGCAAATAGCGGGAAAACCGCAAAAGGAGATGTATATGGCTATTGAACAGTTGGATGCCTATACAGCCCCTTCTCGCAAAGATGTTTTGAGTAATCCCAGTTATAGGTATGATGGAAAAGCTGATATTGTATTTCTTCATCTGGGCATGAAAAAAGAGTCTTTTATCAAGTCAATGTTTTTTTCCCAATACGACTTCAATCTGCGCCAAAATTTCGGTGATAATATAAAAGTCATAGGAAAAGCATTGTTCAAAAAGAACAAAGAAGAAGGAGTTCCCGAAGCGTATGGGGCGATTATTGACTCTCAAGCGATTCCTCAAGATATTGACAAAAATGACGCGTAGTGGGAAAACGCAAAGCTCTGGAAAAATCCATCATCCCAAAATGTCGCTATTCACGTTGCAGCACGGAATATCATTGCAGAATTGGTAAGTGCCGCAATAGACTCAAGTAAAAAATAAGGATTGATTTATAAAGAAATTTGTTGTTTTGGCAGCGGCAGTGCTTGGCATTTTTGTACTTGCCGGCTGTTTTTCCCCTCCTCCGGCTTCGGCAGTGGTGGGCGGTGTTCCCGGGACCGACCTTGACGCGGCAATTAGAGATGCCGCCGCACAAATGATAGACAGCATAAACACTGACAGCCGATGCATAACATTATGTATCGGCTGAGTGGGATTAAAATCATCTCCTCGGACAGGCTCTGTGTCTGTAGTTACATCTTCTCAACCGGAATTCTCAAAACCGTTTTTAGTTTTTCAGGAGCGGTTCTGAGAGGGTTCTTGATGTACAACTCATGATGCTTCCGTACATTTCCGGTCATCTCTTTTAGATTATTTTCAGAAATGAAGTTACGCATTCTTTCTACCGTTGCAGGTTCGTCTTTATACGGGCCTGTGTGCATGACTTGTACGCACAATCCTTCCGAAAAAGTTTCCAGCCGAACCTTGGAATAATCCAGCTCAGGATTTTGCTTTTTAGCGTTTTCGACTGCCCATTGAAAAACATCCTGTGTAACAAAATCAAACTGGCGAATCATCGATGTCCAAAGCCAGGAATCTCTGTCCGCTAGATTATAGGAGCCGTCTTTCGCCCACCAAAGTCCTTCAAGCGGAGGAACCGTATA
>QMCD01000191.1_pt1 | contig 44150 bp, 32 predicted proteins | sample 1821841 | NCBI WGS metagenome assembly QMCD01 (sample SAMN01991225, study PRJNA193472) | Termite gut metagenome, whole genome shotgun sequencing project. | isolation source: worker | host: Macrotermes natalensis
TATGGCAAAAATATCGCTAATGATAATTTTTTATTTCCTGTTGACAATCTCGCGGCTTAGGGATATAAAAAAGAGACTGCCCTTTTGAGACAGCCCCAACGGTCAGCGACTGAAGGAGCTAATGACGAAGTATATTTTCAATTTTTGAGACAATATTTTGCATGTGCAAACTTGAAATTTGAAATAATATTCTCAATAAGAAATAAATAACAGAAATAAAGAGAACTTCTCTTTATTTTTTCATACATTTGCTCAATTTTTTTGATTAAAATTTGCATAGAATGAAAACATCAATTTCGGAAGTATTTTATCCGAAGTTATTTTCCTCTCTTAAAGGCTACAATAGAGAGAAATTTATGACAGATGCCGTTGCCGGTATTATTGTTGGGATTGTAGCTATTCCATTAGCCATTGCTTTTGCTATTGCTTGCGGACCAAAGATTAGTCCTGCCGAAGGATTGATAACCGCTATTATTGCCGGTTTCCTCATCTCGTTTTTGGGTGGTTCTAAAGTCCAGATTGGAGGACCGACCGGTGCATTTGTGCCGGTCATTGCCGTAATTATCCAGCAAAACGGAGTCGGCGGATTAATGATTGCCACAATCATTTCCGGAATTTTATTGATAATCATGGGATTCTGCAAGCTCGGAAGCATCATCAAGTTTGTTCCCTATCCGGTTATTGTAGGTTTCACCGGTGGAATCGCCCTTATTATCTTCTCGCAGCAGATAAATAACCTCTTTGGATTAGGCATTGACCCGAATGAAATTCCGGCTGACTTTATCAACCAGTGGATATGCTATTTCCGCCATTTTACTGAGATTAACTGGTGGGCATTGGGAGTTGGAGTTGTGAGTTTGGGTATTATCATTATATCTCCGAAATTCTCTAAAAAAATTCCCGGCTCGTTCATTGCCATCGTTGTCGTTACGATTGCAGCTTTAGTATTGAAAAACTATTGGGGTATCAACGAAATCAAAACAATCGGAGATTTGTATACACTGCCCGAAGGAATTCCGTCTCCGCGCATGCCGCAGGTCGAACTCGAACAGGGGAAAACCTTTTTTGATCTTATCCAGCAGCTCTTTCCGGCTGCCTTTACGATCGCGATGCTTGGAGCAATTGAGGCATTGCTTTCGGCTACTGTTGCCGATGGTGCAATCGGCGACAAGCACAACTCAAATACCGAATTAATCGGACAGGGAGTAGCCAATGTGATTGTTCCATTCTTCGGCGGGATTCCGGCAACCGGAGCGATTGCCCGCACGATGACAAATATTAACAATGGCGGACGTACCCCGGTGGCGGGAATTGTTCATGCGATCGTGCTGTTAATCGTGTTACTGTTTTTAAGTCAGTTAGTTGCGTATATCCCGATGACCTGCCTGGCTGCAGTACTGGTAGTAGTTTGCTACAACATGAGCGGCTGGAAAACTTTCGTTTCGCTTGCCAAAAATCCGAAATCGGATTTTACCGTGTTAATCGTTACTTTTATACTGACACTCGTGTTTGGTCTTTCTACAGGAATTGGAATCGGATTGCTGCTGGCAGTCGTACTTTTCATCAAACGCACGAATGAGGCTTCGGTAATCCGTATTTTCCGCGATGAAATTGATCCAAATAAAAATTTGGATGTTTCGTTGCACGAAGAAAAGCTGATTATTCCGAAAGGGGTGGAAGTATATGAAATAGACGGTCCTTACTTTTTCGGTGTTGCTAATAAGTTTGATGAAATCATGCAAATAATCGGAGATAAACCGAAAGTACGTATTATCCGCATGCGTAAAGTGCCTTTTATCGACTCAACCGGTATTCACAATTTGGAAACCCTGTGCGAGCAATCTAAGCGCGAAGGCATACAGATTATTCTTTCGGGAGTAAACCGGCATGTGCGCGAAACATTGAAGAAAGCAGGCTTCCCAAGACTGATAAGCGAAGAGTATATCTGTTCCAATATCAATGAGGCGTTAGAGAAATCGTCGGAAATTGTTTCAAAGATATAAAAAAGTTTAAGGTTTAAAGTTTAAGGTTTAAGATGCAACGCATTTATATTTATTGAATTTTTAAACCTTGAACTTTGAACCTTAAACCTTAAACTTTAAACTTAAAAATGATATTACGAAAGGATATATTATATGAACAGTAAGGAGTCGGAAATTCGCTATTTTTTTATGAGTACTCTTCGGGAGTTGATGTTGGATGAGTCGCTGGTTGAAGATTTGGACAGGGTTTATATGCCTATGGCAAACCTGATTGCGGAAGGATTGAACACTGCTGCAAAAACGCAGATTATTGGAATAAACGGAGCACAAGGTGCTGGAAAAACCACTTTCGGCAACCTCCTTAAAGTGGTACTGGAAAAGGGATATGGAATGAACATTGCCATTTTAAGCATCGATGACCTCTATCTCAAACGCTCGGAAAGGGAGAAGCTGGCACAGGAGATACATCCCCTGCTGATTACAAGGGGAGTTCCGGGAACACATAATGTTCGTTTAGGTGAAGAGCTGCTGAATAAATTGTGCAATGCCCGTCCCAAAGATATAACGCGCATCCCTCGCTTTAACAAGGCAATTGATGACCAGTATCCCGAATCGGAGTGGGATAAGTTTACCGGCAGACCGGACGTGATTCTTTTTGACGGCTGGTTTATGGGTGCAATCGAACAGCCGGAAGCCGATTTAAAAGAGCCTATCAACGATCTCGAAAAACTCGAAGATCCCGATGCTATATGGCGGACTTACGTAAACGAACAGCTTAAAACAGTCTATAAGCCATTTTTTGAACAATTAGACTTGTTAGTTATGTTAAAAGTCCCTTCTTTCGACAAAATATACGAATGGAGAGCATTGCAGGAAGAGAAATTGAGAATCCGCAACCAGGGACAAAAAAAACTGCGCATCATGGATCCTAACGAACTGAAACGATTCATTGCCCACTATGAAAGACTTACCAAGTATATCCTCGATGAAATGCCCGGACGAGCGGATATGCTTTTCAAAGTCAATGATAATCACCGGATTTACATTTAGACATATAGAACAGATATACGAAATACATACAAAAAATCTGTGTTGGCGCAAATTAGCAATATAAGGTTTGAGACAAGTAAATTTACCTTTTTATTCACAATAAAAAGCACTATATGAAGTTTATAAATCAGTAGTTATGTACTTTTTAATTTCAACTAAGAATATGAAACGAAGAATTCTTCTGCTTTCGCTATTGTCATCTTTTTTCCTGTTATCGCATGCTCAAATGGCAATCGGAACCTGGAAAACGCATTTCTCCTACAATGACGTAAAGGAAATAACGGAATCGGCTGAAAAAATATATGCCATCAGCAATGGTTCTCTTTTCTCGGTAGATAAGGAATATGAAAGCATTGAGACCTATTCCAAAATAAACGGATTGAGCGATGGGGAAATTGCACATATAGTATATAGCAAGAAGAATGATTTACTTTTTATTGCTTACTCCAACTCCAATATTGATCTGTTGAAGGGAAATAATATAATCAATATTCCGGATTTGAAGCGGAAAGAGATTTCAGGCAAGGAGATTAACCATATTTATTTTTACAATCACTATGCTTATCTTTCCTGCGGTTTTGGAATTGTGGTTGTAGATACCCGGAAAAATGAAGTTGCCGATACTTACGTCATTGGCGATAAGGGAGCTTATTTAAAAATAAATTCCGTTCAAATTGCCGGTAATTATATTTACGCACTGACTCCTGATGGAATTTATCATGCGGATATTCGGAGTCAGGAACTTTCTAATTTTGAAAATTGGACACCCTTAGCCAATCCTGATTCTTCCGGAAACGGGGATATTGCCGCTTTTGGCGATGAGTTGGTATTGCTGACAGGAAATGCGATATACCGGTATGCCGGCATGCAATGGAATATTTTCCGCGAAACATCATCCTTCTCGGTTATTAACGTATCCGGAGAAAATATTACCTTTTGGGGAGAAAACTCTTTTCTTCGCTTTGATAAAAACTGGGCAGAAAAAGATGCTCAAGAGTTGCAAGGCATCAAATACCTGACTTTTTCTACTTCGGGAAGCAATTACTGGGTGGCACAATATTCTCCGGTCGAAGACCAAACCGTTTTGACAGACTATAAGAACGGAGAGGTTCAAAATACGTTCATCCCAACCGGGCCTTATTCAAGTAAAGCCGCGTCTATCAAATATAAATACGGAAAGTTACTTACTATAAGCGGCGGTCCCTACCTCTTGGGTTCAGAAGTGAATATTCCGGGAGTTGTGCAGGTATATGAGGACGGTAAATGGATGGTTATTAGAGAAAAAGATGTTCCGGCAGAAATTATCAACGCAGGCGGATCTTTTATGAATGTGCTGGATGCGGAAATGGACCCGGTAAATCATAATTTGATATATATGGCAACGTATCGAAGCTCGTTGTTTATGTTTGATAACAATAGGTTTGTTAACCGTTTTACTCCGGAAAATATTAATGGTGATATTTCTGTCCTACGCCGGCTTGATGGTCTTTTTTTCGATAAAAACAATAACTTATGGATGTTGAGTATGAATACTCCGAATGTACTTACCGTAAAAAAAGCCGATGGAAGTTGGGGCACTTTATACTATTCGAATTTATCGAATATGCTGACTGTCAATAAGCAGTTTATTAGTCAAAACGGATTTAGATGGATTACCATATTTAGAGCTGGGGAAGGATTGTTTGTGGTTAACGACAAAGGTACGCCTTTTAATGCATCCGATGATCAAACCAAGTATTTCCGGAGTTTTCCGGAATCTGGCTCCAGTGAGGTTGTAACCCCGGCAAGATATTATTGCGTAGTAGAAGATAAGAATAACGCGATTTGGATTGGAACCAATATGGGACCATTAATTGTTTCTAATCCAAATACAATTTTCAACAGTAACTTTACGATTGACCGCATTAAAATTACACGAGAGGATAATGAAAATCTTGCTGATTATCTGCTCGGTACGGAGACAATTAACGATATTGTTGTGGATGGCGGAAACCGGAAATGGATTGCTACCGAAACTTCCGGATTATATTTGCTGTCGCCAAACGGACAGGAGACCATCCACCATTTTACAACCGAAAACAGTCCGCTGACATCCAACACCGTTATGAGTCTGGCTATGGACGACGAGACAGGCGAACTTTTTATCGCCACATCCAACGCTCTCTATTCTTTTAAAAGTGATGCAACAGAGGGGGCTGATTCATACAACGGTGCGTATGCTTACCCGAATCCGGTTCATCCGGACTACACGGGGTTGATTACTATTACCGGATTAATGGAAAAAAGTATAGTAAAGATAGCCGATATGCAGGGAAATCTTATTCGTCAAGGAGATTCAAACGGAGGGATGTTTACATGGGACGGCAAAGACCTGCGCGGACAACGCGTTGGAACCGGAGTATATCTCGTTTTTGCTTCATTAGACGATGGAAGCGAAAAAATAGTTACGAAAATTGCAATTATCAAATGAAAATTAAGTCGTTAGCTGACATTTCGAATGTAGCAAAAGAGTTTATCGCCCAAATGGGGGAGCATAAGGTTTTTGTATTTTACGGTTCGATGGGAGCCGGTAAGACTACTTTCATTAAAGCCATCTGCGAAGAACTCGGGGTGGAAGATGTAATTAACAGCCCGACTTTCGCCATAATCAATGAATATAGCACGAAAAATGGCGAGCAGATATTCCATTTCGATTTCTACCGCATCAACAGGATGGAGGAGGCGTATGACTTCGGTTATGAGGATTATTTTTACAGCGGTAATCTATGCTTTATTGAATGGCCTGAAAAAATCAGCGAATTAATCCCTTCCGATGCCGTAAAAGTGTATATTAAAGAAAATGAGAATAAGGAAAGAGAAATACATGTAAATAATATGTAAAAAAGGTTGGTCGTATTTTTGTCCTGTTTGAGGCGCATTATAAAAATACCAACTCGTTTTTACGTGTTACTAATGTTATTAACTCCACATAAAATGAAGAATATTATGAGAAATTTATTATCTAACCGGACTATTTCTTTTTATTTGATAATAGTCGCGTTTTTTGTCCCTTTTTATACGCAAGCTCAAGAAAACAGCCACTTACTCATAAGTCCCAAAGGAGTGGTTACTATCCATATTGACCAGATTAATCCTCAAGAGGAGATTATGAAAGATACCAAAAGAAAAGCCCGTATGCAGATAATAAACAGTGATTTTTCAACATACGATCCTAACGAATTATACGATGGTTTGATTGAGATAGAAGGACGGGGAAACTCTACATGGAATTTTCCCAAAAAACCTTATAATATTGATTTAATCAATGAATTTGGCGAAGAAAATTCAAAATCCCTATTGGGAATGCCGGCAGATGCGGAATGGTGTTTGATTGCCAATTATTCGGATAAAAGCTTACTGCGTATTCCGCTGGCTTATTTCCTTGCCGGTATGATTGGTATGGAATATACTCCCCGGCTCCGTTTTGCAGAAGTTTACCTGAACGGAAATTACGAAGGGTTGTATTGCCTGTGTGAAAAAATAAAAAGGGCGAATAACCGGGTAGATGTAAAAAAGCTGAACAGTGAAAGTCCGGACGAGCATATTTCCGGAGGATATATTGTCGAAGTTACTCCACGAGACCGGATTACCCCAAAAGACTCGTTCTTTGTTACTCCCCTGTTTAGTACTGTTGTTTTTGCAATAAAATATCCTAAATCAAAAAATATTTCGACCAGCCAGAAAGAATGGATAGGAAATTACATTAATGAAGTAGAAAGCAGCATTTACGGCAGTAATTTTGACAATCCTGAGAGCGGATTTCGCAAATACCTGGATGAAAATTCTCTCATTAATTGGTACTTAATTAATGAATTGGCAAAAAGTAACGATGCTGCCATGTGGGCAAGCGTTTTTTTCTATAAAGATAGAGACAAATTATTAAAAACAGGACCGGTTTGGGACTTTGACATTACATTCGGCAATATATCCGAACAGTTTGAAAATATGCACGAAGACGGACTCTTTGTTGCAAATGCAAGATGGTTTTCACGGATGTTTGAAGACAGCCTGTTAAGAAAAAACACGCGGCAGCGGTATGAAGAATTATATGAGCAGGTATTCAACCAAATTCCTCTTATCGTTGATGTTAATGCGCAACAATTAATAAATTCCGGAGCCATAGAGCGAAATTTTGAGCGCTGGCAAATACTTGGCGAATATGTGTGGCCCAACTATCCTCCGTACCAAAAAACGTATAATGGAGAGCTGGAACGGTTGAAAGACTGGACTGTGGCAAGGCTTTCATGGCTTAACGTAAACCTTTTCACTACGGATGAAGAAAAATGCCGGCTATTGGCAGATGAGAAAATTCCTATCCGGCCTGTTGATCCGGATGAGTTTAAGCTTGGTAATGATTCTCGCGTCAGAGCAGTAAGAGGATATGACCAGTATGTGTGGAACAATGAAATAGTTACCGGCTCTTACGAGCTGGAAATCCCGGCAGGCGGAGAGTATTATGTCAAAGTGGCAGACTTAAACGGATGTGAAAACGCTCTTTCCGACACTATTTTATTCATACCCAACGGAACGAGTTGTCCCGACACTCCTGATATGCTCTGCTTTGTATATAACAATCGCGATGGTCTCCACATCAACTTTGGAGAAATGCCGGAAAGACACACTGTGACTTTAATGGGAACAACCGGAAAGATATTTTTCAATACACATACAGACAATCGCTCTTTATTTATAAACACCTCGGCGATGCCTGCAGGAGTATATTTACTTTATATCTCAAACGGCAAGTATAAAAAAATCTATAAACTTCTTATTCAGTAGACCTTTTCGGAAAATCAGAAAATTTCTTTGCGTCTTCGTAAAGTTTTTTAGCATTAATTATTTTCCAAAGAATTCTAATGAAAGACTTAGCCTGCGTTATTCCTAACTTTTCATTAACCTGTTGATCATCACAGATTGGTGTGGATTTGAGTAAAGAATGAGAAATGAGAATTGGCGTATTGTGGTAAGTAACTAAATATCAAACAGCCTCTCAATTTGACTGAACACACAACTTTCTTGTTATTGACGTACTTCCTGATTGAACAGAAACGAGGTATATCCCCGTTGGCAAATTAGCATTAACTGTAGCGAATCCATCGTTAATAACAGCACTGTAAACCGGTTGACCTTGTAAATTCATAATAGCAAGAGCCGCCGTTTCATTATCACCCAACCGGATGTGGAAGTTGCCTCCTTTTGCAGGATTGGGATAGATTGTGAACATCGGATTTTCCGTATCGGCTATATTGACAAGACCGGATGGAGGTAAGGTATAAGAACCGTTGTCAGATGATTTTTGATACAAGCGAATGTATTTAATGTGCATTTCCGGTTCGCCGTCAGCAGTATTTGCAAATGCCGTTACCTCATTGATATTGTGTATATCCGGAAAATTTCCTCCTACCGCCAAGTTGAAAATGATATACATTTCTTTATGGAAAAAATAATAAGGAGCAACATTCATTGCAGCAGTATTCATCTCAAAATAAGGGGCGGTATCCGGATATTTATCTAAATCAAGATATGCTTTTACGCCGTTTTTATCCCAAATTAACGTAAACAGATGATAGCCGCCTTGCAAAGAATAATTCCAAGCCGATGCTTTTGCGTAATTCGGATAGGCTCCTCCGTTATAATTTTCGCCCCAATGGCAAGCTCCATTAAAATAACGGTCTTGCGTGCCTGCACTGATCCCTGCCGCATGTCCCATTTCTAATATATCAATTTCGCCGCAAGCCGGCCAGCCGATAGAAGAATGGTCTTTTCCTAACAGCCAAAAGGCAGGCCATAATCCGTTTGCCGTATGAGGAAGTTTGATAAGAGCCTCCAATTTACCGTATTTGAAAGTTACCTTGTCTTTTGTCATAATTTTGCCTGAAGTGGCAACGGGGTTGTGCCCGGCAGGTTCTTTTTTTGCAGTCAATACGGCATTACCATTCTCTACCGACACGTTGGCGGTGCGGTAACATTGCAGTTCGTTGTTGCCGTAACCGTTATCACATTCATTTTCAACGAACCAATAATCGCTGTTTATGGAAGTACCCGTAAATTGGTCTTCCCATATTAATTGATAATCATCATTCGCGTCCGGCTGTTGTATAGGAGTAAAAAAGAACTGAGCTTGCCATTCGTCATTTGTAGCCTCTCCAAGCACAATATTTATTGTTTTGTCATCTTGGATTAATATGGAATAATTGGTCGATTCATTCCAATTAGGAGCGTAATAAACCCTGTTTTGTGTATAATTATTGACGGATGAAAAAAGATTATTCCCGTTTGCAGTAACACGAATGTTGGATATGGTAATCGTTGTATTTGCTGTATTTCCTCCAAAATCGAACAATACCTTGGTAATGCTCGTCAGACCACCCGCAGGAGTCGCCGTGTAGGTAAGCGTTTGTGCCGGTTCGGACGCATCTAACGAAAAGGAAGGAATGTGCAGGTAGGCATTGTCGTCTGTGTCAAAGAGTTTTATGTAAAATCTTGGGAGATTTACGGTTGTTTGTACATCTACCGAAACGGTGTATGTTATGGTTGGATTGATCAAGATTTGAGCTTGAGAATAGATGCTGAAAAACAACCAAATTGTTATTGTAAAAACGGTTTTCATATTTTTATTTTTATTATGATTGTCCGTAATGTTACCTAAACCAAGGCGTTGCCGTTGGGCTGGAATATACAAGGCTTTTAGTCTTTCTCTCCCGGCAGATTTTGTACAAATTCTGAAAATAGCACTAACGCTGCGCGCTAAAGGCGCAACATAACCTCGCCCAATGGCAACGCCTTGGGGTTATTAGACAATATGACGGATAATCATTTATTTTTAATACATCGTTACAAAATTAAAATAAATTTCTTGGAAGGAAACTTACGGGTTAATGAAAGTTGTCAAAAATTATTTTTGCCTTTGACATCCCTATTTCTTTAGCGATTTCATCGAGCGGAAGTTCCTTTATGCGTTTCACACTTTTGAATTTTTTTAGGAGCTGTTCCTGTGTTTTTGCACCGATTCCTTTTATTTCCAATTCTGATTTCAGCTGTGTCTTACTCCGTTTATCTCGATGGAATGTGATAGCGAAGCGATGTACTTCTTCTTGTATCGAAGCAAGAAATTTGAACAACTGGTCAGTTGGACTTAACCCGATGACCAACGGCGGAAAACCAAAAAGCAATTCGCGCGTGCGGTGTTTGTCATTTTTTGCAAGTCCGGCAATTGGGACGGAAAGGTGCAACTCTTCTTCAATCACTTGGCGCACAGTTTCCATTTGCCCGGTTCCGCCATCCACAATGATGAGGTCGGGTAGGGGAGACTCCTCTTCCGTCATTCTTGTATAGCGGCGGCGCACTACCTCTTTCATCGAGCCGTAATCATCAGGACCTTCTACCGTTTTAATCGTGTATTTCCGGTAATCTTTCTTCGCCGGCTTCCCTTTTTTGAAAACGACGCAAGCGGCAACTGCGTCCGAACCTTGTATATTTGAATTGTCAAAACATTCGATATGCATAGGTAATTCCTTTAAATTCAATGCTTCTTGCAGTGATTTTAGGGTACGGACGGCACGTTGTTCGGGATTGAATTTTTCCATTTGTTTCATCCGGTCAAACTTGTATTGCTTAACGTTTTGAACGGATAAATCGAGCAGTTTTTTCTTGTCTCCGCGCTGAGGAATCGTGAAGGTTGCATTTCTCAGTTCAAACCCGATTTCAAACGGAACGAGAATTTCTCTCGATGCATCGCCGAACCGTTCACGCATCTCCACAATCGCACTTGCGAGAATGTCTTCTTTTGTTTCATCCGTCCGGATTTTGTATTCAAACGTGTAAGCCTGCGAAATCGTTCCGTTTGTTACTTTCAGGTAGTTGACAAACGCATCGTTTTCGTCAATTTCAATCGAAAATGCGTCAATATCGGTCAACGTTGGATTTACAATAGTCGATTTTGCCTTGTAATTTGCGATTGCCTCGATTTTTTCTTTCAGCACTTGGGCATCTTCAAAACGTAGTTCGGAAGCTGCCGTGTTCATCTTTCTTTTCAAGTACCGCTCAATTTCGTCCAGCTCGCCTTTTAAAATATATTTGATTTCATCGATATTGCTTGCGTAATCCTCTTCCGGCTGCAACCCTTCGCAACACCCTTTGCACTTTTTGATGTGATATTGCAGGCAGACTTTGAATTTACCTTGCCGGATGCTTTCGGGAGTTAAATTCAGGTTGCAAGTGCGCAGCTGATAGATGTTGTGAACGAGTTCCAACACCGTTTTCATCGCGGGATAATAGGTGTAGGGGCCAAAATACTTGGAACCGTCCCGCACGATATTCCGCGTTTTGAATATGCGTGGGAAATGCTCGTTTTTCAGGCAAATGGAAGGATATGTTTTATCGTCCTTCAACAGAATATTATAGCGAGGCTGATGTTTTTTTATTAAGCTGTTTTCAAGCAACAGCGCGTCCTGTTCGGTTGGAACAACAATGTATTTAATGTCATTAATTTGTCGTACCAGCACCTGTGTTTTTGCCGAATCATGTATTTTATTGAAGTAAGACGAAACCCGCTTTTTTAGATTTTTTGCTTTTCCAACGTAAATTATTTCGTTTTTATTGTTGAAATACTGGTATATACCCGGTTTTTCGGGCAGTGATGATACGAGTTGCTTAAGATGTATGTTTACCGTTTTTTCCATTAAATTTTAGCATAAAAAGCATAAAAAAATGAGAATTTATAAAGATTTCGTAATTTTCTTTTCAAAACTTTTGCAAGAATAGAAAATTAGCACTACATTTGCAGTCGCAAAACAGGGTTCCTTGGCCGAGTGGCTAGGCACCGGTCTGCAAAACCGTCAACGGCGGTTCGAATCCGCCAGGAACCTCAGTAATCCTCATAACGATGTTGTGAGGATTTTTTTGTTGATTATTGCCGCATAACCACATAGACAGTTGCCGGATTTCTTTCTCGCGAAGGTACATGTAACACGTTAACTTGCTAAAAATTCAACATAAACTTTTCTATTACATGGGCTACCCCGTCTTCATCGTTAGAAAGCGTGATGAAATCGGCCGATTCCTTTACTATGGGTTGTGCATTTGCCATCGCTACCCCCAAGCCGGCATAGCGTATCATGGATAAATCGTTGAATCCGTCGCCGCAGGCAATCATCTCCTCGCGGGTACAACCTAAATATTCCGATAATTTACCCAGCGAGTAGGCTTTGTCGATATTCTGCGGCATAATTTCCAGGAAAAATGGTTCGGACCGGTACACATTCAGGCGGTCGCCGAAACGTGCTTTCATATCCTTCTCTACGTTGCTTAGATAATTGCCTTCTCCCACCATCAGGCATTTGGTTACATGAAAGTTGATTGTCTCGATGAAATTATCTACTTGTCTTACAGGCATTTTATTGATGCGTGCTTCGATGTTTACGTATTGATCATCGCTTTTTTCAGTAATAATCGAACAATCATTGTAAGTAACAATAGGTACGTTGTATTCTTGCGAAGAACGGTAAAGCAGCGGAATCATTTCCATGGGCAGAACTTGCTCGAAAATTGTCTTTTTACTCTGACAGTCAATTATTCTTGCACCGTTAAACGGAAGGATAAACCCGCCGTGGTTTTCCAATTCAAGCTCATTGGCAAGTGGTGTGATGCCGGGGGTAGGGCGGCCCGATGCCAAAACTAATTTTACTCCCAGCTCTTGTACTTCACACAAGAGTTGCTTGGTTTTCGGTGTAATAATCTTTTGCGAATTGGTTAATGTCCCGTCAATGTCGAGAACGAGTACCTTGTATTTCATATATCCATTACAAATTATATGGCACAAAGTTACTACTTTATCTTTTTTTGAAATAACTTGTTGCCCAATTTTTCATTTAAAATTCCTATCTTTGCGCAAATTAACTTTTGGACTTCAAGAAATGAAAAGAATAATCTTATTGGCGTTCTTATCGCTTTCTCTGACAACTATTTGTGCACAAAAGACAAAGACGTACACGCACCCCGGCAACTTGTTTTACGATGGAAAGGAGATGTATGACTTAAAGCAGTTTAATGCCGCTTTCCGTCATCTAAACGAATATCTGCAAAAACAGGACAAAGACCGTTCGCCGCTTTACCCCGAAGCGGAATATTACCTGGTAAGCAGTGCGTATGAAATGCGAGTGAGAGATGCGGGGCGAAGATTAGAGCAGTTTATTGCTAATAATCCCTATTCCGTTCATGTCAATCGTGCACGGTTTTTGCAGGGAACACTCGCTTTTGAAAAGAAGCAATTCAAAGAAGCATTGGAATTTTTCGATAAATCCAATCCGGATAATTTGACCCAGGAAGAAAAATTAGACTACCGTTTCCGGACAGGATACGCCTATTTGCAAACAAACGACTTGCCGAAAGCCAAGGAATCATTTACAACCCTCCTTTCTCAAAAAAGCAAGTACGGCAATTCCGCCCTTTATTATAGTGCATACATTGACTATTTAGAGAAAAAATACGATGCTGCGTTACCTGTATTCCTCTTATTGCAAGATAATCCGGATTATGCGCAGATAGTTCCTTATTATATTTTGCAGATACATTATTCGCAGGGAAAGTACGAAGAAGTCATCACTTCGGGCGAGGAGCTGTTGAGTAAATATCCCAACAATGCAAACAATGTTGAAGTGTATCGTTTGCTGGGCGAAAGTTATTTCTATCAGAAGGATTACGACAACACCATTAAATATTTGGGTCTCTATGAACAAAAAGCGGTGCCTGTGTTGCGCAACAGTATGTATATGCTCGGAATTGCCTATTATCAAACGCAACAATACAAAAATGCCATACCTTGTCTGCAAAAGGTAACGGTTATGGAAGACCTTATAACGCAAAACGCTTACCTGCATTTGGGAAGTGCCTATTTGAAAGAGAACGACAAAACCAATGCCCGCCTGGCTTTTGAGTCGGCAGCTCGTATGGATTTTGACAAGGAGATACAAGAAGAGGCACTCTATAACTATGCGCTGATTATCTATGAGCAATCCTATTCGCCGTTTAACGAGTCGGTACTTGTCTTTGAGCGCTTCTTGCAGGATTTTCCGGACTCGAAGTATTCGGATAATATATACGACTATTTGGTAAATGTCTATCTGACAACCAAAAACTACGAGGCGGCTTATGAGTCGATTCAGAAGATAAAATCCAAGAATCCAAAGATTTTGGAAGCTCGTCAGCGTGTTTTGTACAGCATTGGTATACAGCAATTCACAGATGGAAATTATCAAAAAGCCGCCGAAACATTTACTAAATCGCTGGAAGACGGCAGTGCTAATCGTGAAACGGAAGCATTGGCTCTTTTTTGGCGGGCAGAGGCTCACTCGCGTTTGAGGGATGAGGCTAAGGCGGCGGCAGACTTGCAACGCTTCGTAAATTCGGTTGGAGCCAGAAATTCGGGAATGTTTAATATGGCGCATTATAACTTGGGGTACATCTATTTTGCACAGAAAAAATACAGCGAGGCGTTGAATTGGTTCCGTAAATTCCTTAATCTGGAAGAAGAAAATAAAACGCTTATTGCCGATGCCAGCAACCGGATTGGCGACAGCTATTTCTATAACCGCGACTTGGAGAAAGCGGAAAAAAGTTACGCTTCCGTTTATGCCCTGCAAGGTGCCGGAGCCGATTATGCCCTTTTTCAGCAAGCTTTTATAAAAGGCTTGCAAAAAGATTACAAAGGAAAAATTGCAACACTTCAAAAGCTCATCAAAACGTTTTCACGCTCTGAATATACAGCCGATGCGATGTATGAAACCGGCCGGTCATACATTATGCTGGGCGATAACAAGCAGGCAATCGCGGTTTACGATGAATTGGTGTTGAGCTATCCGCACAGTCCGCTTAGCCGGAAGGCAAGATTGCAAACCGCCATGCTCTATGATGAGATGAGCAAGTACGATCAATCCATTGTCATTTACAAGGAAATTGTGGATTATTTTCCAAGCAGTGTAGAGGCGAAAACGGCTCTCGAAAATCTGAAAACAATCTATTTTGAGCAGGACAACCTGCAGGCATACGCTGATTATGTATCATCTCTCGGCGGAATTACTTCGTTTGAGAAATCCGAGCAGGATTCACTCTCTTATTTAGCTGCCGAGCGGTTGTATCTCTTGGAGGATTATGCACGGGCGATCGAAAGTTTTAACCGTTATTTGGGACAATTCCCGGAAAGCAGTTTCAGCGACAACGCCCGTTTTTATTTAGCAAGCAGTTACTATAAAACAGACCACAAAGAGAAGGCAAAAGAGCAATACCAGGTTGTGGCATTCAAGCAAGGTTATGCGAATATGGAAGAAGCGTTAGTTAATTTGGCTAAAATCCAGTATGATTTAAATGACTGTGAGGGGGCTCTCGTCACGCTGCAACGCTTGTCGGAAGTAACGCAAAATGCGAATAACCGCGATGCCGCCCGGTTGGGTATGCTTCGTTGTAACAATATGCTCGGTAATTACGAAGCGGCAATCACGGCTGCGACGGAATTGTTAAAGGGAGATAAACTTGACCCGGCTATTCACCGCGAAGCCCTTTTTACAAGAGCAAAGGCTTTTGAAAAGAAAAATGACTTGACAAGCGCTTTTGGCGATTTCCTTGTTCTTTCGGAAAATACTTTGGACCAATTTGGTGCAGAGGCTAATTTCCGTGTGGCTGAATACCTTTTCCATGAGAAGAAATTGGTTGAGGCAGAAAAGGCAATTTTTGACTTTATTGAGAAAAATACGGCACACCAATATTGGCTGGCAAAAAGTTTTATCCTGCTTGCCGATATTTATATGCTGCAAGGCAACGATTTTGAAGCGAAACAATACCTGTTGAGCGTGCGCGAGAATTACAAAGGAAAGGATGAGATCGCTACCGAAATCAAAGCCCGTTTGGACGAAATCGAAAACCGGGAATTTGATAAGGTCGTAAATGAATAAAAAAATACCCGTATGTATTATCGAAGGGTTGGAAATTGATTTGAACAAATTGTTTGAAAACGAATAAAGAAACAAGCTCTATATGAAACACATATTTTTAAAACAAGTCGCTATTTTATTAAGCGTTTTTGCGGGTAGCAGTCTGACTGGCTTGGCTCAGCAGGCGGAAACCGATACCACTATTTCGCGAAACATCGAAATTGTAAAAGAGTATAACCCCGTGATTCAGGAGGCAGGAAAGATAAATATTATGCCCGAATTAAAGGACATTGAGGCCAAAAAAATCCAAACAAAATTTGCTGTCCGGACAAATCCTTTTTCGCCGAAAAAAGATGTCATCCCATCACTCGACTATGCTACTGTGTCGCCGCAGCCAGAACCCCATTACAAGAACGGATTTGTGAAAGTGGGAGGCGGAAATTACACCTCTTTCTTGGGTGAATTGTATGCGCCGTTTTATAAAACGCAGCGAAATTTACTTGATTTTTATTTCAAACACAACTCCTCTTCCGGTGATGTAAAACTGACGCCGGAGATGTATCCGTCTTTGTCCGAAGCACTTAATTCTCAGGCATTAACTAACGATAACAGAGCGCGGCTTTCTTTTAGCCGGAATATAAAAAACAGGGAGTTCAGTACGTTTATCGGCGGAGGTTATAATCGTTTTGATTATTACGGATATGATTCGTTTACAGATTTCTTCCAGCGTTCTTCCGATTCTATTTTACATCCGCAAGATGATTACCGGAAACAAGCATTTACCAATTTTGATGTAAATTTGCGTTACCGGAGTAAAGAATATATCTCTAAATGGAAGTACGATTTACAGACAAACTACCAACTTTTCCAAAACATAAATAAGTTAACCGAACACACGGTTTATACCAACGTAATGGGCGATTACCGCATGGAAGGTTCGTCGTTGGGTGCAAGATTGGAGATGTATAATATGTTTTTAAGCAAGCCTGAAAATACTGCTATCTATAATTTCAATGATGCCCGTAATATGAATGATTATACGGTACTCAAACTGAATCCATACTATACGTTTGAAGGAAATGCCGGAAAAATGGTTATTGGGATAAAGGGAGCATTTAGCATTGGTCAAGGTCGCCCTGGATCCATTTCGCCTGATATTTATGGAAACGTGAAAGTGATCGACCAAAAATTATATATCTATGCCGGCATTACCGGAGATTTGCAGGTAAATAATTACCGTTATGCAACGCAGTTGAATCCGTATATTTCGCCGGATGTGCGAATCGAAGATACTTATACTCCGATTGATGTGTATGCCGGAACGAAAATCAAATTTTTCAACAAAGTTAATGCCGATTTTTTTATCGGTTATAAGCTTATAGAAAATCCGTATTTCTTTGTAAATAGATTGGACGGACGTGTGGGCGTGGCAGACGGGATTGGAGACAGCATTAACCGCAATATGTTTGATGCGGTATATGATAAGGATGCCGGATTATTTAATGCCGGGTTAACACTGCTTTATAATTGGCAAGAAAAGCTAAATTTCACATTCAAATCGAAATACAACGCTTGGTCATTGGATAAAAATGAAAAACCTTGGCAAATGCCGGCATGGGAACTTGATTTCCAAACGAGTTATTCCGTAACGGATTATCTTCGTTTTAATTTAGCTTACCGGTTCGAATCCGGACGTTACGCAAGGATAAGCGAATACAGTGAATTGGCAGGATGGTCTAACAAAAGCGCATCAATGAAAAACATCAACGATCTCAGCTTGGGAGCCAACTACCAGCCGCTTAGTTTTGTGAATATTTTCTTGAATCTCAATAACCTGCTTAACCAGGAATATGCCGGATGGTATGGATATACCAAACACCGGTTTAACATAATGGGAGGTATTTCTGTTTCATTCTAAGAAACGGTATGGCAAAAAAAAGTTCAAACTCGGAAATTCTTTTAGGGTGTCTTCCTGTTATAATTTTTCTTGTAATAATTGTGTTAGTAGCTATATCAGAGCGTCCGCAGTTTCTACTTGTTTTGGTTTTTGGAATAATTTTGTTGCCTTTTTTTCTGGGAGGTAATAAGCAGTCAAAAAAAGAATACAATCTTCCGGAAATCAATGCGGCAATGATTGGTATTATTTCCGTGGTAATGAAAGCCGATGGTCAATGTACGAAACAGGAATTGGACGAGGTTAAGGCTTTTCTTTTGAAACGGTTTGGCGAACAGAAAGCTAAAAAAATGCTGCTGTTGCTGAAAGATTTTCTGCAAAAAGAGATTCGGAATATTCGTCCGCATTGCCTGCAACTCAACCGGAGTCTTACCTATCTTCAAAGGTTGGACTTTTTAACTTTGCTTTTCCGCATTGCCGAAGCCAATGGCGGAATTTGCTCGTATGAATCGGAAATTCTCTCTCAAATAGCCCGCTACATAGCTATCAAAAATTCCGATTTTACCGAATTAACATACCGGTTTTCCTCTTTTTATGGTTACCGGAAAAAGCAATCTGAGGTGGTGCATTGCCATACCGGTTCGGCATATAAAGTGCTTATGATTGAGGAAAACGCTTCGCAGGAAGAGATTAAAAAAGCTTACCGGAGGTTAGTTATGTTGCACCACCCTGACAAAGTTGCTCTGCATGATGCCAATGCGCAGGCACAAGCTGCTGAAAAATTTCAGCGTATTCATGAGGCATATTGCAGCTTGATAAAAGAAAAAAATAGATGAAGTGAGAAAAAATATGGGAAAAAGAAAGGGGAAAAAGAAAGAAACGGACAGAACAGGAGGTTGTATCATCGCTCTTCTTTTATTCCTTTTTGTTCTTTTGCTTTGGGTGTCGGTGGATGAAACGATCCCTTTCGTGATTATTTTCTTTCCTCTTTTTTTTATTGCACTTCCCTTTCTTTTGTTTAAAAAAGCGGTAGGCGATGAAAAGAATATGGACTATGTTGCCATGGTAACACTTATCGCCGTAGTGATGAAAGCCGATGGTCAAAATACGAGATCAGAACTGAAAGAGGTTAAGGCGTTTCTAACGAAGCGGTTTAGCGAAAAAAGAGTAAGGAAAATACTGCATCTCTTAAAAGATACATTACAAAAGGATATTAGAAATACGCGTTTTTTTTGCTTGCAACTTAATCGAAGACTTTCGTACGCTCAAAGATTGGATTTTTTAACTTTACTCTTTCGTATAGCCGGAGCCAACGGTGAAATTTGCCAATATGAAGCGGTGGTTATTACACAAATAGCCAACTATATAAATATACGTAATTCCGATTTTGTTGAGTTGACGGAACAATTCTCTACTTTTTATAACTATAAAAAAAGACAGGAAACGTTTGTATATCAGTCCGATAATAACTGGGCTTACAACGTGCTTATGATTGATAAAAATGCGACTATGGAAGAGGTTAAAAGGGCGTATCGACGATTAGCCATGCTGCATCATCCTGATAAAGTTGCCCCACACGATTCTGTTGCGCAGGCTCAAGCTGCTGAGAAATTCCGCAAAATCAATGAGGCATATAGAGCATTGATAAAGAGGTAGAGCATTTTATCAACGCTGAACTACCTTCGCTCCTTTTTCAACATTGGTCGTTACCCAAACGTTTCCGCCGATGACAGCTCCCTCGCCGATGGTTATTCTTCCGAGAATGGTTGCGTTGGAATAGATAACTACTCTATCTTCAATAATTGGGTGCCGGAGGATATTTTTGACCGGATTCCCAAACTCATCCAGCTCAAAACTTTTAGCACCCAAGGTAACTCCTTGATACAGCTTAACGTGGTTGCCGATGATTGTTGTTTCGCCTATCACGACACCGGTTCCGTGGTCAATTGTGAAATAACCGCCGATAGTGGCTCCCGGATGAATATCAATACCGGTTTCCGAGTGGGCCATTTCGCTAATCATGCGGGGAATTAACGGAACACCGAGAGTCAGCAACTCGTGGGCTATGCGGTAGTTGGAAATAGCTTTGATTGCCGGATAGCACAAAATGATTTCTGCAAAACTCTTGGCTGCCGGGTCGCCGTAATACGCCGCTTCTACATCCGTGATGAGTACTTGCCGCATCTGAGGAAGCCGCGATATGAATGCGTTCGTTATCTCTTGGGATTTTTTCTGCTTTTCCCTTAAATCCGTTTCTTTGTTACATTTACACTCGCCAAAACATATTCCGGAAAGAATTTGCTCGCACAAAATTTCGGCAAGTTTTTCCAGATTTACCCCGATGTGATAATGGATTGTGTCCGTATCTACCGAGGAATGTCCGAAATATCCCGGAAACAGAATCGCACGGGTAATATTGATTATTTGATGCAACGCATCGGATGAAGGGAAAGGCTCTCCTTGCTTGTGCCGATGATAGATTTGTTCGAAAGTATCATATCGGGACAGTTGATCCACGACCGAGAAAATAGTTGAATTTTCAGACATAAATTATGAATTGAACGATTGAATTAAACATGAGTAAAAAAGCGATTTCCATCGTACTTATAACGTAACAGTAAAAGGGTTTGTTGTTAATTGAACGGAAAAAACCTTATCGGGAGTTATGGGCGAATCTAATAACTTGGCATCCAATTTCTTTTTTGTGTAAATAGCGCACATGGTGTTGGATACATGATAGAGGTGCTGATGTTCTTCGGGCGGCAGTCCGTCTAATATAGCGGAAATTACGGAGTGTCTCGGAGTCTCGGGGTCATATCCGTAGTCGTGCCAGACAATCATGGAATCTTCATTTCGCAGTAAGCGGGACACTTTTTCGGTATCCGATTTTACCGCCTCGTATTTATGGTCGCCGTCCACAAAAATAAGATCATACTTGGCGTTTAATGTCGAAAAATCAAAACTCAACGAGTTGGCATGTACGATTTTGATATTCGACTGATTACCGAGCAAGCATCCGTGCAGTTGTGCGTATTTCTTTTTGAATCCCATGCTAATCATCTCCTCCGGCGAGAGGTTGACGGAAGTACAGTGAGCAGCAACTTCCGCCACATTAACCACGCTTTCGCCTCTCCACATGCCAATTTCCAGGTAGTTACAGTTGGGAATGGATTGTGCCAGCGATTTCAGTAAGATTAAATCTGTGGGAAGCGAGGAGCCGTTAAGAAAAGTATAGGTGGAAATTTCGCCTTTTCCGTCTGCCAGGAAATGGCGGATATCTACCGAAGGAAACTGTACTTTTCCGTATTTTTTTCGTAGCCGGTTTTCATAAGATGTTTCATCTTTAAAGATCCAAAAGATAGATTTTGGTGTTTGTATTAATTTACCGAAAATCTTGAAAATCGTGCTAATCTTTTCTTTTGCATTCATTTTTTAATAAATAGTTTTATTTTTTCGATACCCATTTGCTGCATGTTTTGCGAGCTTCGGAGATTATTTCTTCTTCATGCTCCACATATCCGTTTTGCATCAGGATACGGCCGTTGCAAATAACCGTATCAATGCAGCGGCTATCGGCAGCATATACCCAGTTGGAGAGCAAGTGATAACCCGGAACTAACCGTTCATTATTCAAATCAATCAGAAGCGCATCTGCCAGCTTTCCTTCGGCAATTATTCCGCCGTTCAACCCGAATGCTTCTGCGCCGTTGACCGTTGCCCATTGAAAAACATCCTGTACGGTCAGTGTTTCGGGAGAATAGTTGGTTTTGGCAAGCAGCGAGGCAAATTTCATGGACTCGCGCATATCCAGGTTGTTGTTGGATGAACAGCCGTCCGTTCCCAACGCAACACGGCATCCGGATTCCAACATTTTCTTTGTACGGAAATATCCCGAAGAGAGTTTCATATTGGATACCGGATTGTGAACAACGGTTACGCCGCGTTCTTTTAAAATGGCAATTTCCTCATCATCTACATGAACCACGTGGGCGGCAACTACATTCGGACTCAATATCCCGGTAGAGTCGAGCCACCTGACAGGCGTTGTTCCGTGTGCAGCAACGCAATCGCGTACTTCCTGTTCCGTTTCCGCGAGATGGATATGAAAAGGTAAGTTGAGTTTCCGTGCCGTTTCTGCGCATAGCTTCAAAAGCGATTCATTCGCGGTATAAATAGCATGAGGTGCAACGGTCAGCTGAACCAATCCGCTTGATTCCCACCGGTGTAAAAAATCAAAATTCTGCTGAATTTTCTTTTCTCCCAATCTATCCATAAAAGTTACGCCGATTGCAGCGCGTATCCCCATCTCTCCGGCAGCGCGTATAGTCTCTTCAATATCCCAATACATATCGGAAAAAAAGACTGTGCCTGATTTTATCATCTCCAGGATAGCCAACCGGCTTCCGGCGTAAACATCCTGTGGGGTTATTTTCGCCTCGGCAACCCAAATATGGTTGTGAAGCCACTCGAAAAGCGGCATATCATCGGCATATCCGCGAAGCAAGGTCATCGCAGCGTGCGTGTGCCCGTTGTAAAAAGGAGGGATAATTGCTTTTCCCTCTCCTTCGATGACAATATCTGCCGGTTGCTTACCGGCGTTGCTGCCTATTCCGGCAAACCGGTTTCCTTCTATCCGGACAGCTGTTTTTTTACCGTCTAAAAGGATGTTTTTTATTAAAATCGTGTTCATGTTTTTAGAGTAAACGAGAAATTCGTTAAACGTCTTGTTCTTTGTTTAAATTAATATTATTTTTTCGTCAAGACGCACCTTCCCTTTTTTTTGAAAGCAATAAAAATACATACTGTGCCGCTACAAAAAGAGTTGTTTCAAATCTTTGTACAAAAATACAGGTTATTTTCAATTATTCAATTAAAAATAACTCGTTTCCAATTATTCCATTTTGCTTTGAGATTTCGAGCATCTCATTTTCCGTTTCCGGCGGCGGGATGATTTTTCCTTTGCTTTCGGGATGATTGATTAAATAAACCGCCCCTTCGTTGTGCAACGCCATGGTTGCATCCATATATTTGAGCTGTGTCGGTTCTTCAAGGATGAAGTTAAGAGCCGATTTATTTGTTAATACCCGTTCATCCGGAATTGATGCGCCGTATTCGTCTTCTACGCCCATGTTGGCAAGAACGGCAGATGAGTTTACCATGATTTCCGGCGGACAAACTTTTTCCGTTGCGCCGGTTATTCCGGTAGCTGTTACCACTGCAAAAGCATTTTGTATGGCGTTAATAATGCGCAACTGTTCGTTCAACCCGATTATTCCGGAGGCATATTTTTGTACTTGTTCCGTAACTGAAGAGCGTTCCGTAATCACCGTAACTTTTGCCCCCAGCCGGGAAGCGTACGCGATAATTCCGAAACCGACTTTCCCGCTTCCGAAGACAACTAAGTTTTTACCTTTCCACTCGTCATAACCCAATTGTTTCATTGCCCGGAAGTAGCTTTCGCCTGTACCCAGACATGTTTCTATCTTCTTTATTTTTCCGCCGTCGGCAACATAGACCGGATTTTCTTTTTTTAAGTATGTTTCCACTCCCGAACGAGTCAGCTCAACATAACCAAACTGTGCATCCAAATCTGAAAAAGAAGCAGCGCAATCGAGAATAATGTCAAACCGGCGTTCTTTTTCCGTTGGAAAAACCAAGGGAACTCCCCATGCTTTTAGTTTTTCTATTATGCCTTTGTCGGCAGGAAGTTTACCGGTTACGCCAACATGCAAATCGGCTCCGGCAAGTAAAAGTGCCTTGTATTTTATCAGTGTGTTTCTGAATATAGGCGTGGCATCCAGCACCGAAAGCCCCCGGAGGGGTTGTGTTTGTTTCCACTTGTTCATTTGCCAGGCGAGTACGGGGTATTCCTCTTTATGGTAAGCGGTTTGAATGATGGGGTCTATTTCTTGCAATAATTTGTTCATACGAATTTCTTTATAGTAGCCATTTCCAAGCGGGGACAATATCAATTTGCTTATTTTCAATATCCATGCTCTCTTCAGTATCTAAGGTTATAATCAAGCCTTTTTCAAGATTAAAAGTATTCATTGCCTCCAATAAACCGTCTATTTCGCGTTTTTTTGTAAGTTCATTTTCAAAAACCGCACATACTTGAATTGCCTCTGCAACATGATAATTTTCCCGGATTAAAAAATCGCACTCATTTTCATTCTTATAATAATATAATTCCTTCTCTCGCCTTTTAAGTTCGATGAAAATAAGATTTTCTAAAAAACGACCTGTATTATTAGAGAAGCTAAAGCCTAATTTCGCGGCTAATCCATTGTCTATAAAATATGTTTTTCGAGGTGATTTTATTTGCGATTTTGCCGAATAGTCAAATTTATTCAACTGAAACAGCAAATAAGTATTTTCAAGATATTCAATATAATTTTTTACGGTGGTGTGATTTTTTACACCGATAATGCCCGATAAAGACGAGTAAGTAGATAGCTTCGAAACATTACTTGCCAGAAACCAGACTAACTCCAGTAATTCTTTTTCATTACTGATGTTATTGCGAACCAATACATCGCGATATATTATACTTTCGTATAAATATTTAAGATGGTTTGTATCATTCGTTTGCAAATACAGAGGAAAACCTCCTTTCTGTAAATATTCTAAAAAAGATGCAGAAAGGGCTGATTTCGTGTTTGTTTGATTGATATTAGATGTTAATAATTCAGGATTAGACAGCTCCAAAAATTCTCTGAAAGAAAAAGGAAAAAGTTCGTACCGGTTATATCTTCCTGTCAAATGTGTACCAAGTTCCCGGCTGAGCATACTTGCATTAGAGCCTGTTATGAATACTTTATTTCCTGCATCGTGAAGACGGCGCACAAAACGCTCCCATCCTTTAATGTTCTGAATTTCATCAAAATAGAATGTTTTTTGCATTCCAAACATTTCGATAAAAACTTCATATAAAGATTGAAATTGTTCTATCGTGAAATTTATTAATCTATCATCATCAAAATTAATAAAATAATCTTGTTCGGACTGCTTTCTTCTGATTTGTTCTATCAACATTGACTTTCCGCAACGCCGGATACCCGAAATAATAATAATTTCAGAATTGGCAAGCATCGTTTTTGGAAAAGCTCTTTCTTGTATGATGAGTCTTTCTGTTTGTTGCCTTTGGTCTGCAATAACTTCTCTTAAAATCGGCTTCATTTTAGTTGAATTATTTATTGCAAAGATATGTATATTATTGACAATAGCAAATATTTTAATTTATTGCTATTGACAATAGCGAAAAAATAGAGTATGTGCTATTGGTGATAACCTCAATTGTGTATTGTTTTCCGGATATTACTTCAACTCTTTCTGTAAATTCTCCAATACCGAGTAAGCCACCGGACAAGTATACGCATTTTTAACCGTCAGCTGGTAAATCTGGTAAAACCTTTTCCGGTCGGTGTGCGGATATTCGCGGCAGGCTTTCGGCCGGTTTTCGTAAATAGAGCAATAATTATCATTCATCAAAAAAGGGCAAGGCATGGATTGAAACACATAATCATTATCCTCGTCAATTCTTAGATAATTTTCGATTACTTTGGCAGGTTTTATGCGCAAGGCTTTGGCTATTTGGTCGATGTCCTTGCCGGTAATGCGCGGACCGAGCGTGCGGCAGCAGTTGGCACATTGCAGGCAATCGGTCTTCAGGAAGGCTTGCTTATGCAGTTTTAATACCAATTCATCGGCATTTTCAATCTTTTTCTTGTTTTTCTTGAAAAATTGCTTGAATGCGGATTCAGATTTTTGCGCTAGTTGTTGTAGAGATGCTGCGCGTAACGTTGTTTCTACGGTAAATAAATCTTTGCCAGCCATTTTGTTAGTTCTTCAGGGTTACATTTTTTTCTTTGGGCATAATCGTTCATCTGGTCTTTGCCTATTTTTTCGATCATAAAATAAAAAGCTGCAGGATGCGAAAAGTAAAGTCCGCAAATAGACGAATTGGGCAGCATCACTCCGCTCCCGGTCAGCGTGATGCCGATTTCTTCGAGGTGCAACAGCTTGTTTATATCAAAAATAACGGATTGATCGGGTAAACAAGGATAACCTATTGCCGGACGAATGCCTTGATAAGGCACTTTCCGTAACTCCTCTACCGTAAAATTTTCCTGCGGCGCATATCCCCAATAATGTTTCCGGACTTGCTCGTGCAGCCATTCGGAAGTTGCCTCAGCCAAACGATCGGCAAGACTTTTAACCAAAAGAGCATTATAGTCATCTTCCTGCAATTGAAATTGAGTGGAAATTTCTTCTGCCCCTTGTATCGTAACGGCAAATATGCCCACAAATTCGGATATATTGGGTGATAAATTGGATATGTTGGGTAGAAAATCGGACAAAGAGTAACAAAAACCGGACGTTTTATTTGATCTCTGCTGTCTTAGCATCGGAATATAAAGCGGCGTTTCCTGTGTTTGATCCGGAAGAAATACAATGCCTTCATTTTCGGATTTCGCTTCCGAGAAGTAGAGGATTGCTTTTGCCTGTAATTTTTTTCCGGTAATCAGCTCTTTGAGCATTGCTTGGGCATCTCTGAAAAGTTTGAAAGCTTCTTGTGCTTTTTCCCTTTCTTTTTCGGGAAATTGCAATAGCCAGGCAGTTTGACAGGAAACACAATCACAAAGCGTTTCTATGTCCGGATATTTTCCAGCTATTTTCCAGGTATGGAAAAAGAAAGTCCAGTCGATGTATTTTGTTATCGGATTCAAATCTATGGAATCCAATATCTTACGACCTAAAAAGGATGGGGTAGTGGGTTGGTAGTTCATTTTTATTATAATTCTGTATTTACGCTACAAATAAGCAAATTAATGTATACAAATATACGGAGTTAATCTTTAATGTACAATTTTTAACTGTTGCAAATCGACTTGTTTTGAAAAAAGAGTAAAAAATAAAATAAAAAAACGGCAAAATATTTGGAGATTGTATAAAAACATCATATCTTTGCACCGCATTTGAGGAATCGAGGTGTAGCGCAGTCCGGTTAGCGCATCTGGTTTGGGACCAGAGGGTCGGGGGTTCGAATCCCTCTACCTCGACAAGAAGCAGAAAATTAATGAATTGAAGTTGATTTTCTGCTTTTTTTGTGTTTATTCAGAAGTAAACAACATTTCCCACAAAGACACAAAGAACACAAAGTTTTTTATGACCTTTGTGTCTTTGTGGGAAATTTTATAAAATTCTCACAGGGTTAAAAATATTGGAGGACACTTCAGTGATGAATTCAGGAGATACAAAGACCATAAAAGCTTTGTGTTCTTTGTGCCTTTGTGGGAAACATTTATCCTTAAATTCTCTGTTTCTATATGATGAATTACCAATTTTTCTGCAATAAAAAGTGCGAATATTTCCCTTGTCATAAAACTTCCAATCCAGAGGAGTTTAATTGTATGTTTTGCTACTGTCCACTCTATATGCTTGGCAGAGATTGTGGCGGCAATTTTACCTATTTGACTAATGGGATTAAAGATTGTTCTGCCTGTATTTTGCCTCATCTCAAGGGAGATGGGTACGAACACATACAGAAAAAAATGCGGGAGATTGTAAAAATAGTGCAAGAAAACTAACCGGCTATTTTCCTGTTAAGGTTATATCTGTCGTTCTCTTGTATGTCTGTCGGCCGTTCTCCATAAAAAAATAATGAAAATAATTGCACAAACTACAACAATTGAAAAAGCAAGCTCAAAATTGACATTCCGGAGTAATAATCCAATACCGATAAAAAATAAGTTCACTAATAAAAGAATAAGCGTAACTTCCCGGTGTTTCAATCCTGATCTTAACAGTAAATGATGAACATGATTTTTATCGGCAGCGAAGGGAGAAAGCCCTTTTTTTACCCTTGTAATCATCACCCTCAACGTATCAATCAATGGGATTGACAAAACGCAAATAGCGACTACCGGCGCCGTGTGCATCACAAATGCAGGATTCATTACACCTGTATCATACGCGTTGATTTCGCAAAAACGGACAACCAGCAGATACACAATATATCCCAATACCAATGAGCCGGAATCCCCCATAAATATTTTTGACCTGCCTCCAAACACATTGTAAATAAAAAATATCAATAAAGCTCCGACTAATGCAAAGCTCATCATGGCAAGCGGGGTCATATCTATCAAATGGAAATAGATGCCAAAGAATGAGCAAATTAACACGCCTAATCCGGAGGCTAACCCATCAACTCCGTCAATCAGATTCAGTCCGTTGACAAGTAGCAGGTAGACGAAGAAAGAAAGAGGGTAACTAATCCAGTATGAGATTTCCTCTATTCCTAAAAATCCGTACAGGTTTGTCAAGCGAACATCCGCAACGACAATCAGGATAAAGCCGCCTATTATTTCACCCCACAATTTCCTAAGTGCAGGCAATTCTATCATATCATCAAAGAAACCGACCAGCAGGACAAAAAACATTCCGGCAAGAATAACCCGGTTTTGAAAATCAATGTCTTCGGTCGAAAAAATAAGATAAGATAAAATAAATGACGAGAAGATGTTGATACCACCAATGTTAGGAATTTTCCCTTCGTGTGAAGTCCGCTTGTTGGGCTTCACTATCAAGTCTTTCTTTTTTGACATCTGTATGACGTATGGCATCAAAAATTGCCCTATGACAAAAGAAAACACTCCTAACAAAAAAGGATAAGAAGTTAATATGGTATCAATCTGCATGATCTGGATTTATCTTTATGTAAAAAGCCTAAATTAGTTTACAAAGGTAATACTTTTCGATGAAGAAAAAAATGTGTGTGATAAATTAATATGCTTATTCGCAATAATTGTTGTGTCATCATTTGCAAGAGGTGTTTACTTCTTGAAAGCTACGATAAACGGGCAAACAATGATTCATAAGTTTGTTGAGAAATAAGGGAAAACGGATAGGGTTTCCCACAAAGACACAAAGAACACAAAGTTTTTTTATGACCTTTGTGACTTTGTGGGAAATATTCTTTCCAGATATTTATCAATCACAATTTCCTCGTCAAAATTATCTTCCATATATTTTCGACTTTGATACCCCATCTCTCTTTTTTTCTCGATAGGCAAATCAATAAATTTCTCCAATTTTTCAATCAGGCTGTCTAAATTTTTAGCTTCGCAAATGAATCCGGAAACTTCATCTATAACTGTTTCCTTACAACCAACGTTATCGGTCGTGATAATCGGTTTTCCCATAGCACCAGCTTCAAGCAGGGAACGTGGAACGCCCTCTCTGTAATAAGAAGGCAGCACAACGGCAGTGTATTCTTTTACTACACCGGGCACATTGTCGGTTTTGCCGAGATAGGTTATCCATCCGTTTTTCTGCCAGTCGAGTATCTGTTCTACCGGTATTCCGGAGGGATTTTTTTGATCAATTTGTCCCAATAGCGCGAATTGGATTTCGGGATGTTTCTGTTTGATAACCTTTGCTGCATCTACATAAAGTTGTATGCCTTTTTCAAACAGCATCCGGGCAACAAGGATGAATTTTATTGTTCCTCCGGTTAATTCGTAATAGCTGAATTTTTGCAAATTAACACCCGAACCGGGCAGGCGTGAGCATTTAGTTCTGTCCACGATCTTTTTTTCGCAAAACAGATTCATGTCTTCGTCGTTTTGAAAAAATATGTGATCGGTATATTTTTGCGAGAACTTATACAGTTGTTGTACTAATTTCGACGACCAGTCTGCGGACACAAAAATACTGCCTAAACCGGCGATATTCGTTATCACTTTCGCTTTACAGAACCGGGCGGCGACTGTTCCGTAAATGTTGCACTTGGGAGTAAAACTCAGCACAAATTGCGGACGGATTTTTCTGAAAACCTTATAATAAGACCATGTTGTATGTAAATCCTTAACCGGATTTTTGGTCGATTTGTCCATGTAAATCAAGTAATGGCTGCATCCTTTTTCTTCGAGTTTTTGCTTGTACTCATCGTCAGGCGCAACGGTTACGACTTTGTAACCCAGCGAAATCAACCGCTCGATGGTTCCCATCCGGAAGTTATAAATGTACCAGCTTGTGTTGGCTGTAATGCAAATAACAGGCATATCAAAACGCGCTTTTATACCATTTAACAAAATGAGCCACTCCCTCTTCAATTCCAACAGCAGGCTGATAATTGTAATCTCTTGCGAACTCGGAAACATCGGCATACGTTTCTACCACGTCACCCGGCTGCATGGCGTGCAGCTCTTTGATTGCCGTTTTCCCGGCAGCTTTTTCTATTTCGGAGATAAAATCTATTAATGCCACTGGGGCGGATGCGCCAATGTTGTATACGCTGAAATCTTTTTTCGGCGGTGTATTTAACACTGCGCATACGCCATTGACAATATCGTCGATATAGGTAAAATCGCGCTTCATGTTGCCGTTGTTAAAAATCTTAACCGGCTGTTCGTTGACGATTGCCTTTGTGAAGATAAACGGAGCCATGTCGGGTCGTCCCCAAGGTCCGTAGACGGTAAAGAAGCGTAAGCCGGTGGTCGGGATATGGTAAAGGTGGCTGTATGCGTGTGCCATTAGCTCGTTCGATTTTTTTGTGGCGGCGTAGAGCGATACCGGACTGTTTGCCGGCATACCGGTAGTCAGCGGCATCGTTTCGCTCAATCCGTACACGCTGCTCGAACTTGCATAAACCAAATGGCGCGGCTGGAAATGGCGGCAACATTCAAGAATGTTGAGAAATCCGGATATGTTTGATTCGATATATGCGTGCGGGTTAATGATGGAATATCTTACTCCGGCTTGTGCTGCCAAGTGACAGACAACATCAAATTTTTCCTCTCGAAATAAATTTTCCAGGAAATTCTTATCCGAAATATCGCCTTTTATGAATGTATAATTATTATACCGGTTGCTTACCGTTTTTTTGTTGTAATCACTCTCAATGCCGCACTCTTTCAACCGCGCATGCTTCAACTCCACGTCATAATAGGCATTGATGTTGTCAATGCCGGTTATAACGTGCTGTTGCTTAACCAGCGTAAGAATTGTGTGCATACCGATAAAACCGGCAGCTCCGGTAACTAAAATCTTCATTTATTAAGAGATAAAAGACAAAAGAAGAAAGACGTTTAATCATTGATTTTTATGTCTTTATTCTTCTGCCAAGTTATTATACCATTTTTGAAAGCAGAATAGCACCCACAGTTTGGAAGTGTAGTCTGCCTTTCCGTCCAAGTGTCCGGTAATCATTTGTTGAACGAAATCAACGTTGAATAGATTATGCCTGTTCAAATTTTCCGCTGATAACGTCTCTTGCAGGTTCGACCGCAAACCGGTACGAAACCACTCGCCGGCAGGCATTTCAAAACCCAGTTTGGGTGCGTTGAAAAAATCTTTCGGAAGCAAGTCTGCAAAGGTATCTTTTAAAATCCGTTTTTTATTCGTTTTTTGCAATAAATATTCATCGGGAAGGGTATATGAAAATTCCATTAACCGGTAATCCAGCAACGGTGCGCGGCAGTCAATGCGCGCGAGCGAACAGGCGCGGCCGGTTTTTACTACCATATCGCCTTCGAGCGAAACTTCCTTGTCTAAATATCGCACCAGTTTCAACTCATCCGTCAATTGCGACAGGGTATTTTTGTCTATGTTTTTCAGCAGTAATTCATTGACGGGCAATATCGGTTCATTCAATAGTTGAGCTAATTCAGCCTGGTTGAATCCTAATGAAATGATATTTAAGTGTGAATTAACCACATCGGGATCTACCGCTTTGAGCAATTTTTTTAATTTTGCGGAAAAAGAGCGCGTGTCGCCTTTGCTCAAAAATCGTTTACTGAACGATTCGGAAATGAGCCAATTTCGTACAAAAGCGGGTAAGTACCGGTTGAATTTTTTCCGGTAATGAATAGAAAGGTATTTATTGTAACCGCCGAAAACCTCATCGCCGCCATCGCCCGAAAGTACCATTCCGGCTTTTTCAGCAGCCTTTTTGGAGATAAAATAAGTCGGGATAGCAGATGCATCGGCGTATGGCTCGTCATAATTCAGAATAACGCGGTCGATGTCACTCAATACTTCTTCGGGACTCAAGATATATTCGTGGTGTTCGGAACCGATGTGTCCGGCAACTATCCTTGCACGTTCCGATTCGTCGTACCGCTTGTTTTCGTAGCCTACCGAAAAGGTTTTGACCGGCTTTTTTGAAATTTTTGCCGCGATTGCTGCAATAATGCTTGAATCCACGCCCCCGCTTAAAAAGGCTCCAAACGGTATATCATCAGTCATTCGTTGTTCTACGGAATTAAAAAGAAGTTCGCGGAGTTCCTGTTTTGCCTGCGTGTATGTTTTGCCGGAAATTACGTTGGTGGAAATGTCCCAGTAGCGGGTAATGCTTGATTGTAGCGTTTCTACATTTACACGCATAAAATGTCCTGCTTGTAATTTTTTTACATTTTCATAAATGGTATAAGGAGCAGGAATATAGCTCAGAGAAAAGTAAATATTGAGTGCTTCCCTTGAAATTTTTCTTTTTTCAGGGAGCAATCCGGTAATCGTTTTTAGCTCCGGACCCCAAACGAAGGAATTATCATCAAACGTATAGTATACAGCCTTTTCTCCTAAACGGTCGCGAGCGATAAAAAGTTCATTTTTTGTTTCGTCGTATATGGAGAAAGCGAATGTCCCGTTAAGTTTTGCCGGCATCTTTTCGCCCCAAGCGAGGTAGCTTTTGAGCAGGATTTCAGTGTCGGATTGAGAGGAAAACTGTATCCCGTGTTCTTGTTCCAATTCTTTTTTTATCTCTTGAAAATTATAAATTTTACCGTTAAAAACGATTGGGATTTTGGCGGGATTTCCGGTTTCGCCTTGTTTTATTTTCAATCCGTTTGTATTATCCTTGTTTTTTGACATACGTTATTTGTATTCTAAATTTTAATATGATTAAAATCACAAGTCGTTGACCGGCCATGTTTGGATGATTTTAATAATACCAATTATTTCTTTATAAATTTAATCGAACTACGTTTCGCATTATTCTCAACGACCTCAAAAATATAAATTCCATTGGGATATTCATTCATATTTATTGGTAAATAATAGATTCTGCCTAATAAATTGTAATTAGAGGAAGAGAATAACAGTGCACCGCCGGTAGAATAAAGGTTATAGTAGAAACCGGTACTTTTTCCCTCTATTTTTATGTAATAAAACTCTTTTGATATCGGAAATAGTTGAAGAGGAGGATTTTTTGTGTTTGTAGGCATTTGTTCGTAAGGCTCGAAAAAAAGTGAAAATTCCACCTCCGTAGAGTCATTTTGTGTATCAACGGCAAGAACGCGTAATATCGAATGTTCAGGATCCGTACCGTTGGCAGTCAGATATATTGTGTCGCCTTTTATGTTGTAGTTGAGCCATTCCGGCTTCTCTAATATCGTGTAAAAGTTTGTATCACCGAAAGCAATATCTCCATCGGTCGAAGTAATATAAGTTTCAAAAGAGTTTTTTTCGGAAAGTACGCTATCGCTTAACATTATGGCCGGCTTGCTGTTTACTGCCGTTGAGGGATATAAAGGCAACCGTTGCTCGTGCCAGTTTCCCCAGTTGTCTTCCAGCAGCACGAGTACGGAAGCTTGCATGGAATCTTGAAAAAGCAGTCCTTTTGCTGCCGCTAAATCATTGCAGTAAAGCATGTTTTGGGATTGATGAACTAACCATTCCGGTTTTTCCAATACGGTTATGTTCGGAATGTATAAGTCTTCTTCATACTCGATGTCGATATAAGGATAAAACCGTTGGTTTGAGATTAAATTCAATCTGAATACACTGTCCGTTCCAACGCTGTCATATTCAGCATAAAGATATGGATAGGGTAGGGCAACGGCACTCGAAATCAAACTTTCCTGCCCTAATGTATCACATGCTGATATGCGATAAAAGCTTAGAGGAGCTACGTTTTTCTTAAATGGAATGAAATATTCGGTCGTATCGGCTATGGCAAAAAAGGTGGATTCATCAGGTGTAAAACCGTTCATCTCATCGGAAGCGTAGATTTTATAAAAATCGGGTTGCTTGCCTGCCGGATTTTTCTCCCAGCTCAGCCGGATGGACTGTCCGATAATCTCCGCCTTTGTCTCGACCGGGCGCATCACGCCGTGCGGGGTAAACGACCAGGTATCGCTCCACTCGCCCCATGCCCCGCGGGCATCTTTGGCACGTACGCGCCAATAGTAGGTTTGCCCATCGTTAAGCCAGCCGGTTTCTTTTACTTTAAAGTAAGGACGAATATTCTTTTCGCCAAAAGCTGATATATAAAGGTTAAAGTTTGGCGAGTAAGGATAAAGCATCCGGTCGTCTTCCGACAGAATAAACTCGTAATCCGTGATTTCGTCTCCGTTTTCATCCACAGCCGGTTCCCAGGTGAAGGCGAAGTAAAGGCTGTCAACATCCGCTTGATGTAATGGGAATGTTGGTGCTTGCGGTTTATCCGGCGGACGGTTTTCGTGGTTTTCCTGCCATTCGATGGTTACTTCTACATTCCTGCCGGGGTCATCGCCGTTGGCATCGGAGTATTCTATTATGTTTTCTCCTAATTTTAATTTGGGCAGGAAGAATCGCGAACATTGAAAGGTGGTGTTTACTTCCAATGAATCTATTCCGCATGCCCACGCAGAGTCTTTGGGATTAAATTGGAATTTAAGGTAGTAGCCGTATAGTACATCCTTTTCGAGTGGGGCTACTTCGCTATACAAGTTAATAGAATCGGTAAAAATTCCTGTTTGTTGTGATTGGTAAACTTGTTTCCAGTTTGTGTTATCGGTTGAATAGTATATTAATACGCTATCAGCAGAGGTTGCTTGTTGTAAATTCATTTTTATATTAATATCCAATACTGGAAAAGGTAAATCAAATTTTACGGTAAATCCGGCGATGCTGTCGTTTTTTGCGTGGAGATTCGGAAATGAGTCCTGTGTACTTGTTGTAATATTTAGTGTGTCGTTTAGAATCTCTTTCAAATCAACGCTAATAAAGTTTTGATTGTATGAATATTGATTGTTGGAGATGATTTCTTTTACGTCATTTAAATAAACAAAACCCCAATCCAATCGACCGTTTAATTGATGTAATAGAGTTGGTTCGGAATAGTCGAAAATCAATTTTTCACCTGGTTTCAGTGTAAAATCATTCGGATAAAATTGTCTGTCTCTTGATTTTACAGTATAGGGTTTGCCGTAAACTAATGATGTAAAATCGCCTCTGTCGGTATATTCTGCCTTTTCAAGATGCTTGGTTCTTTTCATAAGAAACTTATCGTTAAATACTTCTGTTAACCCAACAATTGTATCATTGCTTAAGTCTTTATAAAAAGCAGCTTCATCGGCATCAATTAAAAAAGATTTTCCATTTACAAGAGCTTGCATTGTATTATGGAGGGGCATTACGATTTCTTCCGAAGCGATACCGGTTGCTTGCAGCATATCACACATATAATGGGTGTGTGCCGAACAAACAGCATATCCGTAAGTAAAAAATGCCTTGTATTTATCTTCATAAGCTTCCCAATCTCCATGCCAAAGATGAATAATATTATTGTTTGTAAATGTATAAAGTGCTAATAATGTATCTGTTAATGTTTTACTCGAATCCAAAATTCTCGCCAGCATTTCTTGTTCATCGTAGTTATTCACATTATTTACAATGATTCGAGGAGAATTTATCTGTTTTTTTGAATTGTTAGTTATCGAAATATACCGCAGAGGCTCAAAACTTCGTTCGAGGCCCGACCACATTGCTTTTCTTGAAATGGTATTATAAGAGTCTAAATATCCGGATAAATGAATAGTATCGACAGCGTATCCTGCTTGAGGTACTGTGATTCCTATTTTATAGTTTGAGTTTTGAGCCAATATAACCGGATTCAAACTGTAAAAGAAACAGATTAAATATATTTTATATCCATCTATATGCATTTTTTTAATGTTTCGGTTAGAGAGTTGGCAAAATCTTTTTTATCGGAAAAAGTTAAATGTGCATTTTGAGAGATACTATTTGCGGCATTCAGATTATTGCAGATGTTTTTTATTTGCTCAACAGTTGCCGTTAAATTACAATTTTCGTTTATGACTATGGCATTGTAATTGTTTTTAGCATAATTGTAAATTTCGCCGACATTTGTTATTACGCATATCAGACCATGTTGCATTGCCTCAACTACCGACATTGCCATACCTTCTATATCGCTTGTTTGGAAATAGAAGTCATAGTTGGAAAATAATTCTTGTACTTTGTCCGAAGCAATTTCACCTTTCAAAAAAATATTTGTTTCTAATTGATTTTCTTTTATTAATTTTTTGATTAGATCCATTGTCCCATCGTCTCGTCCGTATAGGTCGACTTGGAAATAAATTCCGGCATCCATCAGTTTTTTGACTAATAGCACTAAGCGGTCTATTCGTTTTTGTTCATGAAAACGTCCCATATACAATGCCTTTAAAGAAATATGTTGTTTAGGTTTCCATTGTTTTGGGGATTGAAATCGCAAGAAAGAAATTATCTCAATGGGCTTTTGGTGTATTTGTTTTTCGATAAAAGTTTTAGTTGAAATTGAATCGCAAAAAATAATGTCTGCCAATTTTAATCCCAGTCTGGTAAAAAACTTGTCGAATGAATGAAAATAATCCGAGTTGTGAATAAACTCAATATACTTGATTCTTGAGTTGATTAATTTTGTTAGAATACCTATTGGAGCAGCTTTCCACAGAGACGTTATGATAACATCCGGTTTGAATTTTAAGACGTAATATAATGCTTTCAGGTAATTAAACGGAACTCCTTTAAATGTAATGATATTTCGTCGTTCTTGTTCCGACAATCCGGCAATAAAATCCGGATTGAATGGATTTAAGCAAATTAATCTAAAATCAAATTGCTGATTCAACATAGAAATAGCACTCAATAAAGCAACTTCCACGCCGCCAACCCCAAGGTCAGAAATAATATATGTAACTTTTGTGTTATTCATACATACTTATCAGATACTTGCAAAATTCGTTTGACATAACCTGTCAATTTCTTCGTTCATATCTGCAAATGTGCGAAAATTAGCATAAGTACTTAATGCACCTTGCGATAACCCTTTTCTAAAATCTTTGCTGGTAATTATCTTGGACAACGCATTTGCCAACTCTTTCTCATTTTTGTCTTCTATCAATAATCCGTTTTTCTCGTTTTTAACAGTATAAGGAATTGCCGAATTGTTAAATGCAACTACCGGTAAGCCATAAGACATTGCTTCGAGCATGACCATACCGTAACCTTCGAGCAACGATGGAAAAACAAAGCAAGAAGCCCACTCATAATATCCGGACAACTGTTTGTCATCTACCCGTCCGCAAAAAGTAACATCCTCTTTCAAATGAAATTTTGCGACACTTGCTTTCAGTTCAGCGTAGTAACCCTCTTCAACAACTTTTCCTACGATGTTGCAATGAAACGAAATATTTTTTTGTTTCAACAAATATAATGCTTTAATCAGATAAATCAAACCTTTTCGTTGTTCAATTGTACCTACAAATAAAAGATTTCCGGCTGTTTTTTCAGAACTTTGGGAATATGAGAGTGTTTTTTTTAGACCCAGCTCCACAAAATGAAATTTGCTTTTTGGTAGAAGTTCCTTGAAAATTTGTTTTACATAAGGACTAGGAATGATGGTGGTATGAGAAGATTTAAGAAAAAGCAATTCTAATATTTTGTGTATTCTTTTTTTGTTTCCTTGCTCTCCCAGAAAGTCAAAATGATGGTGAATGTTAATTCGCTTGGTTTTTTTGCCAAATAACCGTAAAGCGAAAAACGGCAATAACAGTCGAGTATATAACCGGCTGTTTGTTAATATTACATCGTATTTTTTTATATGGGATAATTTTTGCAGGTAAGCAAAATTATAAAGGTATTTGCTGTTTGTAAAGAGCATATCGTCAGTAAGAAAATCGACTTGATGCTCTTCCTTTTCGGCAATTCGATTGATAAAATAGTGGTCGTAAATTTGACCACCGGTAACTGCCTCTTTATATTCGGGGTATATGACTAATATTTTCATGTATTTATCTCTTTTTTTCTTGATGCCATAGCGTTTACAATCAAAAAGAAACCAGCATATAATAAAAGGTTCATTATCAATTCCATATATTCTCCTGCTACACCACTCATCGCTGAAATGCAGAAAAATATAAATACAATTTCCGTCATTCCCTTATAATTGAAAAAGGATATGAGAAAAAAAGCTAAAATAACCATCCCCAGCATTGTAAACAGGGTTACAAAAAAAGAAAACGTTGAGTTATAGGATGCTACCATTAAATTCCCCTGTGTCCCCGGCATCATCGAAAATGTTGTTACTGATTTGCCTTCACTTTCGAGCATGATGTGTTTATATAATAATTTTTCATTGTCTAATATTTTTCCTCCAAAGACGGCTATTGCTTCTTTTGTGTATAAAAAAGGAGATACATCATTTTTTTTAAGAAGCTTAGTGACTATATCTTTTCGCTCCATAAGAATTGTTGTTGATGGATAAGAGGATAGCCGCCCTATGAATTTCCCAAAAAAGAGCTTGCTTGTTGTCATTGTTTTAGCATGGTCTATTTTTCTTTCCTCTCTAAGTGAATCTCGATAGTCATATAATGCTGCGGTTATAATAGGGAATACAATAGCTCCTACTATTATCAATAGAAATCTTTTTTTAGCAAAACTGATTATTTTATTGTAATGCCGAATGAATAAAAACATTGAAATTAGGACAAAAATCATGAGTGATGCCCTCAGAAAAGAAAGAAGAATGCACAAGAATAGAAGTAAATATTGGACTCTATTCTCTTTTTTTGAAACCGAGATATACAAGAAAGTGCCTAAAATGGGGTTGAAACGATTAAATATTTGAATAAATATTTTTATTGATGTAGGTGCTTCATAAGTACCCCATGTCAATTTTCCTACATCATAAAAAAAGGTTGTAATTATTTGAAACAAAAGAAGAAAAAGAAGAAATTGTCCAAAAGCGGCAACCGGGATGTTTATTTTATAGGTATTGTGTGAATTTTTGAAAAAAATATATATGCCAAATAAAACAAAAAACGGCAAAACAGTATAGATTAGGCTTACAAATAATTCTGTTTGAGATAATAATGGTTTACCGTCCAAATAGTCGCCATTGTATGTTCCTGTAATTAAGACATATAAATAGCTGATGATAGTAAACGACACAAAGCCGGTCAAAATTAATTTTGCTGCTTTGTAAAAGCTATTGTCTTTTGTTTCATTCGTGGTCATTCAATTTTTGTTTTTGTCAATAAAAACCGTCTACTATAATACAACATCAGTACACAAATAATAATTTCCGTTAATAATAACGAAAATGCAGCCCCTTCAGTGTGAAAAAAGGGAATTATTGCAAAAATACTTATAAATGCGATAATTCCGGTAATTATACAGGCATGTTGGTAATTTTTTTTGTCTTTACTCTTTCCTATTGCCAATAATACTAATTGAGCTGTTGTTAAACTTATACCTGCAAAAATAGGAATAAATGCCATTATTTGAAATAGATTGAGTGCATCATGATAGTCTTGCCCTAATAATGTTGTTATATTGGAAGAAAAAAAGAATAAAATAAAACTCAATACGGTCATACATGCGGTAATAAACAGCATCAGCCGTTTTACAAGACGTATTGCCGCGTCAGGATTATTTATTGATATTTGGCTGATTTTTGGATAAAATACCTGTATCACAGGTATGGTTAGCAGACAAGCCCCCGCTCGTATAAGTCTTTCGGCGGCTGAATACTGTCCAACATTTTCCGGAGTTGCAAAATACCCCAATACAACAACGAAACTTGCCATATAAATAGACGTTGCCGCACTTGAAAGAAATATGGGAAAACTCTCTTTTAGTTCGAAAAGGATATTTTTCTTAATGAAAGAACTTATGGAAACCCATTTTTCTTTGATAATAATCCATATTGAAATTATTGTTCCCGCCACTGCAACTAATGATTGCAATAATGCCGCTATTAAATAATCGTCCGGTATTTTTACAAAAATAAAAGTAAGCGGCAATATTGAAAGTTTGGCTGTTGCATTGACGATAGATGCCATGCGGATTTTTCCCATCCCCTGAAACAGCCACACAAATGTAAAGGTATTCCCGACTACCATTAAAAACATAATAAACAATGTTTCCCTGTAAACCTCAAAACGAGGTATCAAGGAAAATACGGCCAAAACAAGAAAACTGATAAGTAGTAATCCGGCTTTGGCGTAAAGGGTAGAGGTGAAAATATTGTTTAATTCATCTTGGTTATCTTTTGCCAAAGCCACTCGTTTGGTCGCGCTTAAATTAAAGCCGAAATCGACAATGAGCATCAAATATTGCATGACCGATAACGAAAAGCCGATGTATCCGAATTTTTCGGCACCCAGCACTTTTATCAGGTAAGGCAACACCAGAAGAGGAGCTATGTAATTCAATCCCTGTAAAGCGATTAAATAAAATACGTCTTTTATTTCCCTATTTATGATTGATAGCCGCATTTATGTAATTCACGAATATGATTTATGCTTTCTCTTTTATAAACTACAAATATAGCTAAAAATTGTAAATTCGTTGAAATATTATTTTGAGTATGATTTGATTTGTTGCACAAACAAAAAGCCAAGACGCAGAATCTGTTTTTTTGTCTTGGCTTCTTGATGTTTTGATAAATATTGCTTGATTCTTATTAATTGTAATGGCAATCTCAAAATCTACAAAACAACTATATATGGTAAGATTTATTTTGCAGTATTCTCCAATTCTTTAATTCGTTTATCTTGCTCAATAATATATAGTGTCAGCTCCTCAATCTTCTGTAACAGTTTTATCTGAAATTCTCCCATATCTACCCCATTTTCAACCATATTGGCAGCCGAAGGTATTTCGGGCAGGTGTTTGTTTGCCTGAATAAAATCAGAGACTTCGTCGAGAGATCTCAATGTATAGTTTTCCTCAAAGACAAAATCAGCTCCCAGCTCGAGGTTTACAACTATTTCGTGGGCACGGATAGTTCCTTCTACATCAAGTTTGTAGAAAGGACTTGTAGTACCGATACCAACGTTTCCTCCTCTTGCGTTTATTATTAACGGAGCTACATCTGTTCCGTAATCTACTGATTGAATATAACTTACGTGTGAAGTGCTATTTACTCCCATATACAACCCCTGGTCATTTCCATAAATTTCAAGACCATTGTTGACATTACCTTCTGTATTTGAAGGATTCCCTTCTGCAAATATTCGCAGTTTAGCTCCCGGAGTTGCAGTACCAATACCAACATAACCGCTTGTGCCAATTGTAAAAAATGGATTGGTAAATTGAGAATCAGTTGTTTTTCCTTGTCCGATAGCGAAAGTATTCTTGTTGTAAATAGTTCCAATAGACCACACAAAGCTGCCTTCTCTGATTAAATTGATGTATTGTCCGCTATTTGTAGGCTTGGTTATGACAACATTACCGGAATATGCCTCGTCCGGTGCACATCCTTCGGGAGATATGGACATTCTGCCTTTTATGTTTTGAGTCCCGATATTATGTAAAACTTTTGCCCATGTTCCAATTCCATTCACATTTGTGCTTCTGAAATACATTGTTGGCGTTGTATTGCTATTGCGTATGGCAATTTGTCCTCCATACCGATAATTAGAAGCATTGCTCGAATGTCCCATATTTATACCCCAAAACCAGTCGGAAGATTCAGGGGCATTAGCAGCAGTTTTCTCTGCTTCGAAAAACCCGCTCTGCCATAAATTATTCCAGTTTGTAACTGTATTTGGTTTATTTATTAATAACCTGTCCGTCTTGGTTGTTCCTACTACATCTAACTTATAAGCTGGATTTGTTGTCCCTATTCCAAGATTAGCAGTTGCCGGATTTAATGTGGCAACATTTGTTCCATAAGACCAAGAAGCTGTTTGCGCATTTGAATTAATAATTGTAGCAACTAAACAAGTAGTTGCGAGAAATTTTTTTAATGTTTTCATTTTTTGTAAAGTTACTTTTTATAGAAATTTGAGCAAAAATAGATTCTTATTTAAAATCAAACAAATGTTTTTTATATTTTTTGAAATTATTTCATTTCGACAGATTTTTCGCTTTTACAGGGAGATACTAAAATAGCAAATAATACCAATAAAATTGTTTTTTGCTTTCATAATATTATTTATTAAAGTTTGACTTTAACAACGTATGGCAGGTGGTCTGATATTTTAAATGTCCGGTCGGCACCGGCAGGCACACCACTCCAAATAATTTTGCGGTTTGGGTTTTTATTATAACCGAGTATCAAGTCAGGCTGTCCTGTCCCATTTATACGGGTTGCGTGATTTTTTTCATGATATTCCGGATCACTCTTATCAGTGTAGCTGAGCATTTCAAACCCTTTCGCTTGCAGGGCGGTTACTGTTTCGTAGCCGTCTGATGGTCTTGGAATGCCACCTTCCGGCCTTGGATTAAGATCTCCGGCTATAAAAACGGGTTTCCGGTAATTTTTTATAGCTTCTTCGTTTAAAACTGCATTTGCCATTTTTTTATTTTCATCAGTATCTGTACTTAAATGGGTAGCAATAATGCAAAAATCATTAAACTCGGCAACTATGTAAGCACGTGCAGGGTCATCTTTATCTTTTGGGGTATTTATTTTATGGTTTTTAACTGATATTGGTTTGCCCAGCTTTGCTTCATTCCACAACAAAACAATACCGTATTTGTAAATATTGATGATGTTGAATGTAGTGCACATGCTTCCTTTGAAACCGGTTTCTTTTTTCAGTATATTGTATTTACGTCCTCCGGCGACTTCTTGTATTGCAACTACATCAGCACCACTTGCTTTGATAACTTCTGCATGCAGACGATAATTTCTTTTGTGTACGTTATATGTCATTATAGTTACAGTATCATCTATTGTTGCCGCAAAATTACTTTCTGTTTTGTCATGAAATCCCGGTTTTAATGCAATTCCATTATTTGTAGTGTCTGTTGTTGCTTCACTATTGATCACTTGTGTTGATTGGATATTAACAGCTTCATATTCGTTATTTCCTGTTTGTACGACAGGAAGAGAAGAATTAGCAGAAATAGTTTGAGCATTTATTGTCCCCAAACACAGCAAGGTTGTAATAATTATTGAAAATATTTTTATTATGTTCATACACTTGTTTTCATTTATCATATTTTAATTCTATTTGTCAAAGATGCTGTGGGAGTGTCTAAAAAGAACGCGGATAACGCAGATGACACGGATTTGCACAGATAAAATTCTTCTTCATAATTTGCAATCATTTTATTTTCTACAAAATAAAAATCTGCGTTATCCGCGTCATCTGCGTTCAAAAGACTTTTTAGACAGGCTCTTCTTTAATTCTTTTCTCCTGTTCAATGATATACAGTGCCAGTTCATCTTTTCTGTAACAGTTTTATCTGAAATTCTCCCATATTTACTCCATTCTCAACCATATTGGCAGCCGGCGGCATTCCAAGCAGGTGTTTGTTTGCCTGAATAAAATCAAATACGTTGTCGAGAGGTCTCAATATATAGCTTTTCTTGAAGATAAAGCCGGCTTCCGAATTGAGGTTTACGTCTACTTCGCGTGCACGAATAATTCCGCCTGCATCAAATTTGTAGAAAGGATTTGCAGTGCCGGCGTTTCCTCTTCTTGCGTTGATAATAACAGTGCTACAGTTGTTTCGTAAAAAATACGGGTGAAAGTTACAAAATAATACAATATCGCAACGAATCTTTGAAAAAATAAAATGCGGATTTATGCAAACAGCAGCTTAACCGGTTCATACAAAAAAGAGGCGTGAACTAATCTATTCTATTAGAGGTACACCACACACCTATCACAGAAAATAGTTAGTTCACGCCAACTCACGTAAGGAACTAAATTCTTCTCTGTGTTTTGTGTATTTAAAAAGTGGTGTTTTCTAATACAAGAAAGAAGTTTCGTCTATTTTTATAAATAATTCATTTCAGTATGCAAAGAGAAACATTTTTTTTGTGATAAAAAAGACTTTTGTTTAAAATCTGGGTAAACTCATCTTAAAAAATGCAAATTTATAACTGTTTTAAAATACTGCGTTAAAAAAAATGAATATTTACAAGGCAACCGCATCAAAAATTAATATTTGGCTGTAGTTTATAACAATAAGTAGTATAAAATATTTATTTCAATAGTTATTAATTTTCTTGTATGTATCATTATTATT
>QMCD01000192.1_pt1 | contig 44039 bp, 36 predicted proteins | sample 1821841 | NCBI WGS metagenome assembly QMCD01 (sample SAMN01991225, study PRJNA193472) | Termite gut metagenome, whole genome shotgun sequencing project. | isolation source: worker | host: Macrotermes natalensis
AAGGCAAACCGGAGCGGGGGCAGACTTTCGGAGCTTCCGAAAAGACAAACCGGAGCGGGGACAAGCTTTCGGAGCTTCCGAAAAGACAAACCAGAGCGAGGACAAGTTTTCGGAGCTTCCGAAAAGGCAAACCGGAACAGGGGCAGACTTGCGGAGACTTCGGCAAAGAACAAACCAATTACCCAGATGGCTTCGCTCCTCGTCAGGACGCTCTTGGGTTTCATCTGTGCATCCTCGCAAATGAATGACGTCCTCTTATTTACTCATTTACTTATTCCCTTATTTACTATTATAACTTCATTTAACTTGTGTAACTTCTCCTATCCTAATCAAACAGGTAAATCCTGAACTCACGTTAGATTATTTTTCAACTCTTGATTCGTATTAATCATTCACCGCTATTTCAAACCAAAACCAGCTGCCCTCTCCTTCTACGCTTTCTACATGGAGTGTACTGCCGTGTTTTTCTATGAATTCCTTGCTGACAATTAGTCCAAGTCCGCTGCCCTGTTCGCCGGCTGTACCTGTTTGGGATTGCTGCTTATCAATACGGAACAGGCTTTGCAATAGTTCTGCACTCATACCGATGCCTGTGTCGGAGATTGCAATGACATATCCCCTTTCTGTACGAGAAATATCCAAGGCTATGATGCCGCCTTCGCCGGTAAACTTCACGGAATTGGTCAGCAGGTTGCGTATTGCGGTGGTGAGCATGTTTCTGTCGCCGGTAATGATGGCGTTGTCGGGCAGCTGAACATTGAAGCCAATATTTTTGACTTCTGCCATTTTTTGTATCATGGCAATTTCAGGACGGAGAACTTCTACCATATCCAATGTATCAGGCTTATAAGGCATTCGTCCGGTTTGCACCTGTGCCCAGTTCAACAAATTATAAAGCAGCCCCACCTGATAATCGGCTGATTTCAACAACTCCGCATAATATTGCGACAGTGTTTCGGCATCAAACAAGTCTCCTTTTTCAACAAGCTGCTGCAAGGCATTGCGTTGAGCTATGGCAGGATTTTTCAAGTCGTGCGAAATAATGTTGAAAAACTTGTCTTTGGTAGCATTGATTTCCTTTAGCTCCCTATTGCGTTTGGTACGCAGCCTTACAATAGAAATAAGCATCACCAACAGCAATCCTGCTACAACTAATCCCCCTGTATAAATATTATGTAATGTTCTTTGCCGATTGATTTCCGCCTGTTGACGAACAATTTCAAGTTCCTTTTCCTGCGTTTGGTATCGAACTTCATACTCACGCAGTCTGTCCACCGAATGTTCATTAAAGAGGGTGTCCGAAAGCTGCTTGTATTTTTTGTAATAGTCTAAAGCAAGCGTAAAGTTGCCCTGTTTTTCTTCAATCATGCTTCGCACAAGATAAGCCTCTTCCAACACCTGATTTAATCCGGCATTTCCGGCAAGCTGTTCGGCTTCGATTATCCGCCATTCCGCCTCATGAAACTCCCGTTTTTCCTCTGTATAATAGAGAGCCAATTCAATAAGGCTTAGCGACTGTATTTCTGCATCGCCGATTGCCTTTGCCATTTCCAATGCCTTGTCAAGAAAAGAAAGGCTTTTCTCATATTGAGCCAATTCCTTGTAACAGGTTCCTAAGTTATAGTACGTATTGCATATCGTTTCCATATCTCCTATTTCTTCCTGTAACCGTAAAGAATGCTGATATTGTTCGATTGCCTGCTGATAATTCCCTTTCTTTTGACAGATATTGCCTATATTGTTCTCTGCAATGGAAATCCCCTGCTTGTCGTCAAGCTCTGTTGCCATTGACAACGCTTTTTGGTAATGCACCAGCGCATCATCCCAACGCTCCATAAAAAAGCAGGTAGTACCCAGCTGCATGTATGCCCTTGCCTTGAACTCTTTATTGTCGGGATTGTCCGGCATATCCAGCACTTCTACAAGGGCATGAATGGCAATTTGGTAATTCCCCGCATACGAAGACCACATGCCGTACTGATACAGGTTTTCAGCAAGCCGGTCTTGCAGTTCGGGTGCTTCCCGACAAAGTTCTGCGATTTTACCATACACGGAAGCCATTTTTGTGACATTCATTTCCTGCTCTGCACTGTCGATTTGTGCCTGATAATATTTTAGCTGCTGCTGTGCGTCATTTGCAGCACGTGTAGTGAGGCACAGAAAGAAGAGAAAGGAAAGTATAATAGAATATTTCATAATATTGAGTTATTAATGATTAATGGGTTTGATGTATTTGTGGTTTTATTTTTTATTGGGGAAACACTGTTTCACATATACAAACAAAGTCAGGGATTAATTTTGCGATTGTTTCAACTGTTCGACTTTTGTCGCCGGAGTATCGTAATAGGGATTTTAGCATAGTTTTTTAATCTTTTAGAAAATACTTTTCATTAATGTCTATTCCGTTATCCGTCAAAAACTGTCTGTATTCCTCTTCAAAACTGATAGTTTTATGATGTTCTTTTTGATTTATGATGTAATTGATAATCGTTTGCTTGTTGTTCAAATTATATGTAAATGCTGCAAAACTCACACCCCAACCTTCAAAATCAGGGAAATTATGGTTTTGCCTAAGCCACTTGCTTGAATGTTCTTTTATTTCCCGCATAAAATCGGACAACGCAAAAGTCGGGTGCATATCAAAGAGCAAATGTATATGATTTTCCGTACCGCCAATGCGGTAAAGTTTCGATTTTTTGTTGCTGATAATACCCATAATGTAAGCGTACAACTCCTTTTCGTGTTGTTCCGGAATTGTATTTTTTCTGCTTTTTGTACAAAAGACCGTATGATATAGTAATCTTGTATAACTCATATATTCTGTGTTTTGGTTCTGCCTTTCGCACTAACGCAGGAAATGCTTCGATCGCCTACAGTTATGGAAATTCGGCTTTTCAAGCCGATGCTGATTGTGTTGTTTCCGTAACCGCAGGTAACGCTATGCTCACTTGCGGTTATGAAAATGTGACTTTTCAAGTCAGTTGGCAAGCTGTAAGCTCTTTGCCCTGAAAGGACATATCTTAATGCTGAAAGCATTTGTGTTTCATAACCGCAGGGCAACGACCTGCGGCAGTGCATACGCCTCTCTCCCCTGCCTGAAAGGCAGAATTTCAATTGTGCGATTGTGGCAATTGCACGGCTTTTGGTGACGAAGTATTGGAGGGGAAACTTTCGCATTGTATAACTCATATATTATGTGTCTTGGTTCTGCCTTTCGCACTAACGCAGGAAATGCTTCGATCGCCTACAGTTATGGAAATTCGGCTTTTCAAGCCGATGCTGATTGTGTTGTTTCCGTAGCCGCAGGTAACGCTATGCTCACTTGCGGTTATGAAAATGTGACTTTTCAAGTCCGTTAGCAAGCTGTAAGCTCTTTGCCCTGAAAGGATACATTTTAATGCTGAAAGCATGTGAGTTTCATAACCGCAGGGTAACGACCTGCGGTAGTGCACACGCCTCTCTCCCCTGCCTGAAAGGCAGAACTTCAACTTTGTGATTGTATCAACTGCTCGACTTTTAGCAAGGAAGTATTGGATGAGAAATTTTAACATTGTATAACTCATATATCCTGTGTTTTGGTTCTGCCTTTCGCACTAACGCAGGAAACACTTCGATCGCCTACAGTTATGGAAATTCGGCTTTTCAAGCCGGTATTGATTGTGCTTCTTCCGTAACCGCAAGTAACGCTATGCTCACTTGCGGTTATGAAAATATGACTTTTCAAGTCCATTAGCAATTTATAAGCTCTTTGTCCTGAAAGGACATATCTTAATGCTGAAAGCATTTGAGTTTCATAACCGCAGGGCAACGACCTGCGGCAGTGCATACGCCTCTCTCCCCTGCCTGAAAGGCAGAACTTCAATTGTGCAATTGTTTCAACTGCACGGCTTTTGGTGACGAAGTATCGGATAAGCATTTTTACTCTTGTCTTATATTTCTTATAAATGTTCGCATTAATTCTATTGATTCTTTTAGTTGTTCAAAAGTATAGCGAATATTCAAATTATTTTCTGGGTGATGAATTTGATGTCGAATATATTCTGTCAATGTTTTTTGCTTTTGTTCTGCTGGCCTACCTTTTTTAAGTTCCATGTATTGCATAGTTGATTTACCGCTTTTGAAATCACTGAGTTTTTCTTTCAATTCAATATATCCATATAATTCGTTGTGATATTCTTCTGATATTTCCGAAAATGCTAAAAAATTCACTTCGTTTAAGGATGAATATGGTAATTCACTATATTGAACAGTTTCAATCGTTTTAGTTTTACTTGCTGTATCTAATTTTATAAGTCGCAAATGTTCAAATTTAAGTTCTTTTACCAATGTTGCACTATGGGTCGTTATTACAATTTGTGTATTATTACTATCTGAAAGTGTCAAAAATGCTTGTATCAACTTTTTTTGATGTTCTGTATGTTGTGATGTTTCTGGTTCTTCTATTGCATAAATTATACTTGGGATATTTGCTTCCTGTTTTCTTCTTTCTGCTTCTGCCCTAAAAAAATTTAAAAGAATAAGCCGTTTTACACCACTGCCCCTTTTATTGATAGGAATATCTTCATCTCCTGCAATAGACACACTTTTGAAAACATCAACCCATTTCAAACTTTCAGTTGTTGGAATGACAGGATTTAGTGTATTGGCAATTTCCGGGTTCATTTCACGCACTTTTTCTAATGTACGAATTGCAACATCTTGTAATTTGGTTTTCACTTCTGTTGCAATTTCTTCAAATTTTGCTTTTAGTGCTGTATCGCTTAATATCTGTTTGACTGCCTCTTTCAATGGGTCTTGCACTTCGCTGTCACCATCACTATTTTTTCTATCAGATTGAAACAACGAGTAAAGCGGTAAATATGTTTGTAATTTGTCCCATATTGATTTTGTATCGCCTTTTGTAACATCTATTTCTATTTCCGAAAGTTGTAAATCTGTACTATAATGATTCCAAATTGCAGTTCTCATTACTGCATTTTTGGTTTGGTCACTACAAGTAATTGAATTGTCATTAATAATTCTTTTTAAATCTTTGTTTGTCTTTTGTAAAAGGTCATTACAGTTTGAATTTGTTGGATGATTTGCTTTTACAAAAACTTTTCCTTTATCTTTATCCTTACCTGTGAGATTAGTATATTTTTTGATTATTTCAAGTTGACTATTTGAATTTAGCAAATATTCTTTTTGTAATGTTGTTTCATTGGTACTATCAATCACAATGTTTGTTGGCAACTTCTCAAAACAAACTGAAATAACAATTTCATTGTCATTTTCTGCGACTGCTTGCTTGTTTATATCGTCTTTGTCAAGTTTCACAACACCTTTACCTTCGTTGAAAAAAATGTCTAACGCTTCCAAAATTGTGGATTTCCCAATGTCATTTTTCCCAACAAATGCCGTCAAGTTTCCAAATTCAATTTCAACTTCATCTTTATAGCTTCTGAAGTTTTTAACTTTAAGCTTTTTGATTTTCATAATTTTTCCATATTTAAATTTCCAATTTTTACTTTAAACTCATTCTCCTCCGCCTCTCTAAAAACTAAACTCATTTTCAGCAAACCCTTATCCCTAATCAGTAATTATCCCACTCTTTACTGCATACAGCACCAGCTCCATCGTACTGTTGATACCTAATTTCTTAAAAATATTGTATTTGTGCGTATCTACCGTACGGGTATTAATATTGAGACGCTTGGCTATTTCCTTAGTCTGTAAGCCATCTCTACAGAGAGTAATAATTTCCAACTCTCGATTCGAAAACTCCAATTTGGTTGTTAGGGTTTCCTTTTTCGATAGATATATATCATATAACAATGAAGCAATATCGCGCCCGAAGTATTTCGTCCCCTCCATAATGCTATAGATGGCTTGCGGCAGTTCTTTACTGCAAGTCTTTTGCTTGCTGATAAACCCGTCAATTCCGATATCCAGCAGTTCCTCAACAACAGACAATGTGTTTTCTACCGAGATTATAAGTATTTTTATACGCGGATATTCGTTTCGCAGGCGGCGGGATATCTCTACACCGCTCATGCCGGGCAATACAATATCAAGCATCACTATATCTGCCTGCATTGTTTCCAGCAGTTGAAACAGGCTTTTCCCGTCTCCGGCTTCTCCTACAATACAAATGTCCGAATATTCGCCTTTGAGTGCGCTTTTTATCCCCAAACGTACTAAGGGATGGTCATCTACTATGATTATATTTATCATAATTTATTCTGAATAAAAATATTTTTGCATTAAGATTTGACAGTATTATAACAAGCATGCTAATATAACAATTTAAAAAATCCCTAATTTCCCCGATTCTCAAAGTACAAAGATAAAGAAAAACAGCAAAAAATCCCCCGAAAGACAAAATTATTTGTACAAAAGCTGAGAACATCAATTTATGGACAACAGCCCGTTTCTATTTGCCCGCTAAAAAGCCAATAAACCGATATTAACCGTAAAGCCCAGCCAATAATGTCCCAAAATACGCGTTTTTACCGATTCTTCAATAGGAACATCTGCGAAAACATATTTATCAAATAAAACCTTATATCCACCAAAAGGAATACCTAAGGATAATCCTGTAGAAAATCGCAACCGGTTAAAAAACAAAAAATCACGACCAAGTTCAAATTTAAAAGCAAAAAGATTGCCGTTAGTCATAGTTCGGGATTCATAGCTGAGAGGATATTTAAAGAAAAATCCATCCAGTTGAAACTTCATAAATGTTCCCATCGGTGCCCGCGAACGGGAAGCAAAATACTGTTTATAATATACACCGAACCCATGCGAAGTCAAATCAAGCAATTCTTGTTTAAACTCACCGGAACCGTAATCATAATCATAATAATTACTACTGCCATTTTCTTGAGGCACAAAATACTCATATTCATATTTCGTCTTAAAGAAATGATACCCGACTCCTACCGTTCCCAATTTCCATGCAATAATTTCAATATTCGGAGATAATGTATAATTAAATGCGTACCATGGCGCCTTGCTGTCTCCGGAACCATCATACCAAATACTGGGCTGAATCCATGCCGGAGAAAAAGATGCCCCCATATTGAAAATAAAACGCTTGCCCATAAAACTTCCATTTTGTGCCTGTAAGATGGAAACTCCCAACAATATGATCAGGCAAAATAAGAATCCTCTTTTTTTCATTATTTTTTTCCTCCTTTCTTTATGTCATACAGGCAATCGTAAACAAAAGCATTGATAAAAGCCTCATACGAAGTACTGTTACGCACCGTTTGCGACTTTGAATACACAATTTTTCCCGTATTAATGTCTATTATGGCACATCCTGTTTCGGACGTTTTGCTGGGAAGAAGAAACTGTGCCAGATAAACCGGTGAAGCAACCGGACAAAAAATCAAGGCAAGAGTAAGGTCTTGAATTTTGCCGTAAGTAAAAAAACGCCCATGCCGTACAAGAGCAGATGTCACAACAGCATACTGACAATCCATATCATTTGCCATTTTTCCCATTTCTGCATTATTGTAAAATACCATCGTTCCGTTGAAGCTATAAACATCTTCCAGCCAATCCATCAGTTTACAGTATTGATTATATGTTTCCGTGTCGAAATCGGCAAGCTGCTTTTTAGATAAGCGGCTTGTGGAAATATCCAGATTCCTGGCACTTTTTTCTACTGTTTTTACCAATTTCTCTTTACCGGATATCGTCTTTTTGATAGCTGTTGATGTTTTTTTAGTCATAAACCGGTAAGAAGGATCTAATACCAGCAATGTATTGTTTCCGATATTAAATTGGTTTTCCGACTGAAGAGCATTCAATATTTCGTCATCTTCCGCTTTGTTTTTTATTCGCTCTACCAACGCGACAAAATCAGCCTCCTGCTTCATATCGACCAGCATATAATTAACTGTCTTGAATTTCTGATCGGGTTTTATTTTTGCGGCTACAGCAGTAGATTTGATACGTGAATATTTATTCTGTTCCGCTGATGGGAGCGTGTCTACCGCAAGCGTCACAGAATCTTCCACAATTTCCACTCCCATTCCATAGTCCGAAAAATCATTCAACCCGAATTTATTTTTTGTTGACATATCTCTTACAGCATCTTCACACATCAACAGCAGCGTTTTATCATTGGGAGACTGTTTATAAGCATTCCACAGCAAACGTATCGCCAGTACATTAAACTCCTGCTTGCTCAATTTTTCAAATAAATGATATACTTGCTGCTTTTCTCCTTCAATAGTATTCGATCTGGACAAAACCTCCCGCAAGCCTCCTTCCTGACGGTGTTTGCACAATCCGTAAACAGCTATCGCCATTGCATTTTTCAGGTATTTATTATCGGGCATCCATTGCTGCATCACATAAGCATTATAATACGCATTGCCGTAATCATGTCGTGTAAGATATTGATGAATGCATTCCAAACGCGATAAGGTCTGTATTTCTTTAAATAAGTCCTGGCTCTGTAAAAAGGCACTTCGTCCGTCATCATTTTTGGAAGCAATAATAGATTGGGCGGCATTTCTACGTTTGAGAATATTAGGGTGCGTACTCAAGGTGTCAATATAATCCTCTCGGTTACGAATGGGCTTTACATTTTCCAGAAAATAGTTATCATCAAACGAATAAAAATCCGTCTCCACCATCGAAGGCTTAAACGGAATTTCATCAAAAGGCAAATATCCATATTGCAGGACATCAAAAGCGCTTTCCATCGCCTTATAAGCATATTTTGATGTTGCATAATAACGTTCTAAAGCATAGCGATCGGCTTCATTTTCCTGTTCCCTAGAACGGTTATGATATTGAAGATACGAATCCAAATCAACCGTCTTGGGCGGCTCAATGGAATGCTTGTCTGCAATATGTACAATTTCATGTGCCAGGACAAAAGCTAATTCCGCCTCATTGGTAATCTGCGCCAGCAAACCAACATTGACAAAAATAAATCCCTGATTCATTGCATACGCATTCACAACAGGAGACTTTACAACAAATACGGAAATATCATTACGCAGTTGCCTGTTATTTGCCAGCAAATTATCCATAATAGCATCCAAATAATGATTCAAAGGCGATCCATAGACAATTTTTCCGCTCTCACACAAGGATTTCAGATAAATATCTTCGGGAGTTTTAGCATCTTTGGCAAAAACATCTTGCAACGACTGCGGCATAATACCTTCCGATTTTATACCGGCATAATTATCCCAATTACTTTGGGCTTGTATACCCGACAATAGTCCAATCCATAAAATGATAAAAAATAAAAGTTTCTTCACGTGCTTTTAATTTGAGGTTATTAAACATTAGATTTCTTCAAAAATGAACCCGCAATATTCTTTCCAAGAATACTGTCAACAAAAATAATCAAAAAATGAATTGGTATTTAAAGTGCATTTCAAATTGTCGCAAATCTCAAAAAATATTTCGTATCTCCTGAAAACATGTAATGAATTAAGTGACTTCTACAATTGCGACAGCTTGTGCAAGTCTAAACCGGAGCAGGGACAGACTTGCCGAGCTTCGGCAAAGGCAAACCGATTGTCCGGATGGCTGCTTCACACTTCACAGTGACGAAAACTACCCCTAAATCCCCTAAAGGGGACTTTGCTTTAGTGCGTTATTGTTAGTATTTAGCTCTTATTATTATTTTGTTATTGTCTATTATATTTCATGTTAGTATGCTCTACAAGTCCCCTTTAGGGGATTTAGGGGCAAGAATAACAAACATAAAAGTAATGAAACCAACAAACATCATCGCTAACAGTCAACGACAGGGCATGCAACTCTGGATGGCTTCGTGCCTCGCCATGACGATCTCGGGTTTCGTCTGTGCATCCTTGCTAATGTCTTATTTACTCATTCCCTTATTCCCTCATTTACTGTTATAACTTCATTTAACTTGTGTAACTTCTCTTAAGCAAATAAATAAACCCCGAACTCACGTTTGATTACTTTTAATAGACCTTGTTTCTCTCTTCTCATTGAGCAGATTGCTCAACGAGGCTTGAGCAGGTTGCTCAATGGGAATTGGAAGGACAGTGCACCAAAACCTTTACATTACAATAGACTTTTTTGGAAAATAGACTAATGTAAGTTTGGAATTTATATTTTCATAAAAGAAATTCATTTTTCCCATTACGGATATATTCTCCTCAAAACAAATACCCTGTATTGATATATAGGCTTCCTTTTCCATCCTGCCGGTTGAAAGGCACGGCATAATCTATGGCAATAATAAAATTCTGGTTTATCGCAATGCGGAGACCTCCTCCGGCAGCCATGTGGAAACCATCATGAGAGGATGTATTGATATATTTTTCATATTCTCCCTTCATGGCTGCATTATCAATACCTCTATAAGATAAATCGTAATTACGCATTACAATTGCACCATCGAAAAAAGCATTCAAGCCCAGATAAATATTCTGTTTCCAAAGAATGAATTTAACAAACTTCCAGCGAAATTCGGCATTCAGAAAGCCTACATCCAACCCCTGTACCCTATCTCGCATCAGTCCGCGGACAGTACGGTATCCTCCTATTCCATCCCTGTCATACTCCTTGCCAATATTACTGAATACCGGCAATATATAATAAGGTAAATATTTCCCGAAACAACCCTGGTAATTCAAACGATAAGCAAATGTCAATTTCTCCTTGACAATCGGAACATAATGCCGGAAAGTCGCCATATACCGATAATAGGAATGTGTTGTTCCTAAAAAGTGAGGAGCAAGCGTTATATTGGCTTCCGCCCAGATTCCACGGGAAGGAGCTGCTTCAAAATCACGTGTGTCATACATCAAGCCAACTCTCAAAGCACCGGTAAAGCCACCCCCTATTTCATCGGCGGGAATAATCCCCCAGTCAATGTATTTTTCATACAACGTCTGCCCGGAAAACATTTCTACGCTATCTTTCCTTTTGTTAATCTTTTCCAAATCAATATTCCGGTAACGATGCCAGCTAAAATAATAACTTGCCTGCCAAAATAATTTGTTTTTCCAGATATTCCCCACAAAATCGGCTTTAAACGTTAGCGATAAGCGTTCCAAACGATAAAATGCCGTCATATATTCCGCAGGCATGCCGGTTTTATCATCCCTTTTTTTCCAATATTGAACACTGTCATAATGGTAAATAGATTGATAACCGTTATATCCGTAAAAATCCATCGCTTTATCATACGTACAAGTAGCCGCCAAAGACATTCTTACTTTAGGAATCAAATGCTTTGTATCATACGTCAAAAAATATTGCTGGGTACCTTTGGTATACGCAGAAGCTTCGATATACCATTGTTGGCGGGGATGCGGATAATATGATCCGTCTCCATAATCGTACAGGTTGAGCAATGCGCCAAACTGAAATCCCCTGTCCTGATCGTAAGCAACTACAGGAAGAGGTCCAAAAGAGATTCCTTTCTTTATAATGTCGCCTTTTGATTTTCGGTTAAATAAGCCTTTTTTCTCCTTTTTAATAGTCGTATCTATACTATTTTGTTCTCTTTGAGGAATTGTATCATTATTCTGAGCAACAATTATCAAACAGGGAAAGAAAAAGAGAGATAGCAGTAATATTAGTTTCATTCTTAATTATTCATTAACTTATGCCATTGTTGCCGTATATTGATTAGTTGTTTATGCAGTTGCTTATGGAATGTCCATTTTATCTCGGAGACAAACAAGCGGACAGCACGCAAATACTCATGCAGGAAGAAAAAAGAGGGAATAAACAATACCACTACAATTATTGCCCATATCCATCCCAGGACAAATCCTATTATCAATCCTATTATCAATAAAAATACAGGAAGCAATATGAATGATATCAAATAACGCAAAGTATTATGAAACGCCTTGTCCTTAAATAAAGAACAAACCCAAATAGATAATAATGTTATGGGAGCTGTTGCTATTGCAGAAAAGACAAAATAAGGAAACCCTAACAACATAAGCAGCAATCTCCTGATCATTACTCCATAAATATGCTTTTGGAGATATGATTCCGCTCCGATATTTGCATTGTGTCGTTTATCAGTAAAATCTTTTGTTATATTCAGCAAATGCTGCGTTTGCCGGTGATCATTTTCCAGAAATTCTTCTACCTCTTGAATTGTTTTTTTCGATGCCCGGAAATTATTAAGCAAGGTTTTCTGCTTCAATTTCATTTCACGCTGCTGTTCATCGCTACAGATACGACAAAGTTCCAGCGTAGCATCATAATTTTCATCATCCTTAATATGTAATATTTCCTTTTTTAATCCGTCCGAAAGTATATCCCGCAATTCATTAATCTGCTCGGGCTGGGATAGCTGATTATTCTTTCGAACAAAATCGGTTACATTAATAGGATCGCCAAGCTGCACTAATAGCGAAGAACGGTACCGGAAAAAATGCCCGTACTCTATTCCCACCGGAATAATATAAACCGGCATTTCCTGTCCGAAATGATCATTCGCCTGAAAAGCAATTCTGAAAAGTCCTTTTTGCAAAGGCATCAAACTATGTTTTGCCCGATGTGTTCCCTCCGGCAAAATACAAAAAGGTGTTTTATTATGTAAGACGTCGACTATCGTATCATTGATTTCTTCATTCTTTGCCAAATTTTCACTTCCATCACGCATTCTGTTGATCGGAAGCATTTTCAAAAAGGTTAATATTTTAAGCGCTGTCGGATTTTTAAACACATCAGCTCTGGCAACAAATACTTTCGCTTGTTTATCAATAGCCAATACCGCCAAAGCATCCATCAGCGTATTGGTATGATTGGGAGCATAAATTATAGCGCCATTCCTGGGTATTTTTTCTTGCCCATAATATTCCACTCGACGATAAGCTGCCTTAAACAGCCTATCGACATATATACGTAACATAAAATAAAACCGATTCTTATCGTGTATCCTTTTTGCCATAAAAATAATTAATTAACTTTTAACAGGGTGACGAGACCAAAACAAAGAAAGACTTAACCCGGAAATAATATGCCAAATACCCCACCATGCCGTTACCAGAAGCATTCCCCCCATTGCCATTTCAGGAGGAAATATTTTCGGATTGAAAAGCAAAACCAAACCCAAGCCTGAATTCTGGATTCCGGTCTCAATAGTAAGTGTACGCCTGTCGGTAGGGAAAACTTTAAAAAGCGTTCCTAATCCAAAGCCCGTTGATAATGCCATCAGATTATGAATAAATACTAATATGAATATATAAAATATATACTGTAAAAATACATCTAAATTATTTCTGAATGCAATTATAATCATTGCGATGAAAAAAATAATAGACAAATACTGCATTGGCTTTTTGAGTTTTTCTGCTATACTGGGTAAAAATCTCACCACCAAAAAGCCTAAAACTATCGGTATCCCCAAAAGTAAAAATACGGTTTCAAACATCTGAAAGGTATCAATGTGTAATTCTTGCAATGCATTCCCTGCCTGCTTATTGACAAAGTTAACATAAAATCCTCCCCAAAGAGAGAAATTAAAAGGAGTTATTATAGTTGAAAAAGCAGTAGTTACAGCGGTAAGACTTATGGAGAGTTCCGTATTCCCTTTTGAGAGTTGGGTCATAAAATTGGACATATTTCCTCCTGGACAGGCTGCAACTAAAATCATCCCCATAGCAACCATTGGCGTGATATATTTATTAAAAATTACAACCAGCAAAAATGTTATAGCCGGCAGCGCTATCCACTGAGAGAAAAGCCCTAATATTACCGATTTGGGATGTCGAAAAACATTCTTAAACATCTCCGGCTTAATTCCCAAAGCTACGCCAAACATCACAAACGCCAGAATAAGATTAACAGCATGCATTCCTCCGGCAGAGAAATTGATCTTGACATCATCTAATCTCAACAATTGTTCATACATAGTATTTGTTTTTCAAAAATCAAATGCAAAAATACACTTTTATTGGTTAATATTAAATGAATTTATCCTTCAATATCACCATCCTAAAACAGGTTGACATATTTATAACGTGAGTTTGGGATTTACTTATTTGATTAATAGAAGTTACGCAAGTTAAATGAAGTTACAGGAAGTTATAAAGTTGAAGGTTGAAAGCCGAAAGTTTAAATATTGTACCATTCTACATTATATTATTATCACTTCTTAACTTCTTTAACTTCCATATTATTTCACCATTAAGCTATAAACTTTAAACAACTTCTTTTGATCCCGAACTCACGTTATTTATAGAACAAAAGTACAAAAATTAGTGGCATCATGTTCGTTAACTTTCGCATATACACCATTGGAATTTCTATCGCTTTCTAAGCACCTTCTCCGAAGCTTTTCCGAGCGAGGACTTCCTGAAATTTTTCCCGCCGGAGTGCGGACAACTTTCGGGATTACCCGAAACCTTCCCGCCGGAGTGCGGACGACTTTCGGGATTACCCGAAACCTTCCCGCCGAAGTGCAGACGACTTTCGGGATTACCCGAAACCTTCCCGCCGGAGTGCAGACGACTTTCGGGATTACCCGAAACCTTCCCGCTGAAGTGCAGGCGACTTTCGGGACTTCCCGAAGCCTTCCCGCAGCATTGCCTCCAATAGACATCTTCAGAAAATAAACTATCTCCTTTCTTCTGGATTGCTTCGTTCCTCGCAATGACGCTCTGAACGAACAAATTACCGTCATTGCGAGGACGAGGCACGAGGAAGAAGATACCCGAACGCGAAGCATGTGAGAGCATCGAAACTTTAGTTGAGATAATCCAGATAACCCATTTTCCGAAGAGGTCTAATCTTACAAAGAGGTCTTGGGCATGAGAAACAAAAAAAGGCTGCCGGGAGGCAGCCTAAATTGAATTATGAAAAGATTTTTAACGTATACTTGGTTATTTAACACTCATCCGCTTGACTATGCGATGACCTTTATATTCCATACTGTAGAAATAGATGCCCGAAGCATAATCCGACAGATTCAAATCTATCTGATGTTCTCCTAACGGAACATTTTCTACCTTATTGTATAAAATTTGACCACTCACACTGTGAATCTGGAAAATTATTTCTCCATCCTGCGGAATACGGTAATTAATTATCGTATTAGCTTTGGCAGGATTCGGAATATTTTGCTCCATTGTAAAGGAGACCCCTGCCCTTTCCAAAATATGTACATCTGATGTTGTTTCTCGAACTATTCTCATCGTATCATTATCTGTATAATTATCTTGTTGCTCAATAAAGACAGTCAAATGATACTTTGTTATTGCAGGTACTCTGTAGCTTTCGCTGAAGGTAAAAGCAATTTCCTGTCCGCCACTAACGGATGAAAGGTATTCACTGATAATATCACCTATCGGATTGCCATTGGTATCTGTTAACAATAAGCTGATCTCAACATTACTATAGGGCGATGTCCCAAGACTTCTGTTTTTAACATTCACCGATACATTAAGCAAACTATTAACGGTATCTACCGTATTGTTTTGCGGGCTGCTAATATCTACAATATACAAATCATCTATATCTACCTGTTCCTGTGCATAGAAATCTTCATTGAATACCATAGAATCACAAAGCAAATATCCGTGCACTTTCACATCGTAATTCCAACTCCATGGAACAATATAGGCTGAATCAAAAGTGAAATCAGCAGTGTCATTCGGCTGCAAAGTCCCATTGAATGTATCCATTGCATTGAACGTATAGATGCCATCATCCGACGTAATCGTTAATATCAAGCCAATGTCCGACAATTCCATATTGCCGGTATTTTTGATAGTAACTTTCTGGGAATGCTCAAACCCGGCTGTCGCCAGATTACTGCCGCTTAGCTTTTCTATCTCTATGGCAAACTTCGGATTGATATCTACCGTATCCATAAATATATTACCGGGAGCAGATGCGATATAGGCTTTTGCTATATGCATTCCGGGAATAAAATCAAAATCAGGCGTTAAGGCAAAAGTATCCGAAGAGAAGCCTTGAAGAATACCGGAACTTATCGTATGGGTGAAACGATGAGAGGTTCCCATAAGTTCCAGAATAATGCTAATAGGAGTAGCACCGTAATCCAAAACAGGGGCGGTAGAGTTGGTTAAGACCACATTCCATTCCCTGTCTTTTAAATTACATACGGAAAGCTCGGAAGTAAAAATGTCGGTTATTACTATTTCCTGTTTCGCAGTGATAAGAATATGATCCATATATTGGGTCACATCTCCATTTGCGGATTTCTCCATCGCCTCAAACACCACAAATACACACTGGTCGGCTGCATACGCGGATAAAACCGTATCGTATTGCTTCCAGCCGTAGGTAGCATCATATTTAGTCAAAGAGAACAGGGTCTGGTAATTATTTCCGCCGTCCATCGTAATACGTACATCGGTGTAGTCATCACAGGGAACGGTATCGTGGAAATACCAGAACGATAATACCGGCTGAATGCTGCGGCTCAAATCCAGCTGGTAGCTAGATAAGGTAGACATATTGCTATGAGCCCCGGAAAAGGCAAGCATACCGGCACCTTCCTGTGGCTTGACTACCGTATCTGCTCCTGTGCCTTGAGGAACTATTCTCCACTCATTGCCGCCTATGTTGTCTCTTGTATAAAAGACCTCAGGAAGCCTTGTTCCTGTATTGAAATTCTCATCCACCGGCAAGCCAAACTTGCCCGACACATAGTTCATTAATAAAGTATCGTCATAAGCAACATTATCCACAGGGCTGCTCAACCAGGTCTTAACATCGTATTCTCCTGCGGTGACAATGGGAAGTGCACCGGTCAACTCCACCACCATGATAGCACCTGAGACTAAGCCTCCCGATGATAATACGGTATCCTTATGGAACGGTATCGGATTAGTTACCCTTACGCTCATGCTAACAGGATTGACTGTAAAGTCATAATCATCCGTACCCGTATTGGCAATAGTAACACGCACCGGTGCATAATCCGGAATACAACCATCTGCCGTTAACCGGTCTATGGACAGGATGCTCAGATTGTTGCCGGCATACAAATCGCCACCTGCCTGATATTGCAAGTAAGTAGAGTCTGTAATTGTCGGGGTATTGCCAACGGTATCGCTTACCGTCAAGGAATAGATAACTTTGCTGCCGTAATACTGTTGTGGAATAGAAACTGCCCAAATTTGACCCTGATAAGGTGCCATATCCAGTGTATCAGATAATACCTTATCCTGAATAATAGTTTCTATTGCCATCCTTGGAGTATTCATTGTTGCTCCTGTTCCCGCATGAATAGCAGCATAAACAGCAAATGAAAGTGCATGAGTGGTGTCTGCTACCAAAGGAGCCACAAAACGAAGCAATTCAATCCTGGAACCGGAAGCGGAAACCGTATCGTTTACCGTTATTATACTTGGTGAGTTATTGATGCTTTCTATCCATACATTCACATCATACACATCTGCGCCCATAGCAGCGAAACTACCAACAGTAACCGTATCAATGGCAAATGATGCCATATTTGGAGTAGCTGTCCACAGGAAAGTCTGTTTTGCTCCGCCATTGACACTCCAACCGAATGTAATATCATTCACAGGCGTGCTACCGACATTCATAGCTTCGACCTGTACGCTAAGCTGTTCGTTGTTTACAACTTCCCGTTTCAAGTTGACAACGGAAGCAAGCATTACATCCATAGCAGGAGTTACCTGTGTATAAGCTCCCATCGCTGTCATTACCTCCCTGTTGATGCCGTTGATGTCCTTGCTTACACTTGCATCGCGGGAGGCTAATATCCGTGAATAATCATTCAACTCAAGACTTGTCGTGTTTGCAAAATCAGGCATTATGCGCACAGAATGCCGGTCGGTGAGGACTGTCTGCTTCCAGCTTTCCAGTGAGGAAACGGCTTGTCCTACATAGCCAATATATTGAGGTGCATAGTAATTATTGTAGTCTATATCTAGCCGGCTTAGTGCAGCAGTACTTCTTATATAAACAGGCCAAGAATTGGAATGTGTCATTGCAATAAGGTTGTTCTTAATCGTCAAATCAACATTACCATCATATATGTCTATACCTCTTGAAGCAACAGTCCCTCCCATGTGAATGGAATTATGCACAACCGAAGCCCTGGAAGAACTGATACGTAGTCCATAATATTCATCTGACATACCATTACTCAAGATAATCTCATTATTGGCAATTAGTGCATTGGAATTGGAATTAGAATAATTGTTAAAAGAAAGCATTATTCCTCCGGGGACTGTAATCACATTGCTTTGTTGACGAATACGGTTATTTGCTATAACAGTTCCATTACTGAAATGCAATTCCATTGCAAACCACCTAAAGTATATATTAGCCGTTCTGCTTATGATACTGTTGCCCGATATGCTGTTGAAACCGGTATGATAGGCATAGATTCCATATTCAGCTTGACCGTTAAACTGATTGCTGTCCACAGTAATTTGGGTAGCACGCTCACTTTCAATACCTCCATATAAGTACAATCCATTGTAGCCACCGTCAATACGGTTGTTTGTAATGCGGATATTATGTAAAACATCTGTCCTCCCTTCTTCTTTATAAATGGCAATGTTGTTGTTAGCTGTTGTGGCTGGGTTAGCGATAATATGACAGCCGCTAATCACAATATTGCTACATGCGCCGGTAAAATGAATACCATATTGTGCCTGAGCACAGTTTATTGTAATATCCTTTATGCTTACATTTTGGTTGTTGCCCAAAGTGATTGCTGCACCGGATGTGGCAATAAGGTAAGTCTGAGAGGTATCTGCCCCAACAGAAGTAATTGTCAAAGGGAATGTCCCCAATTGTTCCGCAACAGAAGCCAGGTCAAGGTTACCCGAATGGTTTCCGCTTTGGAACTCAAGCCTAACAGGACCATTGACACAGCCACCCTGTACCTTTTCAAGGAAATCTTCTATTGTCTGGAAATTTCCTGTTGTACCCACTGTATAGGTTCCATTGAGCATTTCATTACAGCCGTAGAAAGAGAAATTAATCGTATCATTCCATTGAGCGGAATCCAGTAGGGTATTGTTCACCTTGCCAATCCATGCCTTGATGGTATTGTTCATCCCTGCAAGAGGTCGGATGGTATCCAAATCTACATTCGCTTCTGTGTAGGTTGTAGATAAATTAACGGTAAACATCTTAGATACTACCGGAGCGCCATTATAGGAATAGTAGATTAACACCGAATCAACAGGAGTTGCTCCCATATTTATTATGGTAAGAACAGGAGTAGAAACAGTATCTATTGTGTTCAGAGGATTAAAGGTAATTTCCATAAGCCCTGCATCCAGACCTATTGCAGACAAGCCATACGCACCCATATTGGTATAGCCTATCCGCTGTATTCCATTTATATCTGCCGGCACCAGTGGATCAATCGGACATGGAAGATCTACCGTATCCTGCATTTGCAGGCTTTGAGTTGGATTGATAAATGCCGGAAGGACGCGAATTGAGGCATCATCCGATGGTACCCTATTCTGCCACTTGTACATGCTGTCTATATCAGTTCCTCCTATATTTCCGACATATTGCGGGGCATACATATTATTCTGATTCAAATCGAATGAATTCAAATAGGTTACCGGGCTAATATGGATGGGGTATCCTTTCTGGGATTCCAGTACAATATTATTGCGTTTCACCAGCACAGGAACATCTTCATTATATTCAATTTGAATTCCGTATGCACTTGAATCTCCTGCCACATAGATAGAATTATGCAGTACATTAGAATATGATTTATTAAGTTTGATGCCCGGGTATGCAGCATTACCTCCTGCCATATTGAGAATGATTTCATTGTTGGCAACAAGACCCATGTTCGCTGTATTATAATAGTTATGATTGAGCAGGGAGATTCCTGTAGGAGTGGTTACATTATTGCTGCGCTGAATAATCCGATTGTTTGTAATGGGACCGTTCCCACGGCTTAACTCAAAACCAGTCCAAAAGGTATAACGACCACTGCTTTCCACCGTATTAAAGCAACATGCAATAAGATCTACATACCGTAAATATATTCCGCCATAACCTGTATTCGTAATTTTATTGCTGTCAATAAGAACATGCTTGCCATAATTGTCAATACCAGGACCGCCATTTATATAAATACCGTAGGTCCCTCCATCTATTATATTGCTGGAGATAAATATGCTGTCCAGAATACCGGTTACATTATCAAGTTTAGTAATTGCCTGTACGTAATTTCCGGGCAACAGCCTGCATTCACGGATAACCACATTTGTACAGGCATCGGTAAAGCAGATAGCGTGGGCCATATCCGTTAATACAGTGAGGTTACGGATTACAATATTGTTGCTCTTCGAAAGTATAATCCCCATGTCTGTCGGGCGGATAACCGCATCCACTGCGTTGCCGGTAGCCGAAGTAAGCGTAAGTGTATGATTGTTTGTATAGGAAGATATGCCGGTCAGGTCTATGGATGTAACATCAAACGTATCCGCAAGCAGCGCCAGGGTTACATCTCCGCTTGCCCCACAATTTTTCAGCATTTTTACAGCTGTTTCAATATCGGATATATTGCCTCCGGTACCGACAGTATAAATGCCGCTTAACACACTGTCGCAGGCAAAGAGGACAAAGCGTATCGTATCTTTTGCCGTATTAACATCCTGCATGCCATTAGGCAAACTTGTATAGGCTACAATGTTTGTTTCTCCACTGTTTAAAGTAAGACTTCCCAAAGAAACTACAGTCGTATCTCCTGCAAGCAATGTACTATTCCATGGAACAGTATTCATTGGGTTTCCGTTGACAATCCAGTCAAGCTTTGCAGATGTTAATGTGTTTGATCCGGGATTTATTATCCTGACTTTAACTTCTACCGGTGTTCCTGATGGATAGATTGGATTCAAGCCTACAAATGCAAGCGGATGAATGTCATCCGGTACGCCCACATATTGATAGGCTCCCATTGTTGTTTTTGTACCTCTTGGATTGCCGTTTATATCCGTTGAAATGCCGGCAATGGCAGGACAGCTAAAGCCGATACTGTCCCGTAATTCCATATTTTGAGATATGTCTACAAATTCAGGCTGTTGGGATATGGAGTGCCTGTCTGTAGGAACAGCCTGCTGCCATGCAGAGATTGTCTGTGCGGATGTAGGTGGATTTCCTATATAGCCTACATCGGAAGGCGATTTATAATTATTATAATCAATATCAAAGCCATTAATAGAAGAACCTATATAGATCGGGTATCCTGATTCCGTAAGAATAATGTTATTTTTTGCCATAAAATAGCTACCCGTATTATCGGTAATGCTAAGACCACGCAGAGCGGCATTTCCTCCGCCCTTTACATTGATTGAATTATGAAGAACACGAACCTTTAAGGGAGAATTTGATATACTAATACCATAACCAGCCGATCTGAACGATGTTGTATGTATCATAATTTCATTATTGGCTATAAATCCCGTATCACTTGTCCAGCTTGCATGATAGTACATCAGAGAAATCCCTCTGGGATTACCTACCGCAGTGCTGCGCTGGATAATCCGGTTTCCAATAATCGGACCATTGGCATTGCTCATTTCAACCCCTGTCCACGTTGTATTTGAGTTGACTTGTCTACTCAATATCGTATTATGGGAACAGCTCAAGGCATCCGTATGATTTAAAGATACTGCTATATAAGCCTGATTGTAGAATTTATTACTGTCAATCACAATATGGGTGGCATAAGCAGCTGTGGAAAGCCCGTACAGCCGAACACCAAAATAACCGCCATAGATCAGGTTATTGATAATAAAGATACTGTCTGCCCCACCCGTATTCTGATCTTTAAAAACAGGAGCATAGTTTCCGTATGTTTGTATTGTATCTGCGAGCAAGCGGCAGTCGCGGATGAGCACATTGGTACAGGCTCCGGAGAACTGAACGGCATAGTTCCCCTGCCTTGCATCTATGGTAATATTTTTAAAAGTCAGATTATTGCTATTGGAAAGGAGAAAGCCTATGCCTCTTGTCTGCAAAATAACAGAATCGGCTTTTCCGGCAGCAGAGGTAATGGTCAAATGGTGACCATTCATATAATTTCGACTGTCCACCAGATTGACTGCTGTGGAATAGCTTCCCGATGTTATTTCCAGACGGATGTCTCCCTGTACGCCACAGGACTTGATTCTGTCAATTGCAGCATTTAGCGTCATAAAATCATCATTTACTGTTCCTACAGTATATCTGCCGCTAAGGGCAACATTACAGAAAGAAGCTGAAGCCTGTACAGTGTCATCTTCGGCTACCTGATCGGCCTGCGAGCCCAGGTTTGCGATTCGTGCAATAAAGTGATTGTCTCCATTGGGATTATAAGTAATGGCTCCCAGAGTGAGCGTATCTGCTTCTCCCTGCTGCAAAGCACCTGACCATGTGTATGTCTTTGGAGCACCGTTGAATGACCAGTCTATGGCAGCATTGCCGATGGATGCTGTACCGCTATTCATCAACACAACCTGAATGCTGTCGGTCGGTCTTCCTGTATTCCAGTTCAGGATAGCAGTTAAGGCAGCGTTGTAAGCGCTGAAAGCTATACCGTTGTATGCTCCCATGGTTGTTATTGGCGGACGGATATTTCCATTAATGTCGCTTTCTACCATTCCGGGAAGATATGCACACATCAAGCCGGTATAGCTGCTTAATTCCAGACTGCTTGTCATGTCTATATATGCCGGACTGACAGATACGGAATGTTTCTCTGAAGGCATGATTGCTTTCCATTCTGCTATGTTTGCCGCAACGGCAGTACCAATAGCACCCACAGATGCCGGTGCATACAGATTGTTGGCATCTATATCATATAAATTTATCCCGTTGGATGAAGTTATATAAAGAGGAAATCCATTTTGTGACTGCAGTACAATATGGTTGTTTTTAATGAACAAATCGTTGGGACCATAATCATGGCTTATGCCTATTCCTTTTCCATTTCCCTCCTGCGAAATATAAATGGAATTGTGCAGTATCTTGGCTTTTGCAGCGATAACATAAATACCGGAAAGATGATTATATGCATCTATTTGCTCAATATTGAGCATGATTTCATTGTTTGCAATCAGACTCAGATCGGCATGGTCGCTGTTCAAATAATAAGCAGATATCCCATAAGAAGCAGACACATTTCTTTGTAGAATACGGTTGCCTGTAATATCCCCCCCATTGCAGGAATACAAATATATTCCATACCAGTAAGACCAAGTACTACCTTCTGTCCTGCTTGTGATGCGGTTGCGGGTGATACCGGAAAAATCGGCATACTGGATCCAAATACTCCTGCTGTTTGCATTACTGATGGTATTGCTGTCAATAAGGAGACCGGTACTGCGACTGGTAGACCAGGTCCCATAAAGATGAATCCCAAAGTTTCCCCCCTTTATCACATTGCCCTTGATAGTAATATTGTTTGCTATACCGGTGGAAAGATACATGTAAATACCTGCCGAAGCGTCTGAGGTACTTGTTGGACTGGCAAAGAGATTGCAGTTGGTAACAGTTATATTATCACAGGCTGATGCAAACCAAATGGCATAAGCATCCCTGCCTGTTACGTCAACGGTAATTTCCTCTATGCGAACATTATTTGAATTATCCAGTTCTATAGCTGCTCCCGACAAAGGAGAAAGCACCACACTGTCGCGGTGATGCGCTGCGGAAGTCAGTGTCAATATGTAATTGCCCATAGCAGTGTTGAGGTCTACAATATTCCAGTTTTCCCGGATAGTATCGCTTTCCAGCAAAAGAGTAATATTTCCATTGATAACAGGAGCGCAGAGCTTGATTAGCGTTATAAACTCATTTACACTTTTAAATTGTCCGTTTGTACCTACGGTATAACTTCCTGACAGGGTCTGAGGGCAGCCGTATGTAACAATAGACAGCATATCATCATGATTGAGGGAATCCGACACGCCATTAGGCATAGAAACCCATACTCTAATTGTATCATAGCCATTTTGGCGGGGAGTATAGTTCCCGATAACAAAGCTTGTATCAAAGCTCCATGGCAAGCTGCCTGTCCATTTATACGTATGTAATACACCGTTTACTTCCCAATTAATCAAACAGGAATCCAGATTTTTACTTCCCTTGTTGCGAATGACAACCTCTATCGGTGTATTTTGTCCACCAACAGGATTATTGTCCTGATCGGGAGAGACTATCTGTGTTAAAGCTACCGAATTGCTGTAGGAAAGCGGCGCTACATTTATTCGCAAATCAGGAACAGTTGATAATTGCTGCAAATTACTATTAATAGTAGGAGGATTCGTATTTGAAATTTTGAACCATAACCGATTTACCGAATGAGATATACCGTAGAAAGTGGGGAACGCGTCCAGGCTGTTCCAGCAATCGGATCCTCCGCAATTCTGTTCTGCCATGATAACAAGGTTCGCACTCCGGTCATAAACAAAATTATGCTGTAGGGGTATATCTACCCAGCCGTTAGATGAGCCAGCAGGTGCTGCAAATTCAAAAGTTCCGTCATAAACCAGAGTAGCACCCCCAGTCCAAACACTCCAGTCCAGATTATCGTTAGCGTCCCAGAAAGTTTTTGAAGTCGGCACTGTCCTCAGCCATATTTTTATGGGAGAAGCTCCTTGACCGGAATTCAAAACCCGCAATCCGACGGAAGTAATTATTCCTGTTGCCTTAGCATTTATTGCACTTGCCGGATAGATGACCATAGCTTGGGAGTATCCAGAATAAAAAGTAAAAGGATAAGCTGCCCAAGTATTGATTCCATTACCCTGTACGACAATCATACCGCCAGGACTTGTCTGTTGTATAACATAGTCTGATCCATTTGTTGCTGTATTGCCCATACTATCTCTCCCCGTAATGGAATAGGAAACTGTTGTACCGGCTAAAAACTGTGGAATACTTGCACTCCATAAGGAGTCTCCCTGTACATGCGTCATCACAATGGAATCCGATTTGACAACACTATTGTTATATGTTGCCGTGTATTTCAATACAGGTATTACTATCGGATATCGGGTATTGGTTTTTACCTTTGCATTAATCGTATAGGGTCCGGCACTGTAAACAGTATCCATTACCAGTGGGGAAACAAACTGTACTGTTGGAGGATACATCTGATAGTTTGAGCGTACAATTTCAATATTGTCCAGCAGCCAGCCGTAAGCAGCCTGTGTACCTGCTACCGTACCATGCTTGAGGAAAAAACGGAACTCAACGCCGTTTGCCCTTCCCACATCGGCACCTATATCGAAAAACTCATCTTTCCACCAGGTGGAATTTGGGGTATTGGAACTTTGCCAGTCGGTATAACTGCCGGCATTAAAGCCATTGGTTAGGTAGTTAGCAGCTGTTCCCTTATAAGAATCGTTAGAAAAGGCTTGCCAGGGACCCATAACGCCTGCTCCCATATCAATACGGTATTCTACATGAGCTATATCACTGGCTGCAATCTTACAGATATGACTGAACCGCAGATAGACAAAACCGTAACCCGTAAAATCATACCGTGACGTAATCAGTCCGACCGTATCCCCAATCATATTGGGAAGCTGTCCCCTGTAGGCATTGGGATAACTTTTGTAATAACTCGTGTCCACCCTCCAAGACCTGCTATTGGATGAACTAAACGAAATAGTTGCACCGTCAAAATTTTCCGTAATGGTGTCTGACAACTGTGCATGTCCTGCCGTAATCAACAGCAGTATCGCCGAAAGAATCAAAAATTTTTTCATGTTAATTTTAATTTATAATTATATTTAATATTAATTTCTTTGTATGAGGGAATGAGTAAATAAGTGAATAAGTAAATAAGTGAATAAGTGAATAAGTAGACAAGAGAACAAGTAAACGAGTAAACAGTGCAACGGTACATTGTTGTTTCATCTGTACATCATGGTAAGGAACGCACTTCGTCATGGCGAGGCACGAAGCCATCCGGAATTGGAAGACTTGCCCTTGACTGTTACCGATGTTGTTTCTTAGTTTCATTACTTTTTTCCCGCAGGTAACACTACGTTCACCTGCGGTTATGAAAGTAAAGCCTTTCAGGCTAAAGCTAAGCAACGTACAAACGAAACCCAAGAGCGTCATGGCGAGGCACGAAGCCATCCAGTGTTGGAGGACTTGCCCTTGACTGTTACCGATGACGTTTCTTAGTTTCATTACTTTTGTGTTTACTATTCTTTATTTGTTATTATAATGCTTTTAATTCTGGTTTGCTTCTTCCTCGTGCCTCGTCATCGCAAGGACGCGATGAACAAACAACATTGCCACATTTTCTCATTTCCTTATTCACTTATTTCCTCATTTACTTATTATATTTCATGTTGGTACACTCTGTTAAGCCCCCTTTAGGGGCGGTTCTGGATTGCTTCGCTCCGCTCGCAAGGACGCGATGAACAAACACCCCTTTCACCATTGTACCGTTGCACCATTTTACCGTTTACTTATTCCCTCATTTCCTGTTATTCAACATTGTCCTCTTCTTCCTTTGCTGCATTCCGTCCCTGCCGCTGGGCAATAATTTGATTGTACTTGTCTATCCAGTTATTGATTTTGTTCACAAAATCGGTGTAGTCGACTTCGTCATCCACGATAATCAGGGCATTGATACGCTCTATAAGCAAGGCATACGCCCTGTCAACTTCAAAACGGGTTGCTTTCACCCTGAGCTGCGTTTTGGATGCCTGCTCATCGTTGCGTTTCCTGACCAGAGACTCAAAGGCATTATTTTCCTTCGCCAATTCAGACAGCCAACTGCTGAGCTGTACCTGTTCTACATCCTTTTTCCGGCTTTCTACCTGCAATTCCTCCAGGAGGTTGTAAATTGCCGACGTCTCCTCATGGAGCGGCTTAGCAGCAAGATTTCCATACGTATCAAACACCACCTTAAGACGATATGCCGCTGCAGCAATATCCGGGCTAAAATGCGTCAAGGCTGCCCTGTTTACTCTCACCATACCAGTGAAGACAAAATCACGCCTCTGGTCGGCAGCTTCGATATCTTTTGTCAGCGGACTTTTAGTGATCTTTTTGAACGCCTCATTTTCGTTGTCATAACAAAGAAGATAGGCATCCAAAGCCTTTTGAATCTTGGGAATTAGCTTTTCCTGTGACTTAATCAAATCCTTAACTTCGGTGTGAAACTGAAAATGTTCGTCGTTACGCAAATTGTAGGTGTAAATAATTCTAATCTTCATGGCTAATAAAATTTATATAAGTATATGATTTTTTCTTCTCGAAAAGAGGGATTTTTATTTCACAATCGGCAGCACAAGCCTGTGAAACCGTCCCAAAAGGTGTCAAGTATACTTTCAAAAGGTTTTGAAAGCGTCCCAAAAGGTGTTGGGTATACTTTCCCAATGTTGGGAAACTATCCCCAAGGGAGCAGGACATACTTTCAAAAGATTGGGAAGGTATCTCCAAAGGTGTCAAGCATACTTTCAAAAGATTGGGAAACCGTCCCAAAAGATGTCGGGCACACTTTCCCAATGTTGGGAAACTATCCCCAAGCATGTTGACCATGCTTTCAAAGGATATTTTTAGAGGTAGCATATTATAATGTGAATATATCTCGGAAAAGTGCACGCTTCCCTTGTGATATGGAAAAACAGCATCCATTATTACAGGACTTAATTTTTCCATTAGCGTATTCTTTTTCTCTAACTCTAACATATCTATTCCATTTTTAAAATTGATACCATTATAAATATTTTGTCAATCTGCCAAGAAATGCAAGACGAAAATACATTAAACTTTCTTATATATAATAGGAAAAATGGGAGACAAAAGAGGAAAAATGGGGGACAATCTTTCAGCGAAAGACATAAGGAGATGATAACAAAAAAGTTAAATAAGCGAAATCAGGTAATCATACAATTCATTTGCATCCATTCCCATCTTACCTGCAAGACGCTGTTTCTTCTTCTTCAAAGAACTGGGTAATATATTCAATACAGTAGCCATTTCTTTTGCATTCAAATTGAGATAGATATATGAAGCCAAACGCATATCATGTATGCTTAAGCCCGGATGCTTTTCTTTCAGGACAGATAAGAAATGCGGGTTGATTTGCTCAAAATAAAGGAGAAATCCGCTTTCATTTATAGAAGATTCCTTTAATTGCATCTTCAATTTCTGGATTATAGATTGCATCTCCGAAGTTCTGAATTGATTAGGCACTTCTGAAAAGGCTTGGAGTATTTCTTCAAACAGTTCATTTCTATCCGACTGAAATAAGGTTTTTGCAACAAGTTCCCTATTCTTCACATCTATTTCATTGTTTAATCGCTCCTGTTCCAGCAAGGCGATCATTTCCTGCTCTCTTAATTGCTGTTCCAGAAGTAGCTTTTGATTTTTTTCTTCCTTTAGCTCCAGTTCGGCAATTATTTTCTGCTGTTTATTTTTTGTTGAGCGAATACGAAATACCCATATTCCTACTAAAGCAAGGACGCTTATAAGGGAAATGATAGCAATAAAAAAAGTCCGCTCTATCCTTTGCTTTGCCCTGTTTTTGGACAGTTCTTTCTCTGATGTCAGCAAATCCATCCTTACCTGGTTATTTTTAACCTGTCCCATATTGTTCAGCCTTGTCAAGGAATCTTGCAGTACAATCAATGTATCCTGATATTGGAGAGCTAACAATAAAGAGTTATTTTCCCTGTACAAACGGGATAATTGTTCATATATGACCACTTTTACGGACAGGTTCGGATTGCTATTGAGTGATTGCTTAACAGCATGAATTGCCTTTTGAATTTCTCCTTTTTGCTGATAGACCTTGGAAAGCAAGAAGAAAAATAAATCTTCGAGAGATTCATTCCGTATATCGGAAATTTGTCTTAAAGACTCTATTATTAATCGTTCCGCCTCATCGTATTTTTGTTTTAAATATAAATTCTTTGCCTTCACATATTTTGCAGTAAGTATCGACAAGGTGTCTTCGGGATAATTTTCTAAAATTGAAATAGCAATATCCAGATAATCTGCTGCCAGGTCCAAATCTCCTGCCTCGTTTGCCACCGCACCCAAATTGGAAGCAAACTTACCCATTCGCACAGTATCTTTCAAACGCTGCGCAATCTTATAGGCTCTTTCAACATATTCTTTTGTTTTTTCTATATCGTTATTGACAAGATAAATTTGAGCCATATTGTTCAATGTTAGCATTTCCTGCTGTTCATTGGAATTTTTCATTGTAATCTTATACGATTCCAAAAAATAATCCATTGCCTTTTCATAATCCAACAAATCCGAATAAATACTACCTATATGATGTAATGCACTTGCCAGCATATCATCCCAACTATTGCTGCTTGCCAACGTTTGAACTTCAGCAAGCATTTCCAATGATTTGGCATAATCTCCATCTGCATATTTTTCCATTGCAGATGCTAACAGTTTTTCACCGTATTCTTTTGTATTTGTATTTCCGTAAATAATAACAGGAATACAAAGCAAAATCAGTATATAAAAAATCTTTTGTTTCATTATTTTAATTTGAACAAAATGAAATACAAAAGTACTGAAAAAAAGAAAACAAAAAAGGGAAAGCATTGCACTTTCCCTTTTCTATTTAGGTAAAAGAAGAAACTATTATTCTTCTTTATTTTCTGTTTCTCCTACGGTAGCTTCAACGTCTTCAACAAGGATGTCTTCTGTTGTTGTTGCTTCTGCTTGAGGTTGCTCTTGAATAGATTCTTCAACTTTTGGTGTCTCTTTAGGCGCTACAGTTGTTTCAACGTCTTCTTTCTTCTTTCCTCTAGCTCCACTTCTACGAGTTGATTTTTTCGCAGCTTTCTTACCGCCTCTGTTTTGGCTGTAATTTTCGTTATAGTCAACCAATTCGATAATACACATTTCAGCAGCATCTCCTATTCTGAAACCTGTCCGCAAAATACGGGTATATCCTCCCGGACGATCGCCTACTTTTTGAGAAACCTCTCTGAACAACTCTGTTACCGCATTTTTATCCTGCAAATAGCTGAATACTATACGGCGAGAATGTGTTGTGTCATTTTTTGCTTTGGTTATCAAAGGCTCAACATACTTACGAAGTGCTTTTGCCTTGGCAACAGTTGTACTTATTCTTTTATGCGTAATCAGGGATGTTGCCATATTGGACATCATCGCTTTACGATGTGCACTTGTCCTCCCTAAATGATTTACTTTTCTCCCGTGTCTCATATCTCTTATTCCTTATCTAAATCTAATTTATATTTTGCAACATTCATCCCGAAATCCAAACCTTTGGATTTTACCAATTCTTCCAATTCATGTAATGATTTTTTTCCGAAATTGCGGAATTTCAACAAATCGCTTTTCTGGAAAGAAACCAATTCTCCTAAAGTTTCAACATCTGCTGCTTTCAAACAATTTAACGCCCGCACCGATAAATCCATATCTGCCAATTTTGACTTCAATATCACACGAACATGTAATGTTGTTTCATCAAATTCACTTGCAGCCGGTGCCTCTACAGCATCCATAGATATTTTCTCATCTGAGAAAAGAACAAAATGTTGAATCAATACATTGGCTGCTTTTTTCAATGCTTCTTTCGGGTGAACGGAAGCATCCGTTGTTATCTCGAAAACAAGCTTTTCAAAGTCAGTCTTCTGTTCTACACGGTAATTTTCAACCCTGTACATCACATTCTTGATAGGAGTATGTATGGAATCAATCGCAATAACACCTATTCCATCGTGTAACATTTTATTTTCCTCAACGGTAACATAACCGCGTCCCTTATCTATGGTAATCTCAATCTCCAACTTCACATTAGGTTCCATTGTACAAATGTGAAGGTCGGTATTCAATACTTGAAAACTATTCAGAAACTTGTTGATATCTCCAGCCACAAACTTATCTTGTCCGGTAATCATAAAACGAATTTTCTCGTTTGCCTGATCCTCAATTTTACTCTTTAAACGAATTTGTTTAATATTCAAAACTATATCCGTTACATCCTCAATCACGCCGGGAATGGTGGCAAATTCATGGGGAACGCCTTCAATTTTGATAGAAGTAACAGCAAAACCTTCCAAAGAAGAAAGCAACACCCTACGAAGAGCATTTCCTATTGTTACCCCATACCCCTGTTGAAGTGGACGAAATTCAAAAATACCAAAAGAATCCGTCGATTCTATCATTAGTACTTTGTCTGGTTTTTGAAAAGGTATTGTAACCATTATATCAATTTTTTATTTATTTTTTACTCAATTAAAACTATTATTTGGAATACAATTCCACAATTAACTGCTCGTTAATATTCTCAGGAATCATGTCCCTATCGGGCACCTGCATAAATTTGCCTGACATGGAATTTGAATCCCACTCCAGCCATGAATAAGCAGCTGCACTACGACGTGATAGAGAATCGGTTATCGCTTCCAAAGATTTGGAACGCTCTCTAACACCAACGATATCATTCACTTTTAATGTGTAAGAAGGAATATTTACCACTTCGCCATTAACAGTGATATGTTTATGGGTTACCAACTGACGGGCACCTGCACGTGTAGGAGAAATTCCCAAACGATAAACGACATTATCCAAGCGAGCCTCAATCAATTGTAATAATATTTCCCCTGTAATCCCCTTTTTTGCAGAAGCACGGCGGAAAATATTCTTAAATTGGCGTTCCAAAATTCCATACGTATATTTTGCTTTTTGTTTTTCTTGCAGCTGTAAACCGTATTCGGAAACCTTGGTACCTCTTTTCTTCGCTAACCCATGTTGTCCCGGAGGATAGTTTTTCTTTTCGAAATATCTATCCGGTCCATAAATAGGATCTTTAAATTTTCTTGCTATCTTGGTTTTAGGTCCAATATATCTTGCCATTTTTATTTTTACTTTATATCCTTAATAATTACTAATATCTTTACCCTTATACTCTCCTTCTTTTGGGAGGACGACATCCATTATGAGGCAATGGAGTAATGTCAAATATTTCAGTTACTTCTATTCCTGCTGCATTGATAGTACGTATTGCCGACTCACGTCCGCCACCAGGTCCTTTTACAAATACTTTCACTTTGCGTAAACCTAAGTCATAAGCCACTTTCGAGGCATCCTGAGCTGCCATCTGAGCGGCATACGGTGTATTTTTCTTGGAACCTCTAAATCCCATTTTTCCTGCCGATGACCAGGATATAGCTTGTCCTGTACTGTTGGTCAGTGTAACAATCACATTATTGAAAGAAGCCTGAATATATGCTCTTCCAACGGCATCTACTTTTACTATTCTTTTTTTAGTAACTTTCGTTGATTTTGCCATAAATCAATTATTTTCCTGTTTTAAATTTCAATTAATCTTATTTAGTTGCTTTCTTCTTGTTCGCAACGACTTTTTTACGTCCCTTACGCGTACGCGCATTATTTTTCGTAGATTGTCCACGAAGAGGTAATCCGATACGATGACGAATGCCACGGTAGCAACCAATGTCCATCAATCGTTTGATATTCATCTGAACTTCAGAACGAAGAGCACCTTCTATCTTCATCTCAGCAATAATACCACGAATAGCATTCAAATCATTATCATCCCAATCCTGTACTTTTTTCTCAAAAGACACATTGGCTTCTTTCAATATCTTCTCAGATGTGGATTTGCCAATGCCGTAAATATAGGTCAATCCTATTACTCCCCTTTTGTTTTTCGGTAAATCGATACCAGCAATTCTTGCCATATATTCTCTCTTATATTAAATTATTATCCTTGTCTTTGTTTAAATTTAGGATTTTTCTTGTTTATCACATAAACAACTCCTTTGCGACGCACTACTTTGCAATCGTCTGACCTTTTCTTTACTGATGCTCTTACTTTCATTGTAAATATTAACTTTTATACCTAAACGTAATTCTTGCTTTTGTTAAATCGTATATAGACATTTCCATTTTTACTTTATCACCTGGCAAAATTTTGATATAGTGCATACGCATTTTACCGGAAACATGAGCAATTACCATGTGCCCGTTCTCCAACTCCACGCGAAACATTGCATTTCCCAATGATTCCCGTACTATACCGTCTTGTTCAATAGCTTCTTGCTTTGCCATTCAAAAATAATTTGTTTGTCTATATATATTTTAATTTTTATTTAATACTTCATAAATATAATCATAAGTCGATAAAACTTCGGTTCCACTTTCACGAATTGCCACCATGTGTTCAAAGTGAGCTGACGGCAAACCATCAAACGTGCGTGTTGTCCAGCCGTCCCTGTCGATTCTGATTTCCTTGCGTCCCAAATTAATCATCGGTTCTATACAAAAAACCATTCCTTTTTTAATTTTAGGTCCGCTTCCTTTTTGCCCGTAATTGGGAACGTCCGGTTTTTCGTGCAGGTTCCGTCCTACTCCATGACCAATCATTTCCCGTACAACAGAATATCCAAACTGTTCAACATAAGATTGTATCGCAAAACTTACATCCCCTATTTTATTTCCAACTACTGCTTGCTCAATTCCCTTATATAAGGAATCTTTTGTTCTGTTGCACAAGTTTTGAATATCTTCTGCTACTCTTCCTACAAAAAAAGTATAGGCATAATCAGCATGAAAACCATTTTTCTTTGCCCCACAATCTACCGAAACAATATCTCCATCTTTCAACTCCTGTTGCCCAGGAATCCCATGAACAACTATATCATTAATTGAAATGCAGAGTGTAGCAGGAAAACCGTTATATCCTTTAAAACTAGGGACTGCCCCATTATCACGAATATATTCTTCAGCTATCGTATCCAACGTTTTGCAACGAACGCCCGGAGCAATCAATTTTGCCACTTCCGCAAGCGTTTTACCAACTATCAAAGAACTTTCCTTTATGACGTCTATTTCCCGTTCCGTTTTTAAACGTATCACGCGAGTGAAATTATTAAAAATTATCCAATCGGAAGAGGAGAACGCCCTTTTATACGTCCTGATTTTGTCAAACCGTCATAATGACGCATCAACAAATGACTTTCTATCTGTTGCAACGTATCCAAGACAACACCCACCATAATCAATAAAGATGTTCCTCCAAAGAATTGGGCAAATTGTGAATTGATACCAAGCAAGCGTGCAAATGCAGGCATAATAGCTACAAATGCCAAAAATATAGAACCTGGTAATGTAATCTTTGAAATGATAGTATCAATATATTCTACCGTTTTCTTCCCTGGTTTGATTCCCGGAATAAAGCCACCGTTTTTCTTCATATCATCAGCAATTTGCTGTGGATTAAATGTGATAGCTGTATAAAAATAAGTAAACAAGATAATCATTATCGCAAAGATAAAATTATACCAAAACCCTACAGGATTCGTCATCGCAGCCGCAAATCCGCTCATCGTTTCCGAAGGAGCTGCAAATCCCATAATAGTCAAAGGCAAAAACATGATTGCTTGAGCAAAGATGATAGGCATAACTCCCGCAGCATTTACTTTCAACGGTAAATATTGACGCTGTCCGCCATATTGTTTATTTCCAACCACACGCTTTGCATATTGTACAGGCACTTTACGCGTTCCTTGCACCAAAAGAATCGTAATTAAAACAACTCCTACTAATAACAACAATTCTATCAGGAATGTCACCAAACCACCATTTCCTGTTTCTGCGACTTTGGAAATAAATTCTCCTGTCAAGGCAAACGGCAAACGGGCAATGATACCAATCATAATAATTAGTGAAATACCGTTTCCGATTCCCTTTTCTGTTATACGTTCTCCTAACCACATAATAAAGAGCGTACTGGAAATTAAAATTATCACCGAAACGATAGTGAACGACCATGGAATAGATCCCATAATAGGTTCGCCTGTCAATGTATGGAATACTCCAGAATTTGTCCCCACTGTACTTATCAGATTTGCAATATAGGCAGGTCCCTGCAATGCTGTTACAGCAATAGTCAAAAAACGAGTAATCTGTGTAATCTTCTTACGTCCGCTTTCGCCTTCGCGTTGCATACGCTGAAAATACGGAACTACCAATGTCAACAACTGAACAACAATAGATGCCGAAATGTAAGGCATAATTCCCAAAGCAAAAATAGACGCATTGGAAAATGCACCTCCGGAAAACATATCCAGCAAACCCAATAATCCTTCCCGCGAACCTGCGGTAAACGATGTTTGAGCCAATGCCTGTACATCAACTCCCGGTAAGGCAATAAATGACCCTACTCTATAAACGAGAATAATACCCAAGGTATAAAGGATACGCTTGCGTAATTCTTCAATATGATAAATATTTTTTAATGTGGTTATAAATCGTTTCATATTATAATTTTGTTGCTACGCCGCCCCGGGCTTCGATTAATTGAATTGCTTTTTGAGAAAATGCGTGAGCGGTTACCTCTACTTTCGCATTAAGTTCACCTTTAGCTAATATTTTAACCAAATCGTTACGTCCGATTAACCCATTGGCACGCAATGTATCAATATCTATAACTGAAATATTTTTATTATCTACCAAATATTGTAAAGTAGATAAATTGATAGCGGTATATTCTACCCTGTTGATATTCTTGAATCCTGATTTCGGCACACGTCTGTATAAAGGCATTTGTCCACCTTCAAACCCTGATTTACGGGAATAACCTGATCTGGATTGCGCTCCCTTGTGTCCTCTTGTAGAAGTACCACCTCTACCGGAACCTTCTCCTCTACCTATACGTTTTGCCGATTTTGTCGAACCTTTCGCAGGTTTTAAACTATTCAAATCCATTATAAATTCTTTACTAATTTTCTATTAAATTTCCTCTACTTTCAATAAATGTTTCACCGTGTCAATCATTCCCAATATCTGCGGAGTAGCAACTACTTCAACAGGGCGGTTCAATTTGCGAATACCTAATGCTTCGATAGTCCTCTTTTGAACCAATGGTCGTTTGATTTGACTTTTAACCTGCGTAATTCTCAATTTCTTATCCATCACTTTAATTATTTTGCAGTTTTATTATTAACCGTTGAACACTTTATTCAAATCCACACCTCTCATCTGAGCAACCATATAAGGATCTCTCATTTTAGACAAAGCATCAAAAGTTGCTTTTACTACACTGTGAGGGTTGGATGAACCTTTTGATTTTGCCAATACATTTTTCACGCCTACACTTTCAAATACAGCACGCATAGGACCACCTGCAATAACTCCCGTTCCCGGAGTAGCCGGTTTCATAAAGACAAGCGAACCACTATATTGTCCTTCTTGTGTATGCGGAATCGTTCCATTAAGAATAGGAACTTTTATTAAATGTTTTTTTGCATCTTCGGTCCCTTTTTGAATGGCAGCAGTAACTTCTTTCGCCTTACCCAAACCATAACCTACAACACCATCGCCATTGCCAATGACCACAACTGCGGAAAAACTGAATGTTCTACCCCCTTTTGTTACTTTGGTAACACGTTGTACGCTTACTAATTTTTCTTCAAATGTAGTTTCGTTTGCTTTAACTCTTTTTATATCTGACATAACCCTCTTTTAGAATTTTAAACCACCTTCTCTTGCTGCATCAGCCAAAGACTTTACTCTCCCGTGATACAAATAACCATTTCTATCAAAAACAACCTTTGTTATTCCTGCTTCTAACGCGCGAGCACTTAAATCGGAACCAACCAATTTCGCTCTTTCCGATTTCGTTACTTTTTGAGAATCTATTGACGATACCCGAGAAGACGCAGATACCAATGTCACACCTAGATCATCATTAATAATCTGAGCATATATCTGGTCATTACTTCTAAACACTGATAATCTTGGGCATTCTGCCGTTCCGTAAATAGTTTTACGTACCCTGTGTTTAATCCTTTCTCTTCTAAAAACTTTACGATTCTTCGTTCCCATCCTTGCTTCTGGATTTTATAATGTTTTACTACTTTAATCTTATTTATCTGCCGATTTACCAGCTTTTCTGCGTACCACTTCTCCCTGATAACGAATACCCTTTCCTTTGTAAGGCTCTGGTTTCCTGTACGACCTGATTTTGGTTGACACCTGTCCCAATAATTGTTTATCAGAGCAAGTCAATTTGATAACCGGATTTTTCCCTTTTTCGGTCACTGTTTCAACAGTAATTTCTTTTGGCAAGTCGAAAATGATGTTGTGAGAATATCCCAATGCCAATTCCAACACTTGACCTTTTGCTTCTGCCTTGTATCCGGTACCTACCAATTCCTGAACAACCGTAAATCCTTCACTAACGCCTTTTACCATATTGGCAAGCAAAGCTCTATATAAACCGTGCAAAGAACGGTGTCTTTTCTGTTCGGTGTGGCGTTCTACATGTAAGATGCCGTCTTCTACTTTAAGGGTTATTGCAGGATCAATGGCTTGAGTAAGTTCTCCTCTTTTTCCTTTAACCGTAACAATACCTTGTTTTTCATCCATATTAATCGTTACACCTTCGGGTAACGCAATGGGTAATTTACCTATTCTTGACATTTCTAATCCTCCCTTAACTAATGTAACAAATTACCTCACCACCAACTTTTAATGAACGTGCTTCCTTATCTGTCATCATACCGCGAGACGTAGAAATAACAGCAATGCCCATACCGTTCAAAACGCGAGGAAGCTCATCTGCTCCTACGTATTTACGCAATCCCGGACGGCTAACCCTTTTCAACTCCGTAATAGCATTCTGTTTGGAAACAGGATGATATTTTAAAGCTATTTTGATTATTCCCGGAACTTTATCGTCTTCGAACTTATAGTTCAAGATATATCCTTTATCGAATAATATCTTTGTTATCTCTCTTTTGATTTTTGACGTAGGAATTTCCACTACTTTATGCTTTGCCATCACGGCATTACGAATTCTCGTCAAATAATCTGCTATCGGATCCGTATTCATCTTCTTTTTTATAATTATATTTTTACCAACTTGCTTTTTTAACTCCTGGAATCAATCCTTTTGATGCCATTTCGCGGAAGTTAATACGAGAAATTCCAAATGTTCTCATATATCCTTTAGGTCTCCCCGTAAGTTTGCAACGGTTGTGCAAACGGATAGGATTGGAGTTTGGCGGTAATTTTTGTAAACCAGCCCAATCTCCTGCAGCTTTTAATTCAGCCCTTTTATCGGCATACTTTGCTACTAATTTTGCTCTCTTAACTTCGCGAGCTTTCATTGACTCTTTTGCCATACTTACAATTATGATTATTCTACTCTATTTTTTCAAAGTGTGCAAAGATACAATTTTTTATTACATGTTCCACCTATTTAGATTTTTTTTCTTGGGAAAGAAATAAAATGCTTAAATATACAAATTGACATCCAACAACATCAATTTTGCTATACATTTAAAATAATGTTGAAAAATAATCTGTAATGTCAAAGAAGTCACACAAGTTAAGAAGTTGTAACTTAACATGAGTCCGGAATTTACTTGTTTGATTAAGAGAAGTTACAGGAAGTTAGAATAGTAAATGAGGGAATAAGGGAATGAGTAAATAAGACATTGGTAAGGATGCACAGATGAAATCTTAGTTTTGTAAAGGTTCTACCTTTGTTGTTTTACTTTGACAGGCTCTGCCTGTTTTCTTTTACAGATAAAACCAGTTTGGATAGAACGGACGAAGGATTAGCATTTTCAGTCGTCATTGTAGATTTGTAACGGTAGTCGTTACAGTGTTATAACGACTGTCGTTACAGTGTTATAACGGCAATCATTACAGTACTACAACGACAGTCGTTACAGCTCAATAACGATGGTCGTTACAAGTATTACAAAACAACCTATGATTTATCATAGCCCAGTACACGTTTTTCTTTAACAATACATTGCTGTTAGAGTATCATGTTACAATCCGCAGGGTATAGTTTCTCTGAGCGTCCTTGAGATGACGAGAACCGCCCCTAAATCCCCTAAAGGGAACTTTTGGCTCAGTACATTATTATTAGTATTTATCTCTTATTATTATTTTGTTCTTGTTTACTATATTTCATGTTTGTACGCTCTGTAAGTCCCCTTTAGGGGAAAACACAAAAGCAATGACACCAACAAACAGCATCGGTAATTGTCAAGGCAGGACATACAATCCTAGTTGGCTTCGTGCCTTGCCAGGACGAAGTGCATTTGTTATTCTCCTGCCTACTTGTCCACCCGTCTACTCGTTCACTTATTCCCTCATTTACTATTGTCACCCCGAACTCACATTTGCATAGCAAGCATATTATAATCAATCCCGTCAAAATTACCCGAACTCATCATTAAAAGGTTTCTATCTTTCCATTCCAAAGAAGAAAGATAATCAATCAGGACTTCCGAATCCTGGTATACTTTTATATTTTTATTCTCAAAAGCATTATATATCATTTCATTATTGATAGGCGGCAGCTTCTTGTGTGCTATCGTATGAGGATTAAAATACACAATTGCCGTATCGGCTTTGTCCATGGTATGGGCATATTCTTTCAGGAAATCAGCCGTTAAGCTACTAAATGTATGCAATTCAATACAGGCAAGCAATTCCCGTTCGGGAAACTTTTCCTTTACTGCATTAATAGTTGCTTTCAGTTTGGAAGGAGAATGGGCGAAATCTTTATAAATAGCACAATTGTCATTTTCAAAAACAAGCTCTAAACGCTTAGAAGCTCCTTTAAAGCTCTGTATAGCGTTAAAGAAATCTTCATCAGAAACACCAATACTATTGCAAGCCAATCTTGCGGCTTGCATATTAAGCAAATTATGTTTCCCAAATATTTGCAAAGGTATTTTCTTGTCGTTTATCAATAAATTGTATGTGTGGCTTTCAATTAAATATTGAGGGAGTGTATAACCAATTGCATTGGGATGATGAACTTCTCTTGCAATTTCCCTGCAATTTTCATCATCCTGACAATAAATAAACGTACCATTTTGCGGAATTAACTGAGCAAATATGCGAAATTGCTCAACATAGTTTTCAAAAGTGGGGAAAACATTGATATGATCCCACGCTATACCGCTTATAATACCGATATCCGGCTTGTAAACATGAAATTTTGGACGGCGGTCAATCGGAGAAGTTAAGTATTCGTCTCCTTCAATAACAATATAGGGATTTTCGTCAGTGAGTTTTACCATAACGTCAAATCCCTCTAATTGTGCCCCAACCATATAATCACAATCAACATTACACTGTTTCAACACATGAAGTATCATGGATGTTATACTTGTTTTCCCATGACTCCCTCCTATTACAATTCGTTTCTTACTTTTGGATTGCTCATAAATAAACTCCGGATAAGAATAGATTTTCAATCCTAACTGTTTTGCTTTAATCAGTTCGGGATTATCATTTCGGGCATGCATACCTAAAATAACAGCATCAATATCAGAAGTGATTCTTTCCGCATCCCAACCTATACTTTCCGGTAAAATACTATACTTTGCCAGCCTGCTTTTCGACGGTTCGAAAATTTCATCATCCGAACCGGTAACATCATAATATCCTTTTATCTTCAAAGAAATAGCCAGATTGTGCATAGCACTTCCTCCAACAGCAATAAAATGTATTCTCATTTCTACCAATTATTATTTTATCTGCAAAAGTACTAATAAAAAAGGCTGCCGGGAGGCAACCCAAATTGAATTATAAAAAGATTTTTAACTTAGACTTGTTAAGAGAGGACTAAATAGAATAAGAATGAATCAATCATAAATTATTTATTTGATTTTGAAGAAGGATTCGTTTTTCCATACACCCACATAATAATAAGGTCAGTTGTATCCTTGATTATCAAAACTATTTCTGTCCCGAAATCCGATACTTTCTGATATGTTTCCACTTTATCGCCGGAATCTTTTACTTGAACGATAAGTTCAAAATTCTGTGAGTTTAAAACATTCTTTAGTTTGGATACAAATCCTTTAGCAATCGTATCGGTTGCATTTCCATTATAAGTTAATATTTTTGTAAAACTTACAGTCGAAATGTTATTAGAGATATGACTTGGAATAATATTATTGACCGATCCATTCACATAAACATACGTAAATGATTTTTTGTCGGAATATTGCTCAAAAATACTTTCCAATTGCGGACTTTGCGCTTGTATAACATTTGTGAAGAACAAAGATGCTATAGCGACTAACACAATTTTTTTCATAAATATATTTTTTATTAGTATAACCAGATTATCACAATCTATTAAAACCCAAAAATTTCTTCCATTTTCAAGACTTTGACTTTACCTATTTTCTTCAAAGCTTTCATGTCCATATCTTTGGTATTGCCCATCATAACAAATGTACGAGGTTTGCCGGAAACATATTCCGTTTGGAAGTTCTTAATATCTTGGAAGTTCAACTTTTGGGTTTCTTCAAAATTGGCTTTACGCGGGTCTTCGTTCAAGCCCAAACGCTGCCATGCTAAATAATTCCAAACCAAATTTTTCTTTGCGATACGGCTGGTACGATATGCATTGATTAAAGATTCTTTCATTATTGCAAAAGAAGCATCGTTTTCCGGCATATTGAGCAACAATTCATCAAAAGCGTCAATAGCTTGAATCAATTTATCGGTTCCGCAGGAAATGAAACATAGATTTATATGCCGTTCTTGCAGTTGATTAGGAATTGTATAATTTGCTCCCGCACTATAAGCCAACGCACGTGCTTCACGCAATTCTTGGAAAATGATAGAGTTCATACCTCCTCCAAAATATTCATTATACATTCTGATTCTCGAAGTTAATTCGTTTTGATACCGATTAGCAAAAGAAAACGAATACATGGTAACTTGAGGCAATTCAAAATGAACCACAAAAATACGATTCTTTGCCGGAACATCTTCAGCGAAGTGAACCGGAGCCGGAACATCTTTCAAATCTTTCGGATTATGGATTTTATTGATAGCTGCAATTACTTTTTCAGACGATTCAGGCCCGTAATAAATGGCAAATTGTTTGTAATTAACCCATTCCTTCAATTTATCCACCATTTGTTGTGGGGTTATTTCTTTTAATTGTTTTTCTGAAAGTTGCGTCATAAGTATAGGAGAATTAGACCCATATACTCCATAAGAATACAAATAAGATATAATTGCCCGTTGGTTGGATTTGTAATTTTCACGAGATTTCAAAACATCGTTTATCAAATTATCCAAAGCTTGTTGATTTGGTTTTGCATTGTGTAAAATATGCTCAAACAATTCCATAGCAGCTTCCATATTTTTGGATAAACCCGAAATGGAGACATAACTACGGTCAGCAGAAGCCGACATATTAAAGGTACAACCTAATTTATAAAATTCTTCTTTAATTTGTTCAGACGTATATTTGTCGGTTCCCAAATATTCCAAATAGCCGGCAGCCATTTCAAGATAATGGTCTTGGTAAATTCCCATATCTATCACATAACTCAAATTGAAAAGCTCATTTTCATCATTTTTAGTATAATAAACTTTTACTCCGTTTTGAGCATCTACCATTTTAATGTCTTTTTGTACATCTACAAATACCGGTTGAATTTCAGAAACTTTTCTATCTTCTATCATTTTTACAAAATCGCTTTTGTCTTCTCGATTGATTTTAATAGAAGTCACTTTCGGTTTTCTTACCTTTTCTATATCGGTTGGATTACCTTGACGTTTGTAAACAACAACATAATTATCTCTACGGAAATGTTTTTTAGCAAAATCCATAATTTGTTGTTTGGTAACTTTTTCCATTTCATCCAATTCATTCACTTTATCTTTCCAGGATAGTCCCAAGTAAAATGTTTCTTCCATCGCATCTGCCCTTCCGCTGTTAGATTCGTAACTTTGAATTTCACGTAAGCGCAAGTCATTGATACAGGCTTGCAACAACCAATCCGGAAATTCCCCTTTTTGTAATAAATCAATTTGCTCCAATAAAATTTCTTTTACATCATCCAATGTTTGTCCTTTTTTGGGGCTTCCGGACATCGCCAGGTAAGTATAATCATGCAACATTCCAGGATTAGAACCGGCACTTAACAGGCGTTGTTTCTGATTAATATTCAAGTCCACCAAACCGGCATGACCATTGGTAAGTATCATATCTGCCAAAAGCATTACCGGAATATCTTTGGAACGAGGATTCTCATAACGCCACGCGATAGTTAAATTTTCAGCATCTTTCCCGATAACTTCTTTTATTACTGGACTTGTTATCGGAGGTTCGGGCGTAAATGTAAATTCAGGAAGCGAAGAGGACTTCATTTGTCCAAAATATTTATCTATCAAAACAATCGCTTCATCAGGATTGAAATCTCCTGCCATGATAATTGCCATATTATTGGGAACATAATAGGTATCGAAAAATTTCTTCACATTTGTAATAGACGGATTACGCAAATCTTTTTGTGTCCCGATAGTAGTTTGAGTTCCATAAGGATGATTGGGGAACAATGCTTCCATCAAAGCGGTAAACACTCTACGAACATCTTGTGCAAGCGTCATATTTTTTTCTTCGTAAATAGTTTCCAATTCTGTGTGGAACAAACGAATTATCGGATGTTGAAAACGTTCAGCCTGAATAATCAGGAAATTTTCAAATTGATTGGACGGAATGTTTTCATAATAATTGGTAAAATCCATCAACGTACCGGCATTAGTTCCGGAAGAACCAATAATAGCCATCAGCTTATCATATTCATTCGGAATTGCATATTTGGATGCAATTTGAGAAATGCTGTCTATTTGTTTGAAAATAGCTTTCCGCTCTTCTTCTTTAGATTCATCTATCGTGCGATATACTTCAAAAAGCCTTTCTATTTCATTCAATAAAGGTTCTTCCGCTGCCCAATTATTTGTCCCGAAATGTTTGGTGCCTTTAAACATTATATGCTCAAAATAATGAGCTAAGCCCGTGGTTTCGGCTGGGTCTAATTTACTTCCCGCATTGGTAGCAATCGTAACCTGAATTTTTGGCTCTTCCCTGTTTACAGACATATATACTTTTAGTCCGTTGTCGAGTGTATAAATTCGTGCTTTTAAAGCATCATTTGGAACACTTTCATACTTGTATTGCTTTTGTCCAAAAAGATTTCCTGCCAATATCGAACAGATAAATCCTATAATAACTAATTTCTTCATGTTGTCTTCTTTTTAATAATTATGAATAAATTTGAATCTTA
>QMCD01000779.1_pt1 | contig 43996 bp, 47 predicted proteins | sample 1821841 | NCBI WGS metagenome assembly QMCD01 (sample SAMN01991225, study PRJNA193472) | Termite gut metagenome, whole genome shotgun sequencing project. | isolation source: worker | host: Macrotermes natalensis
TTTGATAAAAATTCACCCGCTGCCGAATGCCTGAAATTAAAACATTTTTATGTATTCCGGCCGATGAGCCAAAAAGAAGTGTGCAGCAAAGATTTTGTAAAAGAAGCCGCACGGCTGTTTAAACTGACGGAGCCTTTGTGCACATTCCTCCGCGAAGCGATTATCATTTAAGATTAGGCACTGTATAATCATTTAATTCTTTGCCATATAAGTAGGTGTTTTTCTCAAATTGAAATCCTCCTGCTTTTGTAACAACAACTCCTTGTTTGAAGCAATAACAAATAATTTGCCGTTTATCACATCTTACGCATCCGTGCTTTTTTAAATCATCCGGCAAATGATCCCGGCTTGTTGGAAGTGACCCCAAAATAAAACCTTCATCATTTTTATGAAGTACTACAAAAAATTTATTTTTCGGCACAGCACTATTCTTAAAATAGAAAGGCGTAAAAAGTAATAAATTCCCCGGACTAAACATCATTAACAATGCTTTTGTGCGAATTCCGTGAATTCCTTATATGATTCATACCTCACTAATTTATAAGGATCATCCTTTATCAAATCCTGAAAGCGGATACGCACATCCGAAACAGTTTGCAAACCATCCTCAAAGCGTTTCAATAGGTTATTTTCTTTAGCCTTTGCATACCAAAGGCTATTTTCTTTATGCGTAATAGTTATAAGGTCATCTGCACTTTTTCGTCCAAACTCCTTGATAATATTATCCATTAATTGAATATCATTATCTGAAAATTCAGCATCATCAAAGGCAACTCCTGCTTTAGCCGATAAAGCTACATAATTTCTTCTTGTCAGTAAAGTCTTACCATACTTAATGGTACATAATCATATAACCACTCATGGTGAACACAATCTGACTCTGTAATTGTACCATATATTTCTTTAGGAACAGGCCCCAGTTTCCATACTTCAAAATCCAAACCCAAAAAAGGTGTACCAAAAAGCAAGAATGACCGCTCTTCTAAAAGGTATAATAATTTAAGAAGTTTGGTTTTAGACATTGACGAAACGCCCTTACACAAATAAAGAATAGTATTTCCTATTCTCTTTTGTTTTTCTATATCGTTCATCTTTGTTAATTTTTTTACAAAGGTAAAAAAATCTTCTAATAAACAATTTAATACAACTTCATCTTCGCTCCTATTGCAGCGTCACATAGCCTGAAGCCACTGTCCATGCCTCATTTTTCAGGTAGCGCACTTTGTAAAAGTACGTGCCGGGACTCACATACGACTTCCCGTCGCGAAGACCGTTCCAACCCTTACCGCGGTGAATAAGCTGCCCCCTGGCGGTTATAGATCTACATCCATTCTCTATCGGAATTAAATATAATGGTGTCGGCAGTAGCGCCATTCGGCTGGCCGGTGGGTATGTAAGTTCCTTCCTTAACCCTGACCTCCGCTTTAATTCAATTTGCAGAACAGAAAAAAGAGCAGGAAAAGCCTCGAAGGCGCATTGGATTTGCTATAGGAAATGACAACCAATAAAAATACCTCCACCGGCGGTATTTTATTCTCTTAATTCTCAACAGTGACCGTGAAGGGATTCAAACCCCTGACCTTCAGAACCGGAATCTGACGTTCTATTCAGCTGAACTAAACTACACGGCCATAATATTATTTCGCGGCACAAAGATAGTAAAAATTAATCATTAATCATTAATCATTAACCATTATTTTTGTATTTTTGCCCCGAATTTAAAATAAAATGTATGAGAGCTTATGTATTCCCCGGTCAGGGCGCACAATTTGTAGGTATGGGCAAAGACCTTTACGGCAATGTTCCTCAGGCCAAAGAGATGTTTGAGAAAGCAAATGAAATTCTCGGTTTCCGCATTACCGACCTTATGTTCGCCGGCACCGACGCCGACCTCAAGCAAACAAAAGTAACCCAACCTGCTATTTTCCTGCACTCCGTTATTTTAGCGAAGTCGCTGCCCGATTTTAACCCGCAAATGACCGCCGGACATTCCTTAGGTGAATTTTCAGCCCTGGTAACCGCCGGTGCCATGAATTTTGAAGACGGCCTCCGCTTGGTAGCCATACGTGCCACAGCCATGCAAAAGGCCTGTGAGCTGGAGCCTTCCACCATGGCCGCCGTGTTAGGCCTGGAAGATAACAAAGTGGAAGAAATTTGCGCCTCAATAAATGGTGTGGTGGTAGCCGCTAACTATAACTGCCCCGGGCAATTGGTGATTTCCGGCGCCGTAAAAGCGGTAGAGGAAGCCTGCGAAAAACTGAAAGCCGCCGGTGCTAAGCGGGCGCTCGTACTGCCGGTGGGCGGTGCGTTCCACTCTCCGTTAATGGAACCTGCACGGGTAGAACTCGAAGCGGGCATACAAAAAACCAACCTGCAAACACCTGTTTGTCCGGTATACCAGAACGTAGATGCGAAGCCTTATACCGACCCTGACACGATCAAGAAAAACCTGATTGCCCAACTCACTGCCCCGGTGCGCTGGACACAAACCGTGCAAAACATGGTGGCCGGCGGAATGACAAGCTGCGTGGAATTAGGCCCCGGCAATGTATTGCAGGGATTAATCAAGAAAATTGCACCGCAAGTGGCCGTGGAAGGCAAGCAAGCGCTGTAAGGAAGACCGTGAGGCTTTGAGACCTTGAGAATATAGGGCTCATTAGCGTCACTACTTCGTCAACGCGCTGATTTGGCGGAACGACTCGTCTACGCCGGTCAGCAAGTCATTGAAAATAGCTTTATAGTGCGACTTGGCTTTTCCTTCGGGACGATTAACCCTGCTCAGCAAATCCTTACGCAAGTCAAGTGCTTTGTTGGCAATGGCCAGCGCTTCTTCCTGCTTTTTTTCAGGATATAAGTTGATGAAAATACAAGCGTCGAGCACTACTTCATTTGTCAGGTAAACAATGTCTTTTTTGATGTTACGGATACTGGCCATAAAAAATTACGTTTTAAATTAAAAGACAAAGGTAAGAATTTTTTTTGTATCTTTGTAAAAGTAAATTTGTAAACCGTAAACAAAATGATTATCGACTCATTGCTTGGACTGGAGCGCTATTTTTCAATTAACCCGGGTGTTGAAAAAGCATTCAAATTTTTACGCCAACAACCGTTGGAAAGCCTTGCCGAAGGTCGCCACGACATTGACGGCGACAACGTTTACGCCATGGTGAGCGAAAACCCCGGCAAAAAACAGGAAGAGGCCAAACTCGAAGTGCATGATGCCTACATTGACATCCAATTAGTGGTAAAAGGACAGGAGTCGTTTGGTTACCTCGACCGCCGTTTTTGCAAGGAAGTGCTTACGCCTTACGACAGCGCCAGGGATGTGGCGTTCTACGATGATGTACCCGAAGTGTTTTTCAGCCTTGAGCCCGGCAATATCGCCATTTTCTTTCCTTACGACGGCCACGCGCCAATGATTGGCGACGGCCCTATCCGTAAAATTATAGTAAAAGTTAAGGTATAAATGTCCGCCGGAGAGCAACCGTTACGGTTCAATTCCTACGCCGGTTACATCAAAGAATTATTCGGCGCACGGTTGCAGAAAGTAGCCGTGAATGCCGGATTTACCTGTCCGAATCGCGACGGCAGTATCTCAACAGGCGGCTGCACTTACTGTGATAACGAAGCCTTTACCCCCTCTTATTGCAGCGCCCGGAAAAGCATTGCCCAACAAATAGCGGAAGGCATTGAATTTCATGTTGTCCGTTATCCCCGCGCCAATCGTTATCTTGTCTACTTCCAGTCGTTTTCAAATACTTATGCAGCGCTTTCCACATTAAAGGAGATGTATGGCGAAGCCCTTGCCCACCCGCAGGTGGAAGGCATTGTGGTAGGCACGCGTCCTGACTGCGTGGATGCTGCCAAGCTCGACTATTTTGCGGAATTAGCCCAACAGTATTTCGTGCAAATTGAGTACGGCGTGGAATCGTGCTACGACGACACGCTGCAACGCATTAACAGGGGTCACAGTTATGCCGTGGCTGAACAGGCTATTCGCGACACCGCCGCCCGGAACATCCACACGGGCGCACATTTCATTTTCGGACTCCCCGGCGAAACGCGCGACGATATGCTGCACATGGCCGGCATCATATCTGCCCTGCCACTCACTTCTGTTAAATTCCACCAACTGCAACTCATCAAAGGCACCGCCATGGCGCGGGAATACGCCGAACATCCCGAAGATTTCGTGACATTCAGTCTCGACAGCTATCTTGATTTTTTTGTTGATTTTCTCGAACAACTATCGCCCTGTATTCGTATTGAACGCTTTATCAACGAAGTGCCGCCGCGTTTCATCGAAACTACCCCCTGGGGAAAACTGCGCAATGTGGAATTGCTGCGGCTCCTCAACCAACACCTCATCGACCGGGATACGTATCAAGGTAAAAGGTGGAAGAGTGAAAAGGCGAAAGGTAAAAGATGAAAGACGCTGGTCTATAATTCATTATCAAATTATTCATTATTCATTATTCATTATTCATTATTTTTCTTAACTTTGTAAGTTAAAATATAACGATTATGTCATTTTTAAACGATAGAGTATCACAGGAAGGCATCACTTTTGACGACGTCCTGCTGGTGCCTGCCCAATCAACCGTATTGCCGCGGGAGGTCAATGTGTCTACCCAATTTTCGCGGAACATCAATATCAAGGCGCCCATTGTGTCGGCCGCTATGGACACTGTAACGGAAGCTGCAATGGCCATTGCCATAGCGCGCGAAGGCGGCATCGGCGTAATTCATAAAAACATGTCGATTGAAGACCAGGTGGAACAGGTGCGTAAAGTAAAACGCGCCGAGAACGGCATGATTTTCGACCCGGTCACCATTCATAAAGACGCTACGGTGGGCGATGCGTTACGCATGATGGCAGAAAATAAAATTGGCGGCATTCCCGTAGTTGACAACGATCGGCACCTGATAGGCATCGTCACCAACCGCGACCTGCGTTTCCAGGACACGCTGTCGAAGCCTATCGCCACAATCATGACTTCCGAAAACCTGATTACCGCACCACAGGGCACCGACCTGCAACAAGCCACTGCCCTGCTAAAAAATCACAAGATAGAAAAATTGCCGGTAGTAGACGATAAAGGCAAACTCGTTGGCCTGCTCACATTCAAAGACATTACCAAAATTAAAGATAACCCCACGGCCAGCAAGGACGACAAAGGCCGCCTGCGCGTGGCTGCGGGCGTGGGTGTGAATGCCCGCACCATGACACAAATTGACGCACTGGTGAAAGTGGGCGTCGACGCTGTGGTGGTAGATACGGCACACGGACACTCCATGTTTGTGGTGAACATGGTGAAAGAAATCAAAAAAACGTTCCCGCAGGTAGAAATTGTAGTAGGCAATATTGCTACTGCTGCTGCTGCGAAAATATTGGCCGACAACGGCGCCGATGCTGTGAAAGTAGGTATAGGCCCCGGCTCTATTTGCACTACCCGCGTGGTGGCCGGCGTGGGCGTACCGCAACTCACCGCCATTTACGATGTGGCCAAGGCCATCAAAGGTTCCGGCATTCCGGTAATTGCCGACGGCGGTATCCGTTACTCCGGCGATGTGGTGAAAGCTATCGCTGCCGGCGCCGACACCGTAATGGCCGGCTCTCTCTTTGCCGGAGTGGAAGAATCGCCCGGCGAAACCATTATCCTCAACGGACGTAAATTCAAATCATACCGTGGCATGGGCTCGCTCGAAGCCATGCAGAACGGCTCTAAAGACCGTTATTTTCAGGATGTGGAAGAAGATATCAAGAAACTCGTGCCCGAAGGCATCGTAGCACAAGTACCGTATAAAGGCTCGCTGTCCGAAGTATTTTACCAATTGATTGGCGGACTGCGCGCCGGCATGGGGTACTGCGGCGCCGAAAATATTGCCGCACTGAAAAAAGCCTCTTTCATCCGCGTAACTGCCGCCGGAGTGATTGAAGGCCACCCGCACGATGTAACCATTACCCGCGAAGCACCTAACTACAGCCGATGAAAAACTTAATATACATAATAGCTGCTGCGTTACTGTTGTCGTCGTGCGACTATTTCATGCCGAAACAATCGTACGATAAACTGTTGGCACAAGTAGACGACAAGGAATTAAGACTGTCCGACGTGCAGGAAATTTTTCCCAACGGCATCAGCCGTGAAGACAGTGTCGAACTGCTCAAAAGCTACGTTAACAACTGGGTGCGCCAATGTGTAATAGCGGCTAAAGCGGAAAAATATCTCGACAATAACCGGAAAGATATTGCACAGGAATTGGATGACTATAAAATGTCGCTGCTGGCCTACCGTTACGAAATGCAATGCATGGAAAAAGAGCTCAACATATCCGTGACCGAGCAGGATTTGCAGGAGTACCACAAGCAAAATACTGAAGATACATCCCATACATACACTGCCGAACAACTTAAAGAACGTTATTACACCACCATTATCAACAAGCGCCGCTTGGAACTAATCAACAAGATAGAAAAAGAGGCGTACAATGAAGCCATAGACAATAAACGACTAAAAATTTACATGAATGAATAAAATGTCTATTAAATATATATTGCTCTTTCTGCTGGTTAGTGCACTGCCGCTTTCGGCGCAAGACGGATTAATTGACAAGGTAGTGGCGGTAGTAGGCGGCGAAATGATCCTGAATTCGGATGTAGAATCGGAAGTAATGATGATGCGTGTGCAAGGCGTGGTATCCGATAAAAACCTGCGTTGCGAAGTATTTGAAAATCTTTTGCTGCAAAAATTATTGTTAGCGCAGGCACGCATCGACAGTTTAAAAGCCGATGACGGAATGGTTGACGAACAAATTGAACGCCGGGTGCGTATGATATTGGCACAGCTCGGCGGAGAAAAAGCAGCCGAAGATTATTTCAAAAAACCGATGTTCAAATTGAAACAGGATTGGCGCGAGCCTATGCGTGAACAAATACTCACGCAATTAATGCAACAACAATTGATGAAAGATGCGCCTATATCACCCTCTGATGTTTCCCGCTTCTACAAAAAAACCAATAAGGACAGTCTGCCTATTATTCCCGACCAATATGTTATTCGCCAAATTGTGATCACACCGTCGGCTACCGATGCCCGCTTTGAAGTGAGAGAGCAACTATTGTCGCTTCGCGAACGAATATTGAACGGCGAAAAATTTAATACGCTGGCCGTACTTTATTCCGAAGACGATGCGTCTGCCAGGCGCGGCGGTGAATTGGGATTGATGTCGGCACAGGACTTTGTACCCGCATTTGCCGATGCGGCCATCTCCCTGAAGCCCGGCCAGGTATCGCAAATTGTGGAAACGGAATATGGATTCCATATCGTTCAACTTATATCCAAGGAAGGCAACGACATGTTCAATGCCCGTCACATATTGCTAAAGCCAAAATACGATGCTGACCAACGTCAAAATGCCTTCACTAAATTGGACAGTATCGCCGATTTAGTGCGGAAAGACAGCCTCACCTTTGACAAAGCAGCCATCTATTATTCCATGGATGCAAAAACCAACCTCAACGGCGGATTGGTCGTGAATGAGCAAACCATGACACCGCGGTTTGAGAAAGACCAGCTCAACCCTATTGACTACAACGTGCTGCGAAACATGAAACCCGGAGATATATCCCACCCTTTTGAAGCTGCCGACAACAAAGGCAACACGCAATATAAAATCATCAAACTGGACGTATTAATTCCTTCTCATACGGCCAACCTCGAAGAGGATTACAGTGTCATACAAACCGAAGCTAAACAAGCGCGACAAATGGAAAATTTTGAAAAATGGATTGCCAGGCAACAAGCCGCTACCTACCTGCGCATTGATCCTTTGTTCAGCAATTGTGAGTTTCAACGCAAAGGTTGGATAAAATAACATCATGAACTGCTTGCGCTGCTATTGGCTGCTATTGCTATGCCTCACCGGCTGTTTAATGCTGCCGGCACAGGCTCCTGAAGGCCGCAAAGTGGTCGACATTCTGCATGCCGATGCCATACGCGGAGTTCCCCACGAAGGCAGATCTATCAACCGTTTTGTTGGTAATGTGCGGTTCATGCACAACGAAACACTAATGACCTGCGACAGCGCTGATGCCTACGGCAACAATAGTTTCAAGGCATTCGGGCATGTTGTCATTATTAAAGAAAACACCAAACTGTATGGTGAAACCCTCGACTACGACGGCAATACCAACATAGGCAAAGTACGCGGAAAAATTGTACGCCTCGAAGATGAAAAAGCCGTATTGCGCACTTTCAACCTTGATTTTAATACCAAAGAAAACGTGGGTTATTTCTACGGCGGCGGCACCCTGGCCGATACGGCCAATGTGCTGGAAAGCAACCGCGGGTACTATTATTCCGGCCTTAAAATAGCCCGCTTTGAAGAAGAAGTGGAAATGCACAACAAAGAATACCAAATCCGGTCGGACTCTTTGCACTACAACACCGGCACAGAGACGTCCGTATTTCTCGGCCCTACTTCAATTTGGCACAAAGACGGCTACTTGTCCTGCGAAAACGGTTGGTACGACAGGCCACATGATTATTTTCATTTTTCGAAAAAGGCTTATGTGTTATCGGAAAAACAGGAAATGTGGGCCGACAGTATTTTTTACGACCGGCTACAGGAGAAAAGCGATCTTTATGGAAACATTCAAATCTTAGATACGACACGCTCGCTGCTGGCTTTCGGCGACGAGGCACACTTAGTCAACGAAACTCAGGATGTATTACTCACCCGCCTGCCTGCCGTGGCTTATTATGAAACCGACAAAGAGGGCAAAACCGACACGCTCTTTTTGCGTGCCGACACCCTGCATTTTGCCACCGTAAAAAATCCGGCCTATTATGCCAAAGACAGTGTGAACACTGATTCCACCATAGTGGTCACTGCTCCCGTTGATACAACAACAGCACAAAACGACACCATTAAATTCCTGGAGCGAAAGATTTTTCCACTTCCCCTGCCCTTGGAAAACGCCATAGCCATTCCTGCGCCGTTTCCCCTGCCGAAAAAAGAAGCATTGCTCCCTGCTCCCGACACCTTGCTCTCGCCCATTACCGACAGCCTGCAAAATATTCCTGCCGACAGCCTATTGCAAAGTGTGCCTTCCGATACATTAGCTACGATAGCTGCAGCAGACAGCTCGCATCTACAGGCAGTCAACGACACTACGCCTCAAATAGATTCCGTATTCCAGTATCTGTATGCGTTCCACGGAGTTAAATTCTTCCGCAACGACGGGCAGGGTTCCTGTGATTCATTGGTATATTACATCAACGACACATTAGCGGAAATGTATTACAATCCCGTATTGTGGAACGATAAAAACCAAATTACATCCGACAAAATAGTATTCATCGGCAAAAACGGGCAAATGGACAGGATAGAATTTTTAGGCAATGCCTTTGCCATATCCAGAGGTGATTCAACGCATTTCGACCAGGTGAAAAGCCGTGACATGCACGCACTGTTCCGCGACAACGAAGTGTACCTAATCGATGTGCTGAGTAATGTGCAAACTATTTTCTATATGGTAGAAGACAGTGTAATCACCGACATTAATCTTGGCGAAAGCAGCAATATGCAGGTGAATGTGCGCAATCGCAAAATGTCGCGGATTAAATATATAGAGAATCAAAAAATTTCCATACACCCACTCGACCAAATTAAAAAAACACAGGAAAGGCTTAAAGGGTTTAACTGGCGTGAGGAAGACAGGCCCAAAGACCGTTATGATGTTTGTAAGCGCAGCGTTACACCCAGCCGCAGAACGGAAGCAGCCAACCTCCCGCAACCGGAATTTCCGATCACGAAGAAAATAGATGCGGCGAGACTTTGAGACCGAGAGAGGTCTCACGGTCTGCCTTTTTACACCGTCATGATTTCTTTTTCTTTCTTCTCTAATGACTCGTCAATTTTTTTGTTGAAGCTGTCGGTGAGTTTTTGCAGTTCGGCTTCGCTGTCCTTGGCCACATCTTCCGGCAGACCATCTTTCTGGTATTTTTTAATCAGTTCAACCCCGTCGCGACGGGCGTTGCGTATGCTGATGCGGGCATGTTCGCCTTCGGCTTTCACCTGTTTCACCAGCTCCTTGCGGCGCTCTTCGGTGAGGGGCGGAATGTTGATACGCACATGCTCTCCGTTATTTTGGGGCGTAAAACCGATGTTGGCGGCCAAAATAGCCTTCTCAATAGGCGCAATCATACTTTTATCCCAAGGCTGGATAAGAATGGTTTTTGCATCGGGCGTGGTAATGCTCGACACCTGCGGCAGCGGCGTGGCCGTACCGTAATAATCAACCATTACATTATGGAAAAGCGCCGGACTGGCCTTCCCTGCTCTCACTGTAGTCAATTCATTCTCAAGATGCTCTAATGATTTCTGCATTTTGTCCTTAGCCGCAGCTATTGTTTCTTTTGCTTTTACAATATCCATAACAACAATTCAAAGATTTAAAAAATTTAATGATTAAACGGTAACAAGGGTTCCGACTTTTTCGCCGGTGACTATACGGTGAAGGTTGCCGGAGGTATTCATATCAAACACCACGAGAGGAATATTATTTTCCTTACACAGGGTAAAGGCCGTAAGGTCCATTACTTTTAAATTTTTAGCGTAGGCCTCGTCAAAGGTCAATGCGGCATATTTCACGGCCGACTGATCTTTTTCCGGGTCGGCGGTGTACACCCCGTCCACGCGGGTGCCTTTCAGCAGTGCATCGGCTTCGATTTCCGCCGCGCGCAAGGCCGACGCTGTGTCGGTAGTAAAAAACGGATTGCCCGTGCCGCCGGCAAAAATACACACCGTGCCGTTTTCCAAATGCTGCAAGGCCTTATCTTTAGAAAAACGTTCGCCCACCGATTCAATGTCCACAGCTGTAAGTAGCACCGATTGCACACCCATATTCAACAAGGCGGTTTGTAAGGCCAAGCTATTAATTACGGTAGCCAGCATCCCCATTTGGTCGCCTTTCACGCGGTCGAAGCCTTTATTGACGCCGCTCAGGCCGCGGAAAATATTCCCTCCGCCGATGACTACGCCTATTTGCGCGTTGGCGGCAACAGCCTGCCGAATATCTCCGGCGTACTGTTCCAAAACAGCCGTGCTTATACCATAATTATCGTTCCCCATCAGACTTTCGCCGCTGAGTTTCAAGAGTATCCTTTTATATGTAAGCACCATATTTTTATTAAGTTAAATCGAGCGAATTTAAAGAAAAAAATCGGATTGTGCAAAAAAATTCTTTTTTTTAAGAAAAATAGTTACCTTTGCATTCTTATTTGGAAAATTAAACAAAACAAATTAAAAAAATTATTAACTAAAAAATTTATCATTATGGCAGATGTAGCATCGAAAGTAAAAGCCATCATCGTTGACAAATTAGGTGTTGATGAAAATGAAATCACTCCCGCCGCCAGCTTCACCAATGATTTGGGCGCTGATTCGCTGGATACCGTAGAGTTGATTATGGAATTCGAAAAAGAATTCGGTATCACAATTCCCGATGGCGATGCAGAAAAAATCGGCACCGTAGGTGACGCTGTCTCCTACATTGAACAGCACGCTAAGTAATTAAATTTTGCTTTTCAGGCATATTTCATAAGTAATATAATTTTATATTTATATGCAATTAAAACGTGTAGTTATTACCGGTTTAGGAACCGTTAACCCGCTCGGCAACAATGTTGCGGATTTTTTTTCCAACCTTGAAAAAGGCGTGAGTGGAGCTGGGCCCATTACCCGCTTTGACGCCACACTTTTTAAAACTAAATTCGCCTGTGAAGTAAAGAATTTTGACCCTGGTCAATACGGCATCGATCGCAAAGAAGCGCGTAAAATTGATCTTTACGCGCAGTTTGCGTTGGCCGCGGCCACCGAAACAGTGGCCGACGCCGGGATTGATCTTGATACTGCGGACAAAGACCGTATCGGGGTGATTTGGGCTTCCGGCATTGGCGGAATCGACTCGCTCACCCAGGATATTAAAGACTATGCGAAAGGCGGCATGGTGCCCCGTTTCAGTCCTTTCCTTGTCCCCAGAATGATTGCCGATATTGCAGCCGGACACATTTCCATAAAATATGGGTTCCGCGGCCCTAACTACGCCACGGTGTCGGCCTGCGCTTCGTCAACCCACGCCATTGGCGACGCATTTAACCTCATCCGCCTCGGAAAAGCCGATATGATATTGGCCGGTGGCTCCGAAGCCGGTATCTGCGAAGTGAGCGTCGGCGGATTTAACGCCGCACAAGCACTCTCTGTTAACAACGAAGAAGCCGCCAGCGCTTCACGCCCTTTCGACAAAACCCGCGACGGCTTTGTAATGGGTGAAGGCGGCGCCGGGCTTATGCTCGAAGAATATGAACACGCCAAAGCCCGCGGCGCAAAAATTTATGCCGAAGTAGTAGGCAGCGGCATGACAGCCGACGCATACCACATCACGGCACCACATCCCGAAGGAATAGGCGCTACCAATGTAATGCGTATAGCTATCGAAGAAGCAGGGTTGAAACCTGAAGACGTGGACTATGTCAACGTGCACGGCACTTCCACCCCGCTGGGCGATATTGCCGAACTGAAAGCCATTAAACAGCTTTTCGGCGACCATGCCTACAAGCTGAACATCAGCTCCACCAAATCAATGACCGGGCACCTGCTCGGCGCTGCCGGCGCTGTGGAAACCATGGCCTGTATATTCGCTATTACTCGTGGCGTTATACCGCCCACCATCAACTTTAAAGTAGAAGACCCGGAAATCGACTATAAACTTAACCTTACGCTCAACAAAGCGCAAAAACGCGATGTAAAAGTAGCGTTGAGTAACACATTCGGGTTCGGCGGACACAACTCTTCCGTCCTGCTCCGTAAAATTTAATAACCTGACGCCTAGGGGTGAACAAACGACTAATATGGGCTTTAGCCACTGCCATTGCAGTGTGCACGTTGGCACTTATTTATGTTCAACTCAGGTGGGTTTTTTCTATTCAACAAGCCGAAGAAGACAGTTTCACCAGAAATATTCAATTAATTCTTGAACATGTAGTGTCCGATATTGCCGAGGAAGAAATCTACCAGATGAACTCCCCGCACAGAAGCCGAAATGCTAACAGCAGACCTGTGGAAGAACGTGTTACATTCGATAAAACCGCCGACCTGCTGCATAAGGAATTTACAGAAAGAGATCTCAACATCAGCTATGAATTCGGGGTGACCAGCGAACTGGGCGAAGTGATTTTTGCTTCTCCGGGCTTTGCCAACATGACCCCCAAAGCCACTTATGTAACCGACCTGTTTCCCCAAGACCCCGGCTATGGTAAACAATATTTCTTAAACCTGTATATCCCGTCGCAAAGCGAATTACTTCGCGGAAAATTATGGGTTCAGCTGCTGGCTTCTATAGGATTGATCCTTATTATTACCATTACATTCACAGCTAACCTGCTGATTATCTTTAGACAAAAGCGCTTTTCAGAAATGAAAAACGACTTTGTCAACAATATCACCCACGAGCTGAAAACCCCCATTACTACCATTTCGTTAGCGGCCCAAATGTTAAGCGACCCGCACATCTCCGACAAGGAAAGCAAACAGCCTTATTTACTGGACACTATCATTTCAGAAAGCAAAAGATTGCAATTTTTAGTTGAAAAAGTCTTACAAATTGCTATCTTTGAAAGTGGAAACCTGAAGTTAAAACCCAGGGAAATTGACATATCTGCACTGTTAACCAACGTAATAACCCGTTTCGCCCTGCAATTTGAAACCAACCATATTACACTGGAAACAGCTATTAACACACCGGAAACCTTTGTGTGGGCTGACGAAACGCATCTCACCAATGTTTTTACCAATCTTATTGATAATGCTATTAAATACCGGAGTGATAAAAATCCCAAGATAAGGGTAGCTGTAGACAATGTAGCAGAAAACGTTGTAATTACCATAGCTGATAATGGTATAGGTATCAGCCAAAAAAGTTTGAAAAAGATATTTGATAAATTTTATCGTGTGCCGACCGGAAATATCCATACGGTAAAAGGTTCCGGTTTAGGACTAAGTTATGTGAAGAAGATAGTGGAAATGCATCGCGGCTCCATCAAACCCGAAAGCACACCCGACATTGGTACCAAGTTTGTGATTACTTTTCCTGTGATGAAAGACAATTTTAAAAGATAAATTATGGAAACGAAGAAAACTGCGATTTTACTGGCTGAAGACGAAGAAAACATGGGCACATTGCTCTGTGATTATTTAAACGCCCGTGGCTATCAAACCGACCTGTACCCCGACGGGGAAAAGGCATTCAAAGGATTTTGCACTAAGAAATACGATCTTTGTATCTTAGATGTGATGATGCCCAAAAAAGACGGATTTGCCGTAGCCCACGATATTCGCCAGGTTGATGCCAATATTCCTATTATTTTTCTGACGGCAAAAGCCATGAAAGAAGATATCATACAAGGATTTTCTTCGGGCGCTGATGATTACATGACCAAGCCGTTCAGCATAGAAGAACTGCAATTGCGCATTGAAGCGGTGCTGCGCCGTGCCAAATCGGCACAGATAGACCCCGACCAGGTGGTGTTTGATATCGGCAAGTATAAATTTTATTACACCAAGCAAGTGCTGGTAATCGACGGCAAGGAAACCCGCCTCACGGCGAAAGAAGCCGACCTGTTGCGCCTGTTGTGCCTGAACCGCAATAATGTGCTCGACCGCAATTCGGCGCTGTTTGCCATTTGGAATGACGACAGTTATTTCAACGCCCGCAGCATGGACGTGTATATTACCAAACTCCGCAAATACATGACTGAAGACCCCAATATTCAAATCATTAACATACGCGGAAAAGGATTTAAACTCATTGCTTAATTATGATACCCCTCTTTTCAAATCTTTTGGGACTCTTTGGCTTTCTTCCGTCCACCCACCGTTACGAACACCGGCGGCACCGGATGGCAGAACGCCATGCGCAATACCACAATATTGCAGCAAGCGAGGCTTTCCAACGTTTTCTAAAGCTGGAAGAATATATTAATTCTCCCAACTATGAAAACGATATGGAAGAAATCAGGTCATTAGTCTACAAAGACAGTCCCGAAAGTTTAACCGTGAAACGCTACCATGAGTTGCAAAAATACAAAGAAATAAAAGCCTACACTAAAAAAGGTGTAGAATCCGGTTCGCCCCTACTGAATGAATTCAAACAACTGCAGCAAACCGCGCACTCCACAGCTTTCAAGCAACGGGTAGTCTATCTTAAAAATAAACAAAAACACAAGGAAAGCGAGGCGTATAAGCAATTACAGGAATACCGGCAATTGAAAAAATCCAGCGTGATTAAGGAATACTACCGGCTGGAGAAAAAATATAAAGCGGTATTTCAGGAAATGGACAGCTGGACTGTCGTGCTTGCCGACGAATTTCAGGACGGCCGATTGAATACCGGACGGTGGAATACCCAACCGTTCTGGGGACTGAAAATGCCCATGACCGGCTACGTGCAAAACGCCGAATTCCATAATACAGACCCCACCAACGTTACGGTAAGAGACCACATGCTGTGCATTACCACACAGCCGGCTATGCAACGGGGAATGGCCTGGGACAAACAGTTCGGCTTTGTGCCGCGGCAATTTGAGTACACTTCCGGCGTAGTGAACACTGTAGATAAATTCGAGGTGCAATACGGAAAAATTGAAATAAAATTGCGTTTTTCCCCGGTGAAAAATATCTACCACGCTTTTTGGCTGAATAGCGGCGAAACTACACCGGCTATCAGTATTTTCAACTATTGTAACCGGCACTTGGAAACCGGTATTTACCAATTATCCGGCAATGATCACTATTCACGCCGTATTCGTTTCAAAGCTGAAAATTTCTATGTCATAGAAATGGAATGGAATGAACAGCATATTATCTGGCGGTTGAACGGCAAGGAAATAGTTAAAAAAGCGAATACAATCAATGTGCCCCTGTATTTTCATTTGGCTTCCGGCATTGTAGGAAAAACAAATACGGAAAAATTGCCCTGTCATTTTGAAATCGACCGGATCAAGGTTCACAAAAAAACGTCATGAGTATCCTGATTAAAGAGGTGCTGCTGGAACGCGATATTGTCGATGTGTATATTGAAAACAACAGCATCCGGCAAGTGGGGAAAGGCCTTTCCGTGGCGGCACAAAAAACCATTAACGGGAAAGGAAAAGCCGTAATCCCCGGTTTTGTGAACGGGCATACGCATGCTGCTATGACGCTGGCGCGCGGCTGGGGCGACGACATGCCGCTGGAACAATGGCTGCACGGCAAGATATGGCCTTACGAGGCAAAACTCACCGACGAAGACGTGTATTGGGGCGCCAAGCTGGCCTGCCTCGAAATGATTAAAACCGGCACCACCTGTTTTAACGATATGTACGCTTTCTATCACAGCACGGCGCGTGCAGTGGAGGAAATGGGACTGCGCGCCACCCTGTCGGCCACGCTGTTCGACCTCTTCGATGAACACAAGGCGGAGACTGCGAAAAAACATATTGTACAATATTTCGATGAAACCCAACAATATTCCGGCCGCATTACTTTTTCGCCGGGGCCGCATGCCATTTACACCGTGTCGGGGAAAACCCTGCAATGGGTGCGCGATTTTGCCAATGACCACCATTTGCGCGTTCACCTGCATGTAGCCGAAAGTCAAACAGAATATAACAATGCCGTGCAACAATTCGGGCTGTCTCCGGTGCGTTACCTGCATCAATTAGGCGTACTTGCTCCGCACCTCATCATTGCTCACTGCCTGTGGTTAGATGATGAAGAAATACAACTGCTGGCCGACCACGAGGTGAAAGTGGTGCACAATCCCAACTCCAACCTCAAGCTGGCATCGGGCTTTCAATTCAAATACGAAGAAATGAAAAAAGCCGGCATAACGGTAAGCATCGGCACCGACGGTTGCGCTTCGTCCAATAACCTCGATATGCTGGAAGCAGCCAAAACCGCCTCTTTACTACAAAAAGGCTGGCGCTTTGACCCCACGGCCATGCCTGCACCCGAAGCCTTTGCCTGCGCCACCCTTAACGGCGCAAAAGTCTTAGGCATCAATGCCGGGAAAATAGCTGCCGGCTATTTGGCCGACCTTTGTTTGGTTGATCTTAACATGCCGGCTTTCACGCCGAATTTTGATTTTATTTCCAACTTAGTGTATGCCGCCAATAGCAGTTGCATAGACACAGTGATTTGCGACGGAAAACTATTAATGGAAAACAAACACGTTGCCGGCGAAGAAGAAATACTGACTAAGGCTTCTGCCATTGCTCATAACTTGATGTACCGCTAAATCAATTTTCAATTATTATGGATTCTCGCGTAATCAAATTCCAATCCACCGCCGATTTCATCCTGCAAAAAACAGGCGGGAAGCCGGAGGCAGGCATTGTGCTGGGCAGCGGGCTGGGACTGCTGGCCGAGCAAATCAACCATCCGGTGGTCATCCCTTATAAAGAGATACCCCACTTTGTGCAGTCGACCGCCACAGGCCACAAAGGCAACCTGATTTACGGCGAACTGGGCGGAAAAAAAGTGATGGCCATGCAGGGACGTTTTCACTACTATGAAGGCTACACCATGGAGGAGGTTACTTTTCCCATTCGCGTGCTGGCAGTGGCAGGCATCAAAACATTGTTTGTGTCCAATGCTGCAGGCGGTGTGAACAGCGCGTTCCGCGTGGGCGACCTGATGATTATCCGCGACCACATTAACCTGCTGCCCAATCCGCTCATCGGAAAAAATATTGATGAATTAGGTCCGCGTTTTCCCGACATGACTCGTCCCTACGATGTAGAATTAATTAACATGGCCGAAAAAATAGCGGACAACAATAACATTTCGTTGCATAAGGGAGTGTATATCGCCGGCACCGGCCCCTCCTATGAAACGCCTGCCGAATATACTTTCTTCAAGCGTGCAGGCGCCGATGCCGTGGGCATGTCCACCATTCCCGAAGTTATTGTGGCGCGCCATTGCGGCATCAGGGTTTTCGGCATGTCGGTCATCACCAACGAGGCGCATGACCTCACCAACAAAACGAATGACCGGTTTGAAAACAAGCACACAGATGTGATGGAAGCCGCCAACAAAGCGGCACAAACAATGACGGCCTTATTCACCCGGATTATTGAGCAGATATAATTCTTGCCACACGGCGCTTAGCGCGCTGTCAACAGCTGCATTGCCTGTATAATTTTCAGCCAGTTGCTTTCGGATATAATTTTTCCGCTTTTCCATGGCCGGATGCGTACTGATAAAGTCATACTGCTGCAACATGCTGTGCTCACCCAGAGTTTCCAGCTTCGTCATTAAATCCAGCATCCCCTGCGGGTTAACACCGACTTTCTCCAGCATTTGTATTCCATGTTTGTCGGCCGTTTCTTCCATGCTGCGCGAATACGACAATTCGCTCAACAAATCGGCATTTCTTGCCAAAACGGCAAACACGGTATTCACATCGCCCGTCAGCAAAGCGAGAAAAATAGAATGCGACAATGAGCGACATAAATTTTTAGTGCAATGTTTCAGTTCTACGTGGGCCGATTCGTGGGCCAACAGGGCAGCCAACTCTTCATAAGTGTCGAGACTATCCAACAATCCGCTGTATATAATCATCCTTCCGCCGGGCAGTGCAAAAGCGTTAGCCGTTTTCGACCGCACTACATTGATTTCATAATTATATTCCTTGTCCCAGTTCAACTCAGCAAAAAATTGCCGTACCAGGACTGTTTTCTGTTCATCTATGCGGCTACCGGCCAAATAGTTCATATAATAATCGCCCAGCTTTTCTTCCACCGGACGGGGAATATACTTCGCGGCATATTCGGTAGCCGGAGGCAACACCCAATAATACACCACCGCCGTTAGCACAGCCAGGGTGACCAAAATAGAAAATACACGGGAAAAATTGATGTAATAATCATTGTGTTCCTGTACAAAGTTGTACTTTTTATAACGCCTGGCAATAATTTTGTCAATATTTTTCGCATAGATTTTCAGCACCGAATGGGGCCGGTGGCCGCGATACAGCATGCACAAACCACCGGTATGCACCGTATCCGTCCATATTTCTTCCGGCGGCCAGCATGTGTCCCTGCCCTTTTCTTCCAAGTCTTGTATGACAATACCCTTATCTTCAAAACGGACGGCACAGCGAAAAACGGCCGAAGTGGAAGCATCTGTATATAACCCTTGGTAAACGTTGTTTTTCATGTTATAATCCTTTGGTAATACTCCATATCCAGTTAGCGGCTATGGCCAGCAATAATACAATGGTGAACACTTTCGGCAAAGGCCTGGACATCATGTCATAAAATACCGTGCGGCGGTACTTCAGGTCGTAGATAATACAACCTATCGACATTAGGCAAAACAATAAAAAAGGCAAGGCTAAGGGATTCATCCTAAGTGAACCGGTAACATTACCTTTAAACAGCAACAGTGTAGCCCGCCCCATGCCGCAACCCGGACAGGGAATGCCCGTACAGGCCTTGAACAGGCAAAGATTGTGCCCGTTTCCCCAATGGTCGAGCAAGACAATACAAGCATAGCCGCCAATGATAGCACAAAGTATCAGGCGGTATTTTCCGGGGGCAGACAGCCGGGAATAGTGCCTAAACAGCCAATTGGCTAAATTTTTGATAGTTCCACTCTTTAGTTTTACCCAATATCAGAAACATATCTACCAGCCACCAAATACCAAAGCCGCCGCAGGTCAACAGTTTCAACACACCCAGGCCTGTTTCGCCCAGCAGGAAACGGTCAACGCCGTAGTTGCCCAGGAATATAGAAAACAGCAGCAAGGTAGTCGGGTCCTTGTAAGGCGCTATTTGTATCATGGTAAATTTCTCGTCGGGAAGGTGCAGCAATTGCTCGCGCAACAACATCATTTTATCTTCCGGAAATTTGCTGCCCATCGTGCCGATGAACAGATCTACTTTTGATGATTCCATAAGTTTAAGTTTTTATGTATTAGTTACAAAGGTAAACATTTTTTTGGTGTTACCTAATTATTTTTGCATAAATTCCACTTTTAACCGTACAATTTCCGAGCGGGAGCCTATACGCACCGGCGGCCCCCAAGTGCCTACACCCTGCGAAACGTAAAAGTGCGCCTTGCCTTTCTGCAAATAGCCATGGTCTATTTCATACATAGAGTTCACAACTAAGGAAAAAGGCCATAACTGTCCGCGATGAGTGTGTCCGCTCAACTGCAGGTCAACGCCGGCGGCCTCCGCTTTCTCCAATTCATAGGGTTGATGGTCGAGCAAAATAAGCGGTTTACTTTTATCTAATCCTTCCGTTAAGGCTTCTACTGTTTTCCTTGTTTTGTTCATCCTGTTCCCCATCCCTGCATTGCGATCGAGGCGGCCTGCCACGTAGAAGCTGTTATCTACCGGCACCACCGTGTCCGACAAAACAGTAACGCCGTGCGCCTGCAAGTATTGCACGGCACGTGAAAAATCACCGTAACCGTCGTGGTTGCCCTGTGCAAAATAAACGCCCAGCGGCGCTTTGAGTTGTTCCAACAAATTGCCCAGCTGTTGGCGTTCCACCGGTGCGGGATTATCATCATACACATCACCGGCAATTAATATGATATCCGGTTGCAAAGCGTTCACTTCGTCTACCCAGCGCGACAAGGCGTTCCGGCCGTTAATGGAGCCTAAATGCAAATCACTCAACAGTACAATATTCAATGAATCGCGCCCGGGCACTGCTTTTTCAATGGTAATATCCACGGTGTTCACCACCGGATGAAAGGCCCGGTAAGTGCCAACGGACAAGGTAATCACCAAACCTGCGGCCACTGCGCCAAAAAGGCAGAGCTTAGCCATAGCGTAATTCGCGCCCAGCAAAACAACGGGACTTTGCCATGCCAGGCGGCAAATCAGGCGTACTATATCTATCGAAAGCAAGACCAGCGACACATATAGTATAACAGCAGCCCAATAAGCGCTCATCGTCCAAAGAATATCCAACGCCGCATTGTCATACCGGCGTTTGAACATCAGCATCAGCATAAAACCTGCCGCCATAACAATTAAAAAACCGACCACCGCCCAGCGAATGTTCCCTATCGCTTCCAACGACTGGTAGCTGCGGGTAAGAATATAAATACTGATGCCGCAGTAGGCGACCAATATAAAGATAAAAAACATAATGAATGATCCTTTCACGTTAATTGTTGATTTTTTTAAAACATCTTGCGAAGATAATATTTATCTTTGTAAATTATGAAATTTCGACTATTATTTTTCTTTTTTTGCTGGCTGTCCGGCAGTCTGCATGCTCAACGTTTAGCTTTCATCAGCGATACGCAGGAACCGCTCTGGATGGAAGCCCTGTTCCTGAAAACCGAACGCAACGCGGACGCCGCCGACAGTTTGCTGGCCGGCCTGACCCGCTCCAAGCACGAGGCGGTGTTCCACCTGGGCGATTTAGTGGGCAGCGGCAGCAGTGATAAAGGCTGGCCGCGGATCGACCGGTTTTTAGACCGCATGAAAGCGCAGCAAATACCGGTATATGCTATCTGCGGCAATCATGAATATATGATGCGTGCAGCGAGCGGAGAGAAAAATTTTTCACAGCGTTTTCCGCATCTTCCCAACACCGGTTATATTGTCGTGCAGGATTCGGTAGCTGTGGTATTGTTCAATTCCAATTTTTCAAAGATAGGTGAAGAAAAAAGCGCTGCACAGCAGGCGTGGTATACCCGCACACTCGATTCGTTAAACCGTGCGCCCGGCATCCGGTGTATTATTGTAAGCTGCCATCATGCGCCCTACACCAACAGCAATATAGTAGACCCGTCAGAGGAAGTGCAAAAAGGATATGTACCTGCTTATGTTAATACCCCGAAAGCGGTGTTATTCCTTAGCGGACACTCTCACCACCTCGAAGTGTTTGCCATGCACGGCAAGCAATTTATGGTGATTGGCGGCGGCGGCGGACTGGGACAGCCTTATAAAAAGGGAGGTAAGAAAGCCTTTACCGACCTGCTGGATAAAACGCAAAAACCCCGTTATTTTTATCTGGAAGTCGACCGCCACGGCGACAGCCTGCAAATAACCGCGCGGGGATTTACCCTACAGGAATTCGGCGTGTATAAAGACTTTCCGGTGGCAGTTATTGCTTTATAAATTTTCCAAATGTTCCTTTACTTCGGCCAGGAGCCATAGCGGAGTGGAGGTGGCACCGCTGATGCCTACCTGCTCATTGGGCAAGAACCAGCCGGGCTGCAATTCATTTGTTTTGCTGATGAAATAAGTATGCGGATTGCTGTCTCTGCACACCTGATATAAAAATTTACCGTTGGAAGAATTTTGTCCGGCCACAAACACCACCTTATCAAAACGCCGGCAAAACGCTTGCAGGGCAGTCTTGCGGTGCGCCACCGAACGGCATATCGTATTTTTCACGTTCACCTCAACGCCGCGACACAGCAGGGTTTCCACGATTTGTTGAAAGTTGTCGATGGACTGTGTGGTCTGACTGTACAGGGTAATTTTCTCCGGCATTGCCGAGAGGTCGAGTTCATCCAAATCGTTGAACACAACCAAATCATTATTGATGTAGCCCGCTATGCCTATGACCTCAGGATGCGTAGCCTTGCCGTATAAATAGATAGGTTCGCCGGCGCGATAAGAGCGTTCAATTTGTTTTTGAAGCCCTTTTACAATAGGGCAGGTAGCATCAATCACCTCATTGCCGTTTTCGTGCACGGCAGCATAGCTGGAGGGCGGTTCGCCATGGGCACGGAACAAAATACGGCGGTGATGCAGGCGCTGCAAATCCTCCCGTTGAATAGTAGTCAACCCTAATTTTTTCAGCCGGTGGTTTTCCTCTTCATTATGTACCACCTCGCCTAAGCAATACAGCGCCTCTTTCCCCCGCAAGGCTTCTTCCGCTTTATTGATTGCATTGATTACGCCAAAACAAAAACCGGCCGACGGGTCGGTTTCCGCATAAAGATGAAACTTTTTCGACATAAGCGGAAAGAATGGGATTCGAACCCATGATACCCTTTTGGAGTATACACACTTTCCAGGCGTGCGCCTTCGACCACTCGGCCATCTCCTGCGCAAAGGTACACAAAAATTCTCATTCAACCTAATCCTTCATTAACTTCTTTTAACATTCCTGCGCAGTACTTACGTCCTTTTTTCGTATCTTTGTGGAATATAAACCTGCCACTCTGTATGCAAATACTAAAACTCAAAGATTGGAATATAGACGACCGTCCGCGGGAGAAATTTTTATTGAAAGGCGCTGCTGCCCTCAGCGACGCCGAACTGATTGCGATATTATTGCGGTCGGGCACGCGCGAACAAACCGCCGTCGATCTGGCCAAGCACATCCTGGCCATGGCCGGCAATAATCTTCAAGATTTAGGCCGGATCCGGCTGAAACAGCTGCGTAACATCAAAGGTGTGGGACAAACCAAGGCGGTGAGCCTGCTGGCTGCACTGGAACTGGGACGGCGCAAATCTGCCGCCGCTGCCGTAAAAAGCAAGCAAATCATTAATTCGCAAGACGTGCAAAACCTCATGGCACCGCTAATCACTGATTTAACCCACGAAGAATTTTGGGTACTGGCGCTGAATAACGGCAACCGGTTATTGGCCAAACAGAAAATCGGGCACGGCGGCGTTTCCTCAACAGTGGCAGATCCGAAAATTATTTTTAAATTTGCACTCGAAAATTTGGCTACACAATTGGTGCTGGTACATAACCACCCGTCGGAAAATTGCTTCCCGAGCCCATCCGATAAGGAGTTGACCGCACAGTTGAAAGATGCCGGAAAGTTATTGTCGATCAACATTCTCGACCATGTTATTATTGCCGGCGAGGAGTATTTTAGTTTTAAAGAACACGATTTATTATAATGGAAAACTGGGAACATATTTTTTGGCTTTTCGTGAAATTCGCTATCGTAGGCGGCAGCGGCGTGGTAGTGGACTTCGGCATTACTTACTTATTAAAAGAAAAAGCTAAAATAAATCGTTATATAGCTAATTCATTGGGATTTATAACAGCTGCTTCGTCCAATTTCTTTCTTAACCGCTGGTGGACTTTCGATAGCCACGACCCCCATATCTCGCGCGAATACTTTAGTTTTATAGGGATTGCCCTTATCGGGCTGGTCATTAACAACGCGGTGCTGTATATCCTGCACGAAAAAGCCCATAAACACTTTTATTTATCTAAGTTATTGGCCATTGGAGTGGTAACCCTCTGGAACTTCGTGATGAATTATTTTTTCACATTTCAGTAAAATTGCGTACCTTTGTTGTCTAACCAATTTTGAAACAGCTTGGAACCTCCTGCCTGCCTATTTCTTCAAATCACCTATGCACCGGTTACTACGGGTCATATTTTTGCTTTGCTCCTGCTGGCCGTGTTGTTATTTCTTTCGGGAATGATATCGGCATCCGAAGCAGCGTATTTCTCTTTAAGTCCCCAGCAAATTGACCACCTGAAAGCGGCCGACACCAAAAAAAGCCGCCGGATATTGTCGCACCTTTCCAAGCCCAACGCTTTGCTGAGCACCATATTGTTGTTTAACAATTTAGTCAATATCGCCATTATCCTGTTGTCAACGTTTACCATTAATTCCATTGTCGATTTTTCTTCGGCGCCGGTAACAGGCTTTTTGATTCAAACAGCGGCGTTGACGCTTGTGCTGACTTTTTGCGGCGAAATCACGCCTAAACTCTTCGCTGCCCAGTATCCGGCGCGCATTGCCGGATTTGTATCGGCCACGCTGGACTTTCTCATGCACATGGCCCGTCCATTCAGTCACATCACTTTTTACTTCAACAACCGCATCAATAAACGTTTCAGCAACAGAAGTTCGGTATCTATCGACGAATTATCGCAAGCTGTAGACATCACCACAGCGGAATCGTCCGAAGATAAAAAAATACTCAAAGGCATTGTCCGCTACGTCAACATCGACGTGAAATCCATTATGCTTCCCCGCGTGCGAATGGCGGCTATAGAAAAGAACACACCGTTCACGGAAATGCGCCAACAGGTGATTGAATACGGCTATTCGCGCCTTCCGGTGTACGACAAAACGCTGGACAATATTTCAGGCTTTCTTTCGGTAAAAGACCTGCTGCCGTACATCAATGAAGAAGACGAGCGGTTCGATTGGCAAAAGCTGATACGGAATGCTTATTTTATTCCCAAACAGAAAAAAATCAACGACCTGCTCGAAGAGTTCCGGCAGAAAAAGATTCACTTAGCTATTGTGGTCGACGAATTCGGCGGCACCGCAGGCTTAGTGACGCTGGAAGATATTTTGGAGGAAATTGTAGGCGAAATATCGGACGAAACAGACTAGTGATGAAACAATTTTTTCCATATCTGCTATTTGCCGGTTTACTATTCGCCGCCTGTGGCCGGCCTTCCACACCCAAACCTGCCGGTTATTTGCGCATTGACCTGCCGGAAAAAAACTATCGCCTGTTCGACAGCACCGGCTATCCTTACCGCTTCGAAGCGCCAACGTATGCCCGTTTACTACCCGACACCAAAAGCAGGGACTATGAACCTTATTGGTTAAATATAGAATTACCGGCCAACGCCACCATACATTTAAGTTATAAACGGGTAAACAATAACCTGCCGGAATTGATGGAAGACACGCATAATTTTGTGTACCGCCACGTGATCAAGGCCGATGCTATTACGGAAACGCCCTTCCGCAACGACAGTAAAAAAGTGTATGGCTTAGTGTATGAAATCGGCGGACAGGTGGCCTCCTCCGTGCAATTTTATGCGACCGACAATAAACGGCATTTTATTCGCGGCTCCTTATATTTCATGGAAACACCTAACCGCGAATTCCTCTCCCCCATGATTGCCTGCTACACGGCGGATATTGTTCGTTTAATGGAAACACTAACGTGGAAATAGTATGCCGCTTATTGAAATAGTCCGTCACTTCGATGAAAGCACCACTGCCGTTTGGGAAATTACCGAAACGGAGCATGAATTACTGCATGAAGCGGCCTTGTCCGGCAAGGAACCGGAAGAATTTCAGAAAATTGTTAACCCGCAGCGGCGGCGGGAACGACTGGCGGTGCACACCTTGCTGAACCGCACTTTCAACAAAAAAACAATCATGCTGCACCGCAGCAACGGACAACCTTTCCTGCCCGGTAACACGGCCAACATCAGCGTTACCCACACACAGCAATTCGCCGCCATTATTGTGCACGACACAGCGACCGCAGGCATCGACATGGAAACCCTGTCGCGCAATTTTGATGCGGTGGAGCGCAAGGCCCTGTCGGACGAAGAGCGCAATTACCTATCCGGCGAACACTGCAACACGCAGCTATGCCTGATTTGGTGCGCCAAAGAAACCCTGTACAAACTCATCGGCGAAAGCGGCATTGACTTCGCACAACAGTTATTTATTGAAAAATTTACACCCGGAAAAAAGGGACAACTAAACGCTGCCTACACGGATAATGAAGGCCGGGAAAGGGCGTTTATATTGCAGTACAAACAAATACATGACCATATGATGGCGTGGTCAGTTAATTGAAAATTGAAAATGGAGAATTGAAAATTATTAATTTAAAGATGAGAAAATACATTTACAGTGTTATTGTGTTAATCGTGATGCCGGCAATGGCCGGTGCGGCGGAAAAAGATACGCTGATTACTTTTGACGGCACATTAAAAACTAAATTTGAAACAAGCACCACCGACGGCAATATGCGCTTTGACGTGCGCAACTCCCGCGTGGGCGCACGGGGTATGTACAATAGTTTCTTCGGCTACAGGTTGCAGGTGGAACTAAATAACGAAGGGCAGTTTTCCGTATTGGATGCTTACGGCATTTTGCAATCCGGCAAGTTCTCGGTTAACATGGGACAGGCGCGCGTTCCCTTTGAAAACAGTTACATCATCACCCCCAATGAAATGCTTTTTGCCAATCGTGCATTTATAGGAAAATATTTCACCCCCGGCTCGCGCGACCTGGGTGCAACGGCGCAGTATAATTTTTCGCTGGGACAGTTGCCTATGAACATCAGCGGCGGCCTGTTCAACGGCGGAAAAATCAACAATCCCGTTTGGAACAAGGTACCGTCATTAGCAGCGCAACTGACCGCAGGAAGCCTGAGCCGTTGGAAAGCAGCGGTGAAAGTGTATCGCTACGATGCCGATACCTCTCGTATTTTTTTCAGCGGCGCCGACATCAGTTACAAAAAAAACAACCTGCTCCTGCAGGCCGAAGTGATGGACAGCTACGATATAGACACAAAAAAAACATTCTCCGGAGCCTATATACAAGGCGCCTACACCGTACCCCTGACAATATGTAAAAACATCAAATACCTCAGGCCTGCCCTGCGCTGGGATGCCATGGGCTATGAATTTTCCGACAATGGTATTGATATCCACCGCGCCACCATTGGCGTTGACATCGGTTTCTCCAACAAGCCCGTATCTTCTTTGCTGCGTTTTAATTTTGAACAGTACTTTGTGCGCGGCAATGCGGGCGACTTCCCCGGCATCATCACAAAAGGCGGCGTGCAGGCATTAGAGCATAAATTCACTGTGGAATTGCTGATTGTATTTTAAATTTGTTTTTCTCCGATTTTTTTTATATCTTTGTAAGATATGAAAACGGAACCCATTGCATTAGACGTACAATCGGAAATCGGTGAATTGGAAGCCGTATTGCTCCATACCCCCGGCCCCGAAGTGGAGAATATGACGCCGAAAGATGCCCAGCGCGCCTTGTACAGCGATATTCTCAATCTCTCTATCGCCCAAAAAGAATATGAGCAAATTGAAGGGGTGCTTTCCACCGTAACCACTACGTACCAAATAAAAGATTTGCTGCTGAATGTGCTGGAAAACGACACGGAACGGCAGGCGCTGATACGCAAAATCTGCGAGGCGGAAGATGCCCATGATTCTTTTGCCAGGCTCATGGAACTGCCCGCCCGCACCTTATGCCGCGTGTTGATTGAGGGCTTGCCTGCACGCATCGACAACCTCACGGCCTTTCTCAACGATGATTACTACGCCTTATTCCCGCTGTATAATTTTTATTTCACCCGCGACGCGGCGATGACCATCGGACAACGCGCGTTTATCGGCAAAATGGCGAATAAGGTGCGGCTGCGCGAATCGCTGATTATGGAAGCGATCTTTTCCAACAACACCATGCAAGTGCAGGAAGTAGTCAATCCCTACGCATTAAGCACGCACCCCAAGGTGCTGATAGAAGGCGGCGACGTGCTGGTAGCCCGTGAAGATATATTGATTGTGGGTAACGGTATGCGCACCTCATCGCAGGGAATAGATTTTTTGGTGTCGCAGCTGCGCCACACCGAAGAGCGCATACACATCTTGGTGCAGCAACTGCCCCAACAACCCGAATCGTTTATTCACCTCGACATGGTGTTCACCCTGCTCGACAAGGATAAATGTATGGTATTTAAACCGGTGATTGTAGATGACAATTCGCTCGACACTATTCACATCACGGTAGAAAACGGCAAGGTGAATAAAATCGCTTACGTGTCGGGCCTGCTGCCCACGCTGAAAAAATTAGGCATGGAACTGGAACCGGTGATCTGCGGCGGCACGAAGGACGAATGGATAGAAGAACGCGAACAGTGGCACAGCGGCGCCAACTTCTTCGCTTTTGCGCCCGGCAAGGTGATGAGCTACGCCCGCAATATTCACACCATAGAAGAAATGGACAAGCATGGCTTTGACATCATCACCGCTGCCGATGTCATTAGCGGAAAAGCCGACCTCAACAAGAGCCGGCGCTGCGTGGTCACTATAGACGGGTCGGAACTGCCCCGCGGCGGCGGTGGCGCCCGCTGCATGACCATGCCCTTACGCAGGAAGGCCATTCAATGGTGAAGGGCAAAGGGTGGAAAGGTTTAAAGATTTAAAAGTTTAAAGATTTAAAGATTTTTTAGCAAATTAACAAATCACCAAATAAACAAATCAACACATTATTCACTCTCAAGGTCTCAAAGTTTTGTCCCTAATCTCTTAGTCACTTAATCTCTTAGTCACTTAAATGAACATTGACATCAATACCGGCGCCATCATCCCTGTCGATAAGCCTTACCGCTGGACCTCGGCCGATGTGGTGCGCAAAATAAAATTCCTGCTGCAAAAAAAAACAGGACAGAAAAAGATTAAAGTAGGCCACGCCGGAACGCTCGACCCGCTGGCTACGGGCTTGTTGCTGGTATGCGTGGGCAAAGCCACCAAATTAGCCGACAGCCTGCAAGCCGAAGAAAAAGAATATGTGGCCGACATCCGGTTCGGCGCCACCACGCCCTGCTTCGACCTCGAAAAGGACATCGATGCCACCTACCCTTTCGAACATATCACCCGGGAAGCCGTGGAGCAAACACTGTTGCAATTTACCGGCACGCAGGAACAGGTGCCGCCCATTTTTTCGGCCAAATTGATAGACGGAAAACGCGCCTATGAGTTAGCTCGTGCAGGCCGGGAGGCCGAAATGAAGCCGGCTACCATCACCATCAGCCGGTTGCAATTAGAAAGTTTCGCCTTACCCGGTATAAAAATCAGAATTAACTGTAGTAAAGGTACTTATATCCGCTCCTTGGCGCGCGACCTGGGCGTGGCACTGCAAAGTGGCGCACACCTTACCGGACTACGGCGTACACGCAGTGGAACACACAGTGTAGAAGACGCTTATAGTATTGAAGAGGTAGAAAATAACATAAAAAATATGGAAATATCGTAAAAAATATTACCTTTGCCGGACTTTAGGCGTATTATCATTTATGAAACTATCACACTTTAATTTTAAACTTCCTGTTGAACTCATTGCAAAATACCCGGCTAAATACCGCGACGAATCACGATTGTTAGTGTTGCATCGCAAAACCGGCAAGGTAGAGCATAAGGTGTTCAAAGATATTATCAAATATTTTTCCGAAGGTGATGTAATGATTTTCAACAACACCAAGGTTTTTCCTGCACGCCTCTACGGCAACAAGGAGAAAACCGGCGCGGAAATTGAAGTATTTTTGCTGCGTGAATTGAACCGCGACCAACGCTTGTGGGACGTGCTGGTGGACCCTGCCCGCAAAATCCGTATCGGCAACAAATTGTATTTCGGAGAAAACGATGCGCTGGTGGCTGAAGTGATTGACAACACCACTTCCCGCGGCCGTACCCTGCGTTTCCTGTTCGACGGCACTTACGAAGAATTCAAAAAAACACTGTTCTACCTCGGTGAAATACCCTTGCCCAAATGGATACGCAAGCAGGTGGAACCTATCGATACGGAACGTTACCAAACTATTTTCGCCAAGCATGAAGGCGCAGTGGCCAGTCCCGCCGCCGGATTGCACTTCAGCCGCGAGTTGATGAAACGGCTCGAAATTAAAGGCGTGAACATTGCAGAAATCACACTCCACATGGGCTTAGGCAGCTTCCGCACGGTAGATGTGGAAGACCTGACCAAGCACAAAATGGATTCGGAGCAAGTATCCATATCTCCTGAAACCGTTAATATCGTTAATAAAGCCAAAGAGTCCCGCTTAAATGTCTGCGCGGTGGGCACCACCGTGTTGCGCGCCGTGGAAACATCAGTAACCACGCAGGGTCTGCTGAAACCGTATGAAGGCTGGACCAACAAATTCATTTTTCCACCTTATGATTTTAGCGTACCCAATCGGTTAGTTACCAATTTTCACCTTCCGCTATCTACGTTGCTCATGTCCGCAGCGGCATTCGGCGGCTACGACCAGGTAATGCGCGCCTATGAAATTGCCGTGAAAGAAAAATACCGTTTCGGCAGCTACGGCGACGCAATGATTATTATGGAATAGGCCTCACCCCCAAAAGAGCCGCAAAATTTTGCGGCTCTACCATCACAACACAATAAAACTGTCAAATTTTAAACACAACCACTATGCCACTCGAAGAATTGAAATATTACATCGCCATTGAATTAATTCCCGGCGTGGGAAGTATTTTGGCCAAACGATTGATTGCCTACTGCGGCGGCGCCGAAGCCGTATTCCACTCCAAGCGGCAGCACCTGCAAAAAATTCCGGGCATAGGCAACAGTCTTTCCCGTGAAATCGGCACGCAACAAGTGTTGAAACAGGCAGAGGAAGAACTTCGTTTCATCGAAAAATACCACATCGACGCCCTTTGCTACACCGACCCGTTCTACCCCGAACGGCTGCGGCAGTGCGAAGACAGTCCGGTAGTGCTGTTCTCCAAGGGAAAAATTGATTTCAACCGGAAAAAATTTCTCAGTGTAGTGGGCACGCGCCATGCCACGGCTTACGGCACCGCTATCTGCGAAAAAATTATCGGCGGACTGGCGGAACGTGGCCACGAGGTGGTTATCGTCAGCGGACTGGCCTACGGCATCGACATTTGCGCCCACCGCGCTGCCCTGCAGCACGGACTCGACACCGTGGCGGTGATGGCCACCGGCCTCCGGCAGGTATACCCCTCGTCGCACACTGCTGTGGCCAAACAAATCACGCAACAGGGCGCCTGCGTAAGTGATTTCACCTCGGGTACTGCACTCGACCGCAAAAATTTCCTCAAGCGCAACCGCATCATTGCCGGATTGTCCGATGCCACGCTGGTGGTAGAATCGCGCATCAAAGGCGGAGCGCTTATCACGGCCGACATTGCCGTGTCGTATAACCGCGACGTACTGGCCTGTCCGGGGCGCGTTGGCGACAGCGCGTCGGAAGGTTGCAATGCCCTCATCCGCCTTAATAAAGCAGCCTTGGTGCAAAACACCGAAGAGGTAGAATACGCATTGGGCTGGGAAAGCGCCGGCGCGCCTAAGCAGTTGCCCCTATTCAACAATTTTTCCGAAGAAGAACAGGCTATTATCAAGGCCCTTAAAAACGGCGAACAAGTGGCTATCGACACATTAAGCTACCAAACCGACATCCCTGCCGGAAAGCTCTCATCGCTCTTGCTGGGATTGGAATTCAAAGACGTCCTGAAAAGCCTGCCGGGAAAGCAATATATGCTCCGACCATAAAGAGCGCAAGGCCATATCCAAATTGTTCAATGCCAATGGGATGTTCCAGCGACTTTTATCGCGGGGCTCCACACGGTTAGAAATAGCCCTCAATGCTATAAACGGCACTTTTTCCTGTAAACAGACGTAAAAAAAGGCCGCACTTTCCATTGTTTCAATGTCGGGTGAAAAGCGTGCACGCAATTCCTCAATTTGCTTCGCCGCGCCGCTAACGGTTTGGACGGTGACACCGGTCACAGTTGAGAGTGGAGAATTGAGAGTGGAGAGTGGAGTTTGCTTCGTCGGCTTGCAGCCTCCTCGCAATGACGGTGATAAGTGTTGTAGAGACGTGACATCTCGCGTCTTTACAGTGTCAATTTCCAATTCAGGTGCATATAATGCGCCGGATTGGAAAGGAAAGGTATCAGGGTTTAGTAAATTTTCATCGAACAGGGTGGAAAATCCTGAGGGGGTGCGCACGCCGGTGTCTCCAAAATATTCTTTCACTACCCTGCACACATCGCCCACCGCCAATTGCTCGTTGAAAGCGCCGGCAATACCAATGTTAATAGCTAGATCGAAAGGTTCCTGCTGCAATTGTTTTAAGGTATGGTAAGCCGTAGCGGTAGCGCCTATGCCTGTGACGGCGCAGTGCGCATCAATGCCGGGGCAAGCTGCCAACGCCTGCCGGGCAGCCAGCAGTTCATCGGGAGTAGCAGCGGTAACGAGTATTTTCATAAAACAGATTTAAAGATTTAAGGATTTAAAGATTTAAGGATTTTCATCATCTTAAAATCTCTTGCAGATGGACGTAGACAGGAACAATTTTGTTATCTGTCAGAAAATAACTATTTTTGCGTAAATATAGTAAAAATTTCAGTATGTACGAAAAAATCGATAAATACGATCCTGAGAAAACCGAAGCGCTGGCCCAACATTATAAAGCCATTTTAGCACTTTTAGGCGAAGATGTGACGCGTGAGGGACTGGAAAAAACACCGCTGCGCGTGGCCAAGTCCATGCAATTTTTGGCGCAGGGCTATACGCTAAATCCGGCGGAGATATTGCTGTCGGCGCGGTTCAAGGAGGAATACCAGCAAATGGTGCTGGTGAAAGATATTGAACTTTATTCGATGTGTGAACACCACCTGTTGCCTTTTTACGGAAAGGCGCACGTGGCTTACATTCCCAACGGCTATATCACGGGACTGAGCAAGGTGGCCCGCGTGGTCGACGCCTTTGCGCGCCGCTTTCAGGTGCAGGAACGGCTCACCGTGCAAATCCGCGACTGCATACAGGAAACGCTGAATCCGCTGGGCGTGGCGGTGGTGATTGAGGCCTCGCACACCTGCATGCAAATGCGGGGCGTTCAAAAACAAAATTCGGTGGCTACCACATCGGCATTTACCGGCGCATTTATGAAAGACCCCCGCACCCGCGAAGAGTTTATGCACCTGATTGGTGTGAAATTACATTAAAATTTAGGTAGTTAACAATTTTATTGTTACCTTTGTAGATTATACTGCCTTTATTATGCGTAAATTTTTCTTTTTTATATTATTGGTTGTACCGGCTATCACTGCCGGCGCGCAAACTGTTGACACCAACACCTCGCCTGCTACTGTGAAATGGTACACCATAGAGGAAGCGCAAGCGCTGAATGCCAAGGCTCCCCGCAAGATATTTATTGATATGTACACCGACTGGTGCGGCTGGTGCAAGACTTTAGATAAGAATACTTTTTCGCAACCTGATATTGCCGAATACCTGAATGCTTATTTCTATCCGGTAAAATTCAATGCCGAAGGAAAAAATCCGGCGGTATTCAAAGGTCAAACCTACAATTTCAATCCGCAATACCGCAGTCACGAGTTAGCCGTCAATATCATGCAAGGCAGAATGAGCTACCCGACCACGGTTTACCTTGACGAACAGTTGAATCTGATTACGGTTGTGCCCGGCTACCAATCGCCGGAAGATATGCGTCCCATACTGGTTTTCTTCGCCCAAAATTATTACCGGACAATGAACTGGGAAAGTTTTTCGAAGCAATGGCCGGAGATTGTGAAGGCGATGCAGAACAAATAGTATATAGTACATAGTACTGAGCAATGAGACAAATTTCATATTACCGTTTTTACTCAATACTATATACTTAGTACTCTATACTAACTCTATAGCGGATATGTCATCACCTGTCCCAGCTGGTATACCGGGATGCGGGTTTGCAGGAGGAGGCGTTGGCCGTCGAGCAGGCGGGCCTGCACCACTTCGGGGATGCAGTAACGCATGAATTTGCCTTTTTCTTCCACAATAGGCATCATCGTCTTTTTACCGGCGACTAATTCTATTACTATGGGGCGGCCGGCCATGTTATCGGGCGCCAGCAATCCCTCTGTGTCCGACAGGCGGAATACAATATACAACTGTTTCGCCTGTTTGGGGTCGGGCACTACTTCAAAGGTGGCGGACTGCACATCAACCGATGATTTTCCCACAAAAAGGCTCAGGTATTCCTGTTCCAGGCGGTTGATTTCTTCCAACGCTGCACGCAAGGCATCGCCGGCAGGCACATTATCGGCATCGCCGGTGAGCAGGTCCATGCGTTTTTTGCGCAGGCTGTAGATGGCATTGGCTGTCTCTTCAGCACGGCGTTCAATATTTTTCTCCACTACCTGGCTCTGTTGCACCGGCACACGCTCGTAGCCCTTATCGGTTTTCACCGTTTTATAAAATGTGGTGTTTTCCTTAGCCAAATGCGATTCGTGTCCGCGATTATTGAATTCCTGCGTGCGCGCCCCGTTAGCAAAGCGCCAGGGCACAGCGGCGGCGGTAGTGTTCTGCTCAAACATCGACACCAGTCCGGTGGCCGTCATGGCTAAGAAATTAGTAGTTCCCTTGCTGTCTTTCAACGACACGGTGTTGGTTTGCGCCGCATCGGCTTCCACGAACCAACGCAGGTCAACGGTTTTCAAGGCATAGCTTTCTTTATTGTCTACCGGCACCTCGAAGCCCAGGTATTTGGACGCGAATTTAGCGTAAGGTCCGGCAGTAAACACTTCGTGAGTAGCTTCCACATAGAGTTTGACGGACGTCTTCGGCAAGGCGTACACTATGGTACCGGCAGGCAACTGGGCAAAGGTCGTTGCAGTCATAAATAAACTAAATGCGAATAGTAGGGTTCTTTTCATTATATATTATTTTTTTAGACTAAGAGATTAGAGACAAAACAAAAGTCTCTTGTCTATAAGTCTCTTGTCTCTAATCCTTTTAATTGTTCTAAATACCTGTGTATCGCTTCTTCCAATCCGAGGTAGAGGGCATCACTGATGAGGGCGTGGCCAATGGACACTTCGAGTAGTCCGGGCACCAGTTGCGCAAAATATTGCAGATTGGCCAAGCTCAAATCGTGCCCCGCATTCACTTCCAGCGAACATTCGCCGGCCACCCGCGCCGCCAGCACAAAAGGCGCTACAGCTTTTGTCTGGTTTTTCGGATACAAAGCGGCGTAAGGCTCGGTGTACAATTCCACACGGTCGGCGCCGGTTTTCGCCGCACCAATCACCATAGCGGGTTCGGCGTTCACGAAGAGTGACACCCGGATACCCTTAGCCCTGAACGTGGACACCACCTCACGCAGAAACGACAGATGCTTCACCGTATCCCAGCCCGCATTGGAGGTCAGTACATTTTCCGCATCGGGCACCAGTGTTACCTGCACAGGCATCACACTCAGCACCAAATCAATAAACTCTTTGGTCGGATTTCCTTCTATATTAAACTCCGTAGTCAGCACCGGCTTTAAGTCCAGCACATCGGCATAACGTATATGCCGCCCATCGGGACGGGGATGCACGGTAATTCCCTGTGCACCAAATTTTTCGCAATCCATTGCCACCTGCACCACATTGGGTGTATTCCCACCGCGTGCGTTGCGCAAAGTAGCCACTTTATTAATATTTACGCTTAATCTTGTCATTTCATTACAAAAATACGAAAAAATTCAGCAAAAAGCGCTATCTTAGCGAAAATTTTCAAATTATTTTATGCAAATAGCTATAAATGGACGTTCTGTAGAAGCCGGCCGCCGGCCGGAAGTAAGGCGTTTAATACAGCTCTTGCAAGACCAAAACGCCGTGGTGCGCCTCTCCCGCTCCTTGGCCGGCAGCCTTTCCGGCGTGGAACGTTGCGGCACCCCGTTCACCTGCCTGCCCAACGGCACCGACGGTGTGATTAGCCTCGGCGGCGACGGCACTTTTTTAGAAAGCGTGTTGCTGGTGGGCAATTCCGGCATTCCGGTGCTGGGCATCAACACCGGCAGGTTGGGATTTTTGGCCAATACTACGCTCCGCGAGCCTGAAAAAATTACAGAAGCCTTACTGCATCAACGTTATACGGTAGAAGAACGCCTGTTGCTCCAAGCCTCCGGCGATTTTCTGCCCCAAAGCGATACTCCTTACGCCCTCAATGAAATAGGCATACAAAAATCATGGCCGGCCATGATTACCGTAAAGGCAGAAATCAACGGCGAAGCGCTGCCCGACTACTGGGCCGATGGTTTGCTGGTATCTACACCCACCGGATCCACGGCGTATTCCATGAGCGTGGGCGGTCCCATTGTGGCGCCGGGCGTTAATTGCCTGCTGCTCTCCCCCATTGCCTCGCACAACCTCAGCATACGCCCGCTGGTGATTGACGACCGTGCGGTGATTAAAATACGGGTGATTACCCGCGGTAATCCGGCTATCCTCAGCCTTGATAACCGTACTTACGAAGTGGCGTCGGGAACGGAATTTACGATCAGTAAAGCGCCTTTCACCGTGAAAACCCTCCGGCTGTCCGGCAGCAGCAGCTTTTTCTCCACCCTGCATGAAAAATTACTGTGGGGCACCGATAAAAGAAACACCCCCAATTAAACCTTTTGCAAAACTTTTCGTCAAACTAAATGTATGTATATATTAAAAAAAATAGTCATTCTGCCCTTCCTGCTCTTCGTATGTACAGCCGTTGCACAAAATGCTTCGGACTGTAATTTTGAACGCAATGTTCACGAATTGGGCATTGTGGGCGGCGCCAGCTACTATATGGGTGATTTCAACCCCAACCTCACGCCGCTTAAAAGTCCCTCGTGGTACGGCGGATTGATGTACCGCTATAATTTTGCGCGCTATTTCGCTTTCCGCGGACAATTAGGCATGGGCACCCTGCGCGGCACAGGCGAAGGGCTGATAGGTTTATTGCCCGACCCGCTCAACAACAACTGGGAATTTAACCGCCCGTGGCTGTTTGTTGACGTAATGACTGAATTTAATTTTATGCAGTATAATGCGGCTGATATTCGCAAAAAACAACGCTTCACCCCGGTATTACTATTAGGCGTGGGCACTTCCTACCTAATGGCGAACACCGTAAAAGTTGCTTCCAGGTCTCGTTCCGGCAGCAGCAACGCTTCATCTCTGTTCTTCAACATTCCCGTAGGCATTGGGGCAAAATGGTGCTTCAAAGAACGCATGACGTTGGGCGTGGAATGGATATGGCGCATTAGTTTTTATAATGAAGTTGACTACTACAAAGGCGTTGACCCCAACCACTCCCCGGGCATTAACAACGATTGGATAGGCACCATAGGCATTACCCTGTCATACCTCTTCAAGCAAAGCGTACCCTGCCTTTCCACCACCGTTCACAAACCGTCTAAACATAAATTCAAGGGAATTCTTAGTAACTAATTTTTCATGAGCGACAGGCCAACATCCATTCCCACCCACGTAGCCATTATTATGGACGGCAACGGCCGTTGGGCTAAAAAGCAGGGCATGAAACGTATTTTCGGGCACCGCAACGCCCTCGAAGCCGTGCGCAGCGCCATTTCCACCGCCGGCGAGCTGGGCGTAAAATACCTTACCCTCTACGCTTTTTCAGAAGAAAACTGGCAACGCCCGCAGGAAGAAATTGACGGATTAATGGAGTTGTTGGTCAACGCCATTCATAAAGAAACGCCCGGACTGAATGAAAACAATGTTCAACTCTGCGCCATAGGCCACCTGCGCAGCCTTCCGGCCACAGTACAGGAAAAATTGCAGGAATGTATTAACAACACTGCAAAAAACACGGGATTAACGGTGAGCTTAGCCCTAAGCTACAGCGGCCGGTGGGATATTCTACAAGCGGCAGAACGTTATGCCGCCGATATGGCACAGCAACAAGCACCGGCGCCGCTTAGCGCAACAGCCTTTGAACAATATTTAGCCACGGCCGGCATGCCCTGCCCCGATTTGCTCATCCGCACCGGCGGTGAACAGCGCATCAGCAATTTTCTACTTTGGCAAATGGCTTACACCGAATTTTATTTTTGCGATGTGTTATGGCCCGATTTTCGGAAAAATCATTTCTTAGAAGCTATAAATGAATACAATAAAAGAGACCGACGCTTTGGAACGGTAAAAAGCTAACTATATAACCTTTAATTTTAACTTTTTTTTGCTATCTTTGTAAGATTATTTCTTAACATGAAGCTAAACAATTTACGATATACTGCCGGATGGTTCCTGATTACGGGACTGATGTTGACTACTTTATCATCTCTTTATGCACAAGAAGCTGTTCCGGCAGACTCCGCTAAAGTCGACCTTAAAATAGATGCCGGCAACCCCAGGCAATATATTATTGCAGATATTACCGTTTCCGGAGTTAAATACCTGAACCCGGAACAGATACTCTCCTTCACCGGACTGATGAAAGGAGATACCATCACCCTGCCCAGCGAAGATATTTCCTTTGCACTCAAGAAATTGTGGGCGCAACGCTTTTTCTCGGACGTGGGCATTTCGGCCACTAAAATTGTAGGCGACCAAATTTATCTCAATATCAATCTGGTAGAGCGTCCCCGCGTATCAGTATGGGATTTTAAAGGCGTGAAAAAAGGAGAAAAAAAGGATTTGCAGGAAAAGCTCCACCTGCGCCGCGGTGGTGAATTAAGCGATTATATTATCAAAACATCTACGGATATGATCAAGGAGTTCCTTTCCGAAAAAGGATACCGCAACGCCGAGGTCAACATACTGCAAGAGAACGACACGCTGGTGCCCAATGCCGTGAAAGTAACGTTTGACGTGAAGAAAAATGACAAAGTCAAGATCAAAAAAATTGCTGTTTTCGGCAATGAAAATATTTCAAGCGGCAAGCTCCGCAGGAAGATGAAAAACAAAGACGCCCGCTTGCTCAACCTTTTCAGCAGTAAGAAATTTAAGGATGAAGAATACCCTCAGGATTTAGAGAACATTATTCTTTACTACAACGAAAAAGGCTACCGCGACGCCGCTATCACCATGGACTCCATGTTCTACATTAATCCCAAGCGATTGGGCATTAATATTACCGTTGACGAAGGCCGGCGATATTACTTCCGCAATATCACCTGGTCGGGCAACACCATTATTCCCTCGTCGGTGCTCGACCGTATACTGAATATCAAAAAGGGCGATGTGTATGATGTGGTGGCTATGGATAAGATGTTACATTCCGATCAGCAGTCGATCAGCACCCAATACATGGACCAGGGTTACCTGTTCTTCAATGTGCAACCCACGGAAGTAAATATTGTGGACGACTCCGTTGATGTGGAAATGCGCATTTACGAAGGAAAACAGGCCACGTTTAACCGTGTGATTATTACCGGCAACAATAAAACCAATGAACATGTGATACGCCGCGAGCTGTGGACACGTCCGGGCGACCTGTTTAGTAAGTCGAGTTTTGAACGTTCATTGCGCGAATTGGCGCAATCGAATAACTACGATGCCGAAAAATTGATGTCGCCCGAGGGCTATAAAATTACGCCTAATGAACGCGACGGAACGGTAGATGTGACGTACAATGTAGAAGAAAAATCCAATGACCAGGTGGAACTTTCCGGTGGCTACGGCGGTAATACATTTATTGCTACCGTAGGGTTACGTTTCTCCAACTTCTCTATCCGCAACATGTTCAACAAAAAAGCGTGGCGCCCCATTCCTTCCGGCGACGGACAAACACTGGCGCTTCGTTTCCAAACCAACGGAAGCTACTACACCGCTGCCTCTGTCAGTTTCATGGAACCCTGGCTCACCGGCCGCAAACCGACCTCGCTGTCCGTGTCGGGCTACTACACACGCGAAACCAATGCCTCCTACTACTTCCAAACCGTAACCCAATCGCTCGAAACTTACGGTGTTTCCGTAGGTATAGGGCAACGCCTCAAATGGCCCGATAACTACTTTACACTCTACACCGGCGTTTCACTTCAACACTATATCCTGAATAACTGGCAATATTACTTCCTTTTCACTGACGGAACGTCCAATAACTTTAGTTTCAATATCACCCTCGGCCGGAACTCTACCGACCAGCCGGTATATCCGCGCAAAGGTTCCGATTTCTCCCTTGGCTTGCAAATCACGCCCCCCTACTCACTGCTTTCAGGGAAGAATTATAAAGGCATGGCGGATAGCGAAAAATATCAATGGATAGAATATCACAAATGGACATTCAAAGGCGCTGTGTACACCCAACTAGTGGGCGACTTGGTGTTGATGACCCGCGCTCAGTTTGGCTTCTTAGGCTATTACAATTCCGATTGGGGATATTCGCCCTTTGAAAGTTTTATCCTTGGCGGCGACGGTATGAGTGGTTTCAGTCGTTACGGACAGGAAAATATCGCCATGCGCGGTTACACCAACTCTTCTATAACGCCTTTATTGAGTTCTGCTTATGCCGGTCACATTTATGATAAATTTACGTTGGAGTTGCGCCACCCCATTATCATGCAGCCGCAGGCTAATATTTTCGGCTATGTGTTTCTCGAAGGCGGTAATGCCTGGTCAACATTTGATAAATTTAATCCTTTCTCGATTAAACGCTCTGCCGGTGTAGGCGTCAAACTAATGTTACCTATTGTGGGAACGTTGGGTATTGACTGGGGATACGGCTTCGACAATGTGCCCCACTCACCCAATGCCGGAGGCAGCCAGATACATTTTACATTCGGAATGCCGATGTAACAATTGAAAATGGAGAATTGAAAATTGAAAATTATTATATTATGAAACGGATTACATTAATTCTTGCAATAATACTCGGAGCGCTGACTATAGCTTCGGCGCAAAAGATCGGATACATCAATACCGAAACGATTTTAAACAAGATACCGGCCTACAAAACCGCCCAGGGACAACTGGAACGCCTGCGCGATCAATATCAAAAAGAAATTGAAGCCGGTTATCAGAAAATTGAAGCGATGTATAACGCCTATCAAAACGATAAGGTGTTGCTCACCGAGGACATGAAAAAACGCCGCGAAGATGAAATCATTAACCGCGAAAAAGAGGTGAAAGACCTGCAACTTAAATATTTTGGGCAAGACGGTGCACTGAACAAAAAAAGCGAAGAACTGCTCAAGCCTATTCAGGACAGAATAGTTACCGCAGTGAAAGAAGTGGCTGCCGACGACGGTTACGCCATGATTCTTGATGCGGCCAACAACCCGTCAATGATATTTACCAATCCCCGGTATGACATCAGCGATAAAGTAATTGGAAAATTAGGATATAAATAATAAAATATACACGAAAATATTATGAAAAACTTTGCGAAATTATTTTTAGTAGTTGTAATGGCCGGTATTGGCAGCACTGCTGTTGCCCAGCAAAACTACAAATTCGGACACATTAATGCACAGGAATTGATCGTACTGATGCCCGAACGCGATTCGGCCACCACCAAAATGGAAAACTACGGCAAAGAACTACAGGAACAAATTGAAGCCATGCAGGTGGAATACAACACCAAGTTGAATACCTACCAACAAAAAGCGGCTACCTGGAGTGCGGCTATCCTAGAAGCTAAACAAAAGGAATTGGTAGAATTGCAAACCCGCATTCAGGAATTTCAACAAACCGCACAGGAAGATTTTCAAAAAATGCAGCAAACACTGCTCCGTCCGGTGATTGAAAAAGCGAACAAAGCTATTGAAACAGTAGCTAAACGCGAAGGATTTACTTACATTTTTGACATCAGCTCAGGTAATATTCCTTACTTCAACGTTGAACAAAGTATTGACTTGTTGCCTTTGGTGAAAAAGGAACTGAACATCACCAAAGAATTGCCTGCTGCTGCACGTATCGGTGCAGGAAGATAAAATGAACCCGGATGCTCCTATCGGCTTACTCGATTCCGGCATTGGCGGATTATCGGTATGGCGGGAGATAGTCCGTGTACTTCCGCACGAGCATACTGTGTATTATGCCGACACGGCGCATTGCCCTTACGGATCGAAAGCACAGGATGAAATCATCGGGCGGATGGTGCATATCACCGACTGGTTGTTAACACGGCATGCCAAGCTCATCGTAATAGCTTGCAACACGGCAACCGCCGCCGCCATTGATTATTTGCGCACACATTATATCGTACCATTTGTAGGCATGGAGCCGGCTGTGAAGCCGGCTGCTTTGCTTTCACAAAGCGGCGTGGTGGGCGTATTAGCCACGCGCGGCACGTTCAAAGGACGCCTTTATCACGAAACTTCCGAGCGTTTTGCCGGTCACATAAAAATTATTGAGCAGCCCGGCGACGGCTTGGTGGAACTCATTGAAGCAGGCAAAATAGACACGCCGGAAATGACCGCCTTGCTGCACACCTACATTGACCCGATGATAGCCGCCGGCGCCGATCACATTGTACTGGGATGTACCCACTACCCTTTCCTTATTCCCGCTATCCGCAACATCACGGGCGACAAGGTAACACTCCTCGACCCCGCACCGGCAGTGGCCCGGCAGGTGAAAACCCTCCTCGAACAACACAGGTTGCTCAACCATTCCGGCCAACCTGCCCGTCACGAATTTTACTCTAACGAACAACCTTTTAACTTAACGATATGAATACTGAACAATTATTTTGGTTTATTCCCGCAGCCTCTGTCCTGGCGCTATTTTTCGCTTGGTATTTCTTTCGTAATATGATGAAAGAAAGCGAAGGTACCGACACGATGAAAACCATTGCCAAACACGTGCGGCAAGGCGCTATGGCCTACTTGCGCCAACAATACAAAGTAGTGACCATTGTATTTGTGGTGTTAGCCCTGTTTTTTGCATTCATGGCCTACGGCCTCGGCGTGCAAAACCCCTGGGTGCCGTTTGCTTTTCTCTCCGGCGGTTTCTTCTCCGGACTGGCCGGTTTTATTGGCATGAAAACCGCTACTTACGCCTCCGCGCGCACAGCCAACGCCGCCCAACGCTCGCTCAACAGCGGACTGCGCGTTGCTTTCCGCTCCGGCGCCGTAATGGGTTTAGTGGTGGTAGGTCTCGGTCTATTGGATATTTCTATTTGGTATATTATACTGGATAATTTTGTAAGCGAAGCCACCGACGCCCAAAAAATGGTTGTAATCACCACCACCATGCTCACCTTTGGAATGGGCGCTTCCACGCAGGCGCTCTTTGCCCGTGTGGGCGGCGGCATCTACACCAAAGCGGCCGACGTGGGCGCCGACCTGGTAGGTAAAGTAGAAGCAGGCATCCCTGAAGACGATCCGCGCAACCCCGCCACCATTGCCGACAACGTAGGCGACAATGTAGGCGACGTAGCCGGCATGGGCGCCGACCTCTATGAAAGCTATTGCGGCTCTATTTTGGCTACCGCAGCGCTGGGCGCTTCGGCGTTCTTCCTCGTGCCCGGCATGCAGCTCAAAGCCATTTTCGCCCCCATGCTTATCGCCGCAGTGGGTATCGTACTTTCCATTATCGGTATTTTTATTGTGCGCACTAAAGAAGGCGCCAACATGAAACAACTGCTCGGCGCACTAGGACGCGGCGTAAACGCCAGTTCACTTCTTATAGCCATCGCTACCTTCGGTATTTTGTATATGCTGAAAATGGA
>QMCD01000708.1_pt1 | contig 43953 bp, 50 predicted proteins | sample 1821841 | NCBI WGS metagenome assembly QMCD01 (sample SAMN01991225, study PRJNA193472) | Termite gut metagenome, whole genome shotgun sequencing project. | isolation source: worker | host: Macrotermes natalensis
GTCGTAACAAGGTAGCCGTATCGGAAGGTGCGGCTGGATCACCTCCTTTCTAGGGAGACACGGACTAATAACTTAGTCCATACTACCCGAGGTCGGTTTCTGGCATTCTTATCTACATTGTTTAGTTTTGAGGGAATTTCACCCTCAAAAGCACCTTGACAACAGCACAGCAAAGAAACGAAAAAGCAAGAGAATACCCACGGGCACGGGCGGCAAAAACACTTACGCTGAAAAGCGAAATAGGCGTAAGCGGAGCCGCCCGCCTGAGAAAACCTACACTGCAAATGAGCGCAGGATTCTCTCGGCGCTTCCGAGAATTCCTGAAGGAAAGATTGCGTCCCGTCCGCTGATGAAGCTGGCGGGAATTAGTAAGAAAGCTGATTTCTACGACGCGCTTAAATCCTTAGAGCGAAGCGGCGACGTTAAGGTTGACCAAAATCATATCGTCACTTTCGTTTCGCCTGAAAATGACGTCGAAGCAACGCTGGTTTCGCTTTCAGCGGGCTTCGGCTTCGCAAGGGCGGACAAAGGCGAGTTAGCTGATGATTTTTTCATTCACGGCAGTGATTTGAAGGGCGCGTTTGTCGGAGACAGAATCATTCTCACAGACGTGCACGAAGATGAAAAAGGATTCAGCGCACGCGTCAGGCGCATTGCCGAACGCGCGAAGAACCCGGTAACAGGAACGCTTCATCTTGATAAATACGGCGACGCGCGCGTCAAGCCTGATGGGGCAGTGCGTTACGATTTGAGAGTGCAGATAGCCGATCTGGGCGGTGCTAAGGACGGCGACAAGGTCGTGGTCAAGCCCAAGGCTGACAGCCGAGGAGACTGGCGCTTTGCCAAGGTAAAGTCCGTTTTGGGCAGCGGAGAGAGCGCAAAGGTCAATGCAGACGCGATAATTCAGCATTCGGGGATACCCTTCTTTTTCTCAAAGGAGCAGCTTGAGGAAGCAGAGATACAGGCAGAGCTGCCCATAACTGACGCTGACATCGCCGAACGCCTGGACTTGCGCGACAAGCCCATATTTACAATCGACGGTGCCGATGCAAAGGATTTAGACGACGCAATCCTCGTCGAGAAAACGAAGACGGGTTATCGCCTCGGCGTGCATATAGCCGATGTCTCTCATTATGTCAGGGCGGGAAGCCTGCTTGATGATGAGGCGTTCAGGCGCGGAACCTCGGTTTATTTTGCCGACAGGGTGATTCCGATGCTGCCGACAGACCTCTCAAACGGCTCATGCTCGCTGAACGCGGGTACGGATAAGCTCACTTTTTCTGCGTTGATAGACTTCGACACGGAGGGCGAAATCGCGTCATATGACTTCAGGAAAAGCATAATCAATTCAAAGGTGCGCGGAGTTTACAGCGAGGTCAACGAGATTTTCGCGGGCTCGGCGTCGCCTGAGATTTTGAAGAAATATGCGCCTGTTATGGCGGGGCTTAAAAACGCGCGGAAGCTTGCGAAGCTGCTGAAGAGAAAGACCGCGCAGCGCGGGGATATGGAGCTTCAAAGCTCGGAAATCAAATTCGTGCTTGATGAAAACGGCGTGTGCATTGGCCTTGAACCGCGCACCACGGGAGAGGCGGAAGAGCTGATAGAGCACATGATGATTTCCGCCAATATCTGTGCGGCGAAATTCGGTCAGCATAATCGGCTTCCTTTCCTTTACCGTGTTCACGGTCAGCCGCGCGAAAGCAGGCTCGAAGATCTCATCAAGCTGCTGGATATTCTGGGGATACCCTGTAAGGAGATTAAGAGCGGTAAGCCGGGCGCCACTGATTTTTCCGCCATACTGGAGCGTGTTAAAGGCACGCCGCGTGAGAGCCTCGTTTCCATGCAGGTTCTCCGCACGATGGAAAAAGCCAGATACGCCGCGGAGGAAACAGGGCATTTCGGGCTGGTTCTCTCGGATTACAGCCACTTCACCTCGCCGATTCGCCGCTATCCCGACACCTCAATCCACCGCATAATGTCGGCTTTCCTCTCGGGAGAATCAAGCAAAGCGATTGAGAAGGACTTCGGTGAGTTTGCCAAGGAATCAGCCGCCGCCTCTTCAAAAAATGAAATAAGAGCTGTAAATGCTGAGCGTGAGGCCGAGAGCTGCTATATCGCCGAATATATGAAAAAGCATATTGGCGAGCGCTTCACAGGCGTGATAAGCGGGGCGGTTCAGCGCGGCTTCTTTGTCAGGCTTCCAAATGGCGCAGAGGGGCTCGTCTCGATTGACGATATAGCGTACGGCCCGTATGAATATGACGGCGTGTTCTCTTTCCGCAACCGCGCGGGCGGCAGGCTCATGGTGGGTGATGAATTTGAAATTATAGTAGCCAAGGCAGAAGTCTCAACCGGAAAAGTGGATTTCATTCCATATGAAAATAAGCAGGGGTGAATTATGTTTCTCATTAACGCAATTTATCTCGATGAGTTTTTTCGCTTTGCAAAAGGCGACATCGAAATTGACGAAAGCACGAACACGATAAAGGGACTTGGCGAGAAGCTCGTTTATTCTGCCGAGGATATGGTCGTGGATTGCTCGGGGTACAGAATAATTCCGGGATTTGTTGACGTGCATATCCACGGGTGCGTTGGCTATGACACCTGTGACGGCAACCGCGAGGCCATCGAAAAAATGGCGGAATTCCTCATTACAAAGGGAGTTAAATCCTTCTGCCCGACTACCATGACCGCCCCGGCAGAGATACTTGCCGCCTCACTGACGGCCGCCAAGAGCTGCGCGGAGAATCCGCCCGCCGGCGCAAGGGTAATCGGCGTGAACATGGAGGGTCCGTTCATTTCTGAGGCCCGCAAGGGCGCGCAAAAGGCAGACTTCATTCGCAAACCTGATTTTGCTCTCTTCAAGGAGCTTTACGACATCAGCGGCGGTCTCGTCAGGCTAGTGGACATCGCGCCGGAGCAAGATGGCGGCCTGGAGTTCGCAAGGCTGGCAAGCGAATACTGCGCCGTTTCAGTCGCCCATACTTCGGCGGACTACGATGCGGCAAAGGCGGGCTTTGATGCGGGGATAAACCATGCCACGCATCTCTTCAACGCGATGTCAGGGCTTTTTCACAGAGAACCCGGAGTGGTTGGCGCAGTGTTTGACGACGACCGCGTTTACGCAGAGCTCATCTGTGACGGCCACCACATTCACCCGGCGGTTCTCCGCACGGCATTCAGGGTTCTGGGCGACAGAGCGCTTGTAATCAGCGATTCCATGCGCGCCAACGGCTTGCCGGAGGGAGAGGAGTATGACCTCGGCGGGCAAATGGTCACCGTCAAAAACGGCAAGGCCACTTTGCCGGACGGAACGCTCGCGGGCTCGGTTTCAAACTTGCATGACGAGGTGAAAAACCTTGTGAATTTCGGGATTCCCACGGAGAAAGCAATTAAGGCTGCCACGCTGATTCCTGCAAGATCCATCGGCATGGACGCGGAAATCGGGAGCATTGAGGTGGGGAAAAGGGCTGATGTTTTAGTCGTCGATAACGCATTAGACATCAAGGCTGTTTACCACTGATATATAGAAAAACAACCCCTCTTCTCTAAATCAGAAGAAGGGGATATATTATGGAAACTTATATGATATTATGTTACCTATATTATGTTAAATTACCATAAAACATTTATATTAAAATAATAAAATACACTTCATTTTATGTAAGTGAAATATGAATTACGACAACAATATTATGTCAACTATATTCTATCTCCATCAAAGCTTCTTTCCTTGCGTATAAAACCTTGCGTATAAAACCTTGCGCATAAATCAGCGCCTTTCACTACAAACAGAATTTCACTTAAAATAAATTATATTGCTGAGCTGTCTGTCGGGTCTTTGCAGCCAGAGGCCATTGGCGTAAATACCTGATGAGCCGCCGCCGTCGAGATTCATAGCCTCGCTGCTGCCGAAGCGCACCATCAAGCCGGAAAGCTGCTGAACAGAGCAATAGGCTGTCAGCAGAATCACCTTGCCCGTAGATGTGTTAAGGCCAATCGCAACTCTCCTTGCCGCGCCGCCGCCTGTGATGTCACCTGCGTAAAAGCCCTCTTCGTTGTATGTGCCGGAATTACCGTACGCCTGCCCGTTCAATACGATTCTCGGCCCAGATGCGATAGAATCATCAAGGCCATCAAAGGCCTCACCCGTGCGCCTGTCTGTGTAAACCGCCTCGTAGTCCACGATGTCGCCAACCTGGCAGGAATTAAAGAATTCGCCTTCATATTCACGGCGTGAGCGTTGGTAAAGCACATAACCGTTCTGCGGGATTTCAATGTCGTTGCCCTCGTGCACCACCTTCGTAATCACGCCGTTCTCAACTGCAATCGCGTCACGCACATAGATGCCGACGCTTGAGCCCCAGCGTCTGTCAAAGATAATCCTCGTGGCGTCGATGCCTGTGGAGGGGCGGCGGTTTTTGCTGACGCTTTCAAAGGTGAAGGTGCGTTCATCGGGTTTTGTGAGCGTTACACGGAGATTCAGTTTCAAATCGCGAATCAGGCTTTGCCCAGAGTTCGTAGTGACGAAGGAGGGCTTCGTGGCCGCGCCGCCCTTGTCAGTGATAACGATATTGCCGTTCTTGACTATCGTTGCATTGGGAACATAGTCGTCCATGTCGAAATAGGCGGCGTTTACGGCAAATTTAGCGCCCGTGCGCTCAACCATGCTGCCCATGCTCTCGCTGCTTGAAATGCCGTCCCACGCCGTTTCGACGTTGCCCTTGAAGTTGCTGAGGTTAAACTCCACCGCCTTTACGGCATACCCGCTCACGCGCTTTCTCGTGACGGTATAGTTTGAAGGCTTCGTCATGCTGTTCAGAAAGCGGTTGAACATAGCCGAGGCTTCGCTGCGCTTAGCTGAGTTCTTCGGGAGGAAGTTCCCGCCGCTGCCGTTGATTATCCCCGCGCGAACGCAGGCATCTACAGCAGACTTCGCCCACGTGGAGATAGCGCCGGCGTCGCCGAAGCTTATGCTCGGCTTATTTTTTGACAGAGAGTAAGCCATCAGATTCGCGAAATTATAGAGCATCACGGCCAGCTCCTGTCTCTGCACGGGCTTGTTGGGCGCAAACTTGTTTTCGCCAACGCCGGAAACCACGCCCACTTCATACCCCCAGTTGATATATTGCGCGTACCAGCTGCCCTTGGCGACGTCGTTAAAATACGTGAAGCCTTTATATTGATTTATATCATCGGCCGAGAGAATCGTCCTTGAAAGCATGACCATACACTCGGCGCGCGTTAAACTGCCGTTCGGATTGAACTTATTATTCCCAACGCCTTCGATAATTCCTTTATCGACAAGCGTGTTTACATCATTCTCGTACCATGCGCCGCTCGGAATATCCGAAAATCTCGGTGCGGCCTGAGAATATGCCGGTGCAGAGGAGATTATCAGCGTTAGCACAAGCACGGCTGAAATCAGCTTTTTGGCTATTTTCATGTAATTCAAAACACTTTACCTCCGTGAAAAAACACTTATGCTGTTTCTCTTTTGAAATTGAACCAGCTATTTTACATAATATACCATACTTTACATAAAATTTCCACCCAAAAAGGAAAACTGCGCAAAAATGACAAGAGGAGACAAAAGAACATTTTGACAGAGAAAATTAAGAGAAATGCGTGTAAAAATCCTTTGCTTTTTCGTCTTTATTATTGTAGAATATCATTAAGAAGGCAAACAGTATAAATAATTATTGCGGAGGCTTTTTATGAAAGATAAAATCTATTCCTCTAACCCCGCCGTCGATGTTCTTAAAAGAACCGGCGCATCGGGTAAATTCCTGGTCCTCACGATTATGATGACGGTGTCGGTGGCTGTTTCCATCGCTTTTTCGGGCGAGATGAGCAGACACTACAGTATGGTGTTCTCAGATTTCTTCTCCAGTCTTTCGCGCTCGTTCAACGATATCACGGGCGCGTCGATAGTTGCGTCAATCTTCATATCGCTGCCCACGATATTGGTCGTCGTGGCAATGTGGATGATTTTCTTTGCGTGCAGCAGCAGGAAAGACGGCGGCGTTTCAACCTCGGGAATCACGCTTCTCAAGGTGATAAAGATAATTGAGCTCGTCATTTTCCTGCTGGCATCTCTCGCGCTGCTCGCCATAGGCATTTTGTTCCTTACCGGTGTTATGGGGAATATCATATCCTCGAGCATCGGAGATTGGTATTATTATTACTATGGGACTCTTGCCGATTTCAGTTCGCTGGACGGAAGAGCCGGCTTCACAATCTTCGGTATAATCTTCTGCGTGATTGCCGTTTTAATGTGCGCGTTCGTCGTGGCATTCTACACGTCAATCATCAAGATTCTCTCAAGGGGCAAGAATATTGCCGAAACTGGCGTGCCTGATAACAGAGTTTCGGGCTTCCTCATCGCCGTGCTGTGGATATTCGCGATTATACAGGCGATTATCGCGGTGGTTTCTATTTTTTCCGGAACGTTTTCCTTCATTCCGCCGGTGTTTTCATGCGTCACGATGCTTTTGGCGGCAATCTTGCTTTCGGAATACAAAAAGGGCATGACAGCCGTGTTGTACGGCGCACATCCAGTCATGGCTGCGCCGGAAGCATATTCATCCTATGCGCCTCAAGTGCCGCAGGCTCCTGTTGCTCCTGTGAGCAGGCCGGTGCCTTCGGTTGACGAAATCATCAATGAGCATCTCGGCGATGTAAGCGTGAACCCCGGAGCGGGAACAGGCATGGACGAGGCATATACTTACAGACCTGCCGCTGCCGCGCCGACAGACCCTGATAGCAAACCCCAGACTGTGACGCAGCACGAGGAAGCAAAAGCGCCCGCAAACTTCGTAAAAGACGCTGTCGGGGACCTTGTCAACGAGCCTCTAGCGGGGAATGAGGTGAGCTTGCATTCCGGCATTGCCGCCGAAGTTAAGGATAGCGAAGACCAGGCGAACATGGCGGTTGAAGAGACGATGAAGAAAACCGACGCCGCGGTAGAAGAGGCGCAGAAAGCCATCAACGACGACGTTCAGGCCGCCAAGGAGAACATCACTTCTTCAGTCGAAGACGCCGCAAAGAAGGTAGACGACGATTTGAGCAAATAGATAAGCAAAATGAAAAGAGGCTTCAGAATTACTCTGAGGCCTCTTATTTTATGGTGTTTAATCAAACTGCATTTGCCACAGCTTTGCGTATTCTCCGCCGCGCTCAAGAAGCTCGGCGTGTGAACCCACTTCGGAAATGCTCCCGTTTTCAAGCACTATGACGCGCCCCGCATTCTTGATGGTGGAAAGCCTGTGCGCGATAACGATTGTCGTCCTGCCCTTTGCAAGCTCTTCAAGCGAGCGCTGAATCTGCCTTTCGCTCTCTGTGTCAAGCGAGCTTGTGGCCTCGTCGAGAATCAGAAGCGGCGGGTTCTTAAGGAAAACTCTCGCGATGCTGATTCTCTGCTTCTGGCCACCGGAGAGCTTAATACCCCTATGGCCGATGTCTGTGTCGTAGCCGTTCGGAAGGCTCATGATAAACTCATGCGCGCCGGCATGTTTCGCCGCGTTGATGATTTCATCGTCATTTGCAGCCGGTTTGCCGTAAAGGATATTCTCCCGCACCGTGCCGGAAAAAAGATAAATATCCTGCTGCACAAAGCCGATATTGCTCCGCAGTGAGTGCAGGCTGACCGAATTGATATTCCAGCCGTCAATCAGAATCTCGCCGGAGCTTATTTCATAAAAGCGCGGGATAAGCGAGCAAAGCGTCGTCTTTCCGACGCCTGACGAGCCGACAAGCGCGATATAATCGCCCTCGTTCACGGTGAGAGATACATCGTCAAGCACATCATCTGTGCCGCCGCTGTATTTGAAGCTCACATTTTTGAATTCAAGCTTGCCGCGCACATCGGTGATGTTGGGCAGATTCTCCTCTTCCGTCGGCATATCCAAAAGCTCGGTGAAGCGCTTGAAGGCCGCAATGCCCTCCTGATACTGCTGCGTTATCCATGAGAGCTGCGGGATTGGCGCGATGAGATAATCGCAGTAAAGCATGAACGTGATGAGGTCAGCGATGTCGAGCGTTTCACCGGTTATGGCTATCGCGCCGAAAACCACCAGCGCAATCTTCACAAGCTGAGCCAAAGCGTCCATGCCCGTGTAAAGCAAAGACTCATCTTTGTAAATCATTTTTCTGCCAAGCATAAAGAGGTGGTTGAGCCGCCCGAACTTCCGCTCCTCCTCGGCCTCGTTCGCGAAGGATTTCACCACGCGGATTCCCGAAATATCATCCTCAACATACGCGTTCACATCGCTTATCATCTCAAGGTTTTTCTTGTAAGACTTCTTCAGCCGCTTGTTAAGCAATAAAGTATACACGACCATCACCGGCAGAAACGCGAAGATTATCAGCGTAAGCCTCGCGTTAATCGTCATGAGGATAACGGCCGAGCCGATTATCTCCGTGAGATAAACCGCGAGATTCTCCGGCCCGTGATGGCAGAGCTCGGCGAGCATGTTGAGGTCTGTCGTCATTCTGGTGAGCAGGCTGCCGGGCTTTTCGCCGTCAAAGAATGAAAAAGACATCTTCTGCAAATGCGCGAACAGCTCGCCGCGCATATCACGCTCCATCATCGCGCCCATGCCGTGACCCTTTGCGTCATAAAAATAGGTGCAAAGTGCGCGCACGATGAGCAGAAGCACCATCCCAAGCCCCGCAAGCATGATTTTTTTAATCATGTCTTCTCCGCCGGTAGCGTTGCCAACGGGCAAAACATCATTCGTGACGTATCTTATAAGCGCGGGGAAGATGAGCGACGTGGCCGCGACGATTAGCGCACAGCCAATGTCTCCGGCAAAAAGCAGTTTATACGGCTTGTAGTATGAAAAGAATCTCTTGATACTTATCTTTTTGGTTTCAGTGTTATTCATATGTTTCTCCATAATTATTTAGTTCCGGCAAAAAGGCATAAAAATACCGCAGCACCTTTGCGTTGCGGTAAAAATACCAAAACAAGACCAATGGAACTCCCCATGGAAGCCCCGTCAGCCATTCAAAAGAAGCCGGATTTTGCTGAAATTATCAGCGTATTCAGTTTTAGTTTGATGTCACCTGTGAAGTTTTTTTCATATGATAACACTCCTTTGAATGAGTATAGGCTAATTTAAGCACATAAACTTTGGCTTGTCAATAATTTATTCCCGAAAAGCGTTGAAATCAGCCGTCTCTTTGGTGTATACTCTTAGATAGGTTTTGAAAATCAGAAGGAGGCAATACTATGCCGTTTGTTCAGGTAATTATGAGCTGTGATTTAAGCCCCGAAAGTGAGAATTCACTGAAAGCCGGCCTTGGGCAAGCCATTGCGAAAATCCCGGGAAAAGCCGAGGGAAACCTCATGCTAGATTTTCACGCGAACTCGCATATGTGGTTCAAAGGGGCGAGCGAGCCGTGCGCCTTCATCGGCGTGAACGTCCTCGGGCAGGCGCCGAAGGAGACATATCAGGCTTTCGCGGAGCGTGCCATCGGGCTGCTTGGCGAGATATGCGGAATCCCGAATCAAAACGTCTACGTCAAGGTAGACGATTCTTCAAGCTGGTTCTTTTTGAGATGAAGCGTGCCGTTATAATACGCACGCTTTTCCTTTGAATTAACTCACGGAGGCAGAAATGAGCAAAAAAGTGGCAATCATCATGGGAAGCGACAGCGATTTTCCAATCGTAATCCCGGCGATTAAGAGATTGAAAGGCTTCGGCATACCGTTTGAGGTAAAGGTTATGTCGGCGCACAGAACGCCTGACATGGCGGCAGATTTTGCCAAGGCGGCGAAAGACGGCGGCTTCGACGTGATAATCGCGGCGGCGGGCAAGGCTGCGCACCTGGGCGGGGTTCTCGCCGCACACACGACGCTTCCCGTAATCGGCATACCGATAAAATCATCGGCGCTTGAGGGCATTGATGCTTTGCTTTCGGTTGTGCAGATGCCGCCGGGCATACCCGTCGCAACCGTAGCGATTGACGGCGCAGACAACGCGGCAATCCTCGCGGCACAGATTTTGGCTCTCTCTGACGAGAGCATAGCTGAGAAGCTTGAAAAAATGAAAGCGGAAATGGTAGACGGCGTGATAAAGAAAAATGAGGCGCTGCAGGCAAGAATTGAAGAGATATAAGCAAGGCGAAGCAGCTGCGAAAAGCAGCTTAAAATAAACAATAATCACTCAATGGAGGGGAAAATGAAAAAATCGATAATGAGAAAGTACGCCAGGCTGGCGGTTCGCTCCGGCGTTTCGTTGAAAAAGGGACAGGGCTGCGTCATCACATGTGAGGTTGAGCAGTTCGATTTCGCCAGAATGGTGGAAGAAGAGGCTTACCGCGCGGGTGCGAAGTGGGTGCAGATAGACTGGCTCGACCAGCCTTCGCAGAAGCTCAAATTCCGCCATGAAACCGTCACGCAGCTTTCAAAGGTGGCAAAGTGGGAGGAGGAGAAGCGCCAGCATTATGTGGATAATCTCCCGGCAATGGTGCACATAGTTTCCGAGGACCCGGACGGCCTCAAGGGCGTGAACGTCGAGAAGATGCAGAAGGCGAATGCGGCACGCGCAAGAGTTCTGAAAAAATACAGAGACGCAATGGACAGTAAATATCAGTGGACGATAGTCGCCGTTCCCTCAAAGAAGTGGGCGAAGAAGGTTTTCCCGGGCGAGAGAGGCAGCGTGGCTGTTGAGAAGCTCTGGAACGCAATTTTAAGCTCTGTGCGCGTTTCGGCGGATAATGACCCCGTCGAGGAGTGGAATAAGCACAACAAGAAGCTGCACGATAAATGCAAGAAGCTTGATAAGTTCGCGTTTGAATATCTGGAATACAAGGATAAAAACGGCACAGATTTCAAGGTGTGGCTCAACCCGAAGGCCAGATGGGGCGGCGGAGGCGACTGGCTCTCGACCGACAAAACCTTCTATAACCCCAATATGCCTACGGAAGAAGTGTTCACCACGCCGCTTAAGGATAAATGCGAAGGCACACTCGTCGCTACGATGCCGCTTTCATATCAGGGCAACCTTATTGAGGATTTCAGCGTGACGTTCAAGGACGGCAAGGCGGTGAAGTGCAAGGCCAAGGCGAATCAGGAGCTTCTGGAGAAAATGATTGCCATGGACGAGGGCGCGGGCAGGCTCGGCGAGCTGGCTCTCGTGCCGGATGATTCTCCGATTTCCAATAGCGGAATCCTCTTCTACAACACGCTATTTGACGAGAACGCCGCGTGCCACGTCGCGCTCGGCTTCGGCTTTGATGAGCTAATCGAGAATTATGAGAATATGACGAAAGAGGAAATTAAGGCCACAGGCGTGAATGATTCGATAATCCACGTCGATTTCATGGTCGGCTCAAAGAACCTCAACGTCACAGGCTATAAAAACGGTAAGGCAACGCCGATTCTCAAAAACGGAAACTGGGCGATTTAATTGTCAAAAAATAATATTGCATCGGAGGGGAAATGGGAAGTTTCAGTGAGAGCTATAAAAACGCGGGCGTGGACGTCACGGCGGGCTACAAAGCCATTGAGCTTATGAAAAGCCATATCGGGAGAACGAAAACGCTGGGCGTTGCCTCGGGCATAGGAGCCTTCGGCGGACTTTTTAGGCCTGATTTGGCGGGCATGAAAGAGCCGCTGCTTGTCTCCGGCACTGACGGAGTAGGCACTAAGCTTAAAATTGCGTTCCTGATGGACAAGCATGACACCGTCGGTATTGACTGCGTTGCGATGAGCGTCAACGATGTGATTTGCTGTGGCGCGCGCCCGATGTTCTTCCTTGACTATATCGCGTGCGGCAGGAATTTCCCGGAGAAAATCGCCGCTATCGTCAAGGGCGTGGCGGACGGCTGCGTTGCGGCCGAGTGCGCGCTTATAGGCGGCGAGACGGCGGAAATGCCGGGCTTCTACCCCGAAGACGAGTATGACCTCGCGGGCTTTGCCGTCGGCATAGTTGACAGAGAAAAGCTGCTTGACACAGATAAAATGCAGGCCGGAGATGTGATTATAGGCATGGAATCCTCCGGCGTGCATTCAAACGGCTTCTCGCTTGTCAGAAAAGCCCTCGGCATATCCGAAGCCACAATCAATAAAACATATGCCGAGCTCTCCGCACCGGTCGGCGAGGTTCTCCTCACACCCACAAAAATCTATGTTAAAGCGGCGCTTAACGCTATAGACGCTGCCGATGTGAAGGCTGTGTCTCACATCACAGGCGGCGGTTTTTACGAGAATATTCCGCGCATGATGAAAGCCGGGTTAACGGCGAAAATTGAGCGCTCGGCTCTGCCGGTTCTGCCGATTTTCCCGCTGATTCAAAAGCTCGGGAATATCCCCGAACGCGACATGTTCAATACATTCAACATGGGTATAGGCATGTGCATGGCGGTTTCTAAAGAGACTGCCGACAAGGCCGTGGCAGCCATCAATGCGGCGGGCGAGAAAGCGCACATCATCGGTGAAGTCACAATGGGAGACGAGGGAGTCGTCCTATGCTGAAGATCGGCGTGCTTGTCTCGGGCGGCGGCACGAATCTTCAGGCGCTGATTGACGCACAGGAGAGCGGTGAAATCAAGAACGGCGAAATAGCCGTTGTCATATCCAGTAAAGCCGGCGCTTACGCGCTTGAGCGGGCAGAAAAACATGGCATTGACGCCGTGGCGCTCATGCGCAAGGATTTCGCGAGCGTCGAGGAATACAGTGAAAAGCTCGCGGCCGAGCTAAATGAGAGAAATATAGATTTAGTGGTTCTGGCGGGCTTTCTGACAGTTATATCAGATAGCTTCGTCAAAGCTTTTGAGAACCGCATAATAAATGTTCACCCAGCGTTGGTTCCGGCGTTTGCGGGAAAAGGATTTTACGGGCTGCGTGTGCATGAGGCGGCGCTTGAAAGAGGAGTCAAGCTCACTGGTGCAACGGTGCATTTTGTCAACGAAATCTGTGACGGCGGGCCGATTATTTTACAAAAACCTGTTGAGGTTAAACTCGGCGACACCCCGGAAGCATTGCAAAAACGCGTGATGGAGGAGGCCGAGTGGGTGCTTCTCAAGAAAGCCGTCTCGCTGTTCTGCGAGGGCAGGCTGGAAGTAATCGGGAACACGGTTAGAATAAATGAGCATGGAGAAACGCATGATTAAATCAATAACAGACTCCCTGAAGGGCAACGCATACCCCGGCAGGGGCATAATAATAGGGAAGAGCGATGATGGCAAAAGCGCCGTTGCCGCTTATTTCATCATGGGGCGAAGCGAGAACAGCCGCAACAGGCGATTTGAAGAGACCGACAGCGGCCTGCGAACGACAGCGGTGGATATTTCCAAGGTGACAGATCCGTCACTGGTGATTTACAACGCCGTAAAAGCAGTCGGCGATAGGATAATCGTGACGAACGGAGATCAGACCGACACAATCGCGGATTTCATCAAAGCAGGACGCACATTTGAGGAGGCACTGCGCACACGCACATTTGAGCCGGATCCGCCCATTCTTACCCCGCGCATTTCCGGCCTAATTGACTTAACAGACGGGTTTGATTACAAGCTCTCTATTCTCAAGAGCTTCAATTCAGATATGGAAAGCACTCAGCGCTTTTTCTTTGAGCATGAACCCGCCGAGGGAGTGGGCCATCTGATTCACACATATAAATCAGACGGCAACCCCGTGCCCTCATTCGAGGGTGAACCCAAGACTGTGAAGCTCTGCGGAGATATTGACGCTGTGACGGATGAAATATGGAGCTCGCTTGACGAAGATAATAAAATATCGCTGTTCGTGAGGTTTATCAATACTGAAACGAAAGAGCATATGACTAAAATCATTAATAAATACGCATAACGGAGGACATATGGCAAAAGAAATCGCGTTGAAATACGGCTGCAACCCAAATCAAAAGCCGTCAAGGATTTACATGAAAGACGGCAGAGATTTGCCGGTTACAGTCTTAAACGGCAACCCGGGATATATCAATTTTCTTGACGCCCTCAACAGCTGGCAGCTTGTGAAGGAGCTTAAAGCCGCAACAGGCTTGCCCGCAGCGGCTTCGTTTAAGCATGTCAGCCCGGCGGGGGCAGCGGTATATGTGCCGCTTTCCGATACGCTCAAAAAGATTTACTTCGTAGACGACTTACCGCTCTCGCCGATTGCTTCGGCCTATGCAGCGGCGAGAGGAGCGGACAGAATGTCGTCCTACGGCGACTGGGCTGCGCTCTCCGATATTTGCGATAAGGAGACCGCAAAGCTGCTTTCCCGCGAGGTATCAGACGGCGTCATCGCGCCCGGATACACCGATGAAGCGTTGGAGATTCTCAAATCCAAGCGCAAGGGAAGCTATAACGTCGTGAAAATTGACGACGGTTATCAGCCCGCCCCGATTGAGCATAAGGACGTCTTCGGCGTGACCTTTGAGCAGGGCAGAAACGAGCTGAAAATAGATGAAAGCCTGCTTGAGAATATCGTCACGCGGAACAACTCTCTGTCCGCGGAGCAAAAGCGCGATTTAGTCGTCTCGCTTATCACGCTGAAATACACGCAGTCAAATTCAGTTTGCTATGTCAAAAACGGGCAGGCTATCGGCGTGGGCGCGGGGCAGCAGAGCAGGGTTCATTGCACGCGCCTTGCGGGGAATAAAGCAGATAACTGGTATCTAAGGCAAAGCCCCAAGGTCATGGAGCTGCCCTTTAAGGAAGGCATCAGGCGCGCCGACCGTGATAACACGATCGACGTCTATATCTCCGACGAGTGCGCAGATGTGATTTCAGACGGCATATGGCAGAATTTCTTTACGCATAGGCCCGAAGAGTTCACGAGAGCCGGGCGCGCGGAGTGGCTGAAAACCTTAAGTGATGTCGCCCTGGGGAGCGATGCGTTTTTCCCGTTCGGCGACAACATTGAGCGCGCAAGCAAGAGCGGCGTAACGTCAGTGGCACAGCCGGGCGGCTCAATCCGCGATGATAACGTCATCGAAGCTTGCAATAAATACGGTATCGCAATGGCGTTTACGGGCATTAGGCTCTTCCATCATTAAAGTAAAAACGGAGTAGCAATGAGAATTCTTGTCATCGGAAGCGGCGGGCGTGAGCATAGCGTCGTGAGGAAGCTTAAAGAGAGCGTTAAGGCTGAAAAGCTTTACTGCGCGCCCGGCAATGCGGGAATCGCTGCAGACGCCGAGTGCGTGAACATAAGTGCAATGGATATTGCAGGTATCGTCAATTTTTCAAAGGATAACGCAATAGATTTGGTTTTTGTCACGCCTGATGACCCGCTTGTCGCGGGCATGGTTGACGCTCTGGAAGCCGCAGGAATCAAGACTTTCGGGCCGAATAAAGCCGCAGCGATAATTGAGGGAAGCAAGGCGTTTTCCAAGGCTCTGATGAAGAAATACGGCATTCCCACCGCTGCTTATGATACTTTCACTGACGCGGCCTCGGCAATGCAGTATATAAAAAAGCAGAATAAATATCCTGTGGTAATAAAGGCGGATGGTCTCGCGCTCGGCAAAGGCGTGATTATCGCCGAGAATGAAGCGGAGGCTGAAGGCGCCGTAAAATCCATGATAAATGACGGAATTTTCGGCGCTTCAGGCAAGACAATCGTCGTTGAAGAATTCCTTGAGGGCACGGAGGTTTCCGTGCTGGCTTTCACAGACAGCGTAACGATTAAGCCGATGGCTTCCTCTAAGGACCACAAGCGCGCACAAGACGGCGATATGGGTGCCAACACCGGCGGCATGGGGACAATCAGCCCTAACCCGCGCTACACTCCCGAAGTCGCAAAAGTGTGCATGGAAAAAATCTTTCTGCCGACGATAGCGGCGATGAGAGAAGAGGGCAGAGCCTTCAAGGGCTGCCTTTATTTCGGACTGATTCTCACCGATGACGGCCCGAAGGTGATTGAATACAACGCCCGCTTCGGCGACCCCGAGGCGCAGGTGGTGTTGCCTCTGCTCAAAACTGATTTCATTGACATCATTCTTGCCATATATGAGAATCGGCTTTCTGAAATTGATATTGAGTGGGAGAATGCCGCGTGCGCCTGCGTAATCATGGCGAGCGGAGGTTATCCCGCGGCTTATGAGAAGGGCAAAGAGATTTTCGGGCTGAATGGAAACGGGCAGCTTGATTATGAAAATGTTACGGTATATCATGCCGGAACAAAGAGTGAGGAGAACAAATTCCTCACAAACGGCGGCCGTGTGTTGGGTGTGACGGCTAAGGCTGAAACACTCGAGGCGGCGCTTGAAAAGGCATATTCAGCGGTTTCGCAGATTCGCTTTGACGGCGTGGCTTATCGAACGGATATAGGTAAAATCAACAAGGCGGGTGCATAGATGAAGAAATTTCTGGAAAAAGACATAAACATGTTTCTGGCGATCACTTTCGGCGTTGTGTGGGTTGCCATGCTCATCTCGTTTATCGCAGGTGTGCGCTATGGAGATGAAACATTCACATGGGTTCTTAACTTCGCAATGCTTGTTCCCGCTATCGCGCTGATAATAATCCGCAGGCGGAGAAACGAAGCGATAAATCTTGAGGGCATGTATGCTCACCCGCATTTTGCGCTTCGCACCATCACCACTTACCTCATTTCATATCTTCTTCCGGCGGTGTGCATGATTCTCGGCGCGGCGGCCTTCTTTGCGCTGAACCCAAGTATCTATCAGGCCGATGCCGCAGACTATATCAATGCCCTGATAAGCGGAGGCTTGACGCCTGAAGACGCGCAGGCACGCTTTAACGGAGTGCTTGCAATGTCAGTGCTGGTCGGGCCACTGCTGTCGGCGTTTTTTGCATTATTTGAGGAAATCGGCTTTCGCGGCTTTCTTCTGCACGAGGTGGAGGCATCCATCAAAGGAAAGAATTCCGCCCTCAAGGCCTCGGCTATCACAAGCGCCTGCTGGGCGGTGTGGTATATCCCGATGTTCGCGCTGGGCTTCCGCTATGGCGGCGACTACGCCGGTGCTCCGCTTTTCGGAATTTTGGTCGGCGTCGTTGTCTTTTTCCTGATTGGAATGATGGCGTCTTATTTCTCATTCAGGACCGGCTCTGCATATGCCGGTGCGTTTTTCCGCAGCGGAATTCAATCTCTTGCCATTGTTCCGCTCTATTTTACAAGCGCGGAAACAGAGCTTCTCATAGGCCCGAGCACTTATGGAATCATCGGCTGCGCAGGCATAGCGGTCTTCGTGCTGCTGGAAAGCCTCAGAATGATGAGAATGCAGCGAAGCGGAAAGCTCTTTTATACACAAAAGCCCAAAGAAAGTAAAACAGTGAAGAAGCAGGGTTGATATTTCATCGGCGCGAAGCGGCTCAAAAATATGCCCGGAAGGATTTGAAAATGAAGAAACCGCTCTCAGTGGCAATCGCCGGGTTCGGCGATAGAGGCAGCACATATGCCTCAATGCAGAACCTTTTTCCCGATAAAATAAAGATAGTCGCGGTGGCTGATGTTCGCCCGGCGCGTGTGGCACTCGCAAAAAAGCTTTATGATATTTCTGATGAGCTTTGCTTTGCGAGCGCAGAGGAAATGCTCTCCAAAGGGAAGCTTGCGGATGTTATCTTCGTATGCACGATGGACAGGCAGCATGTGAACCATGCTATCCCCGCCCTGAAGCTCGGCTATGATGTTCTCATGGAGAAGCCCATCTCGCCCGATATATCGGCGTGCAGGGAAATTCTTGAGGCCGCGAAGAGCAGCGGTGGGAAAATTGTGCTCTGCCATGTGCTGAGATACACAGCTTTCTTTAATAAAATCAAGGAGATACTCGCCGGCGGAAAAATCGGCGAGGTGGTCGCGGTTAATGCCTCGGAGAACGTCGGATACTGGCATCAGGCGCACAGCTTCGTTAGGGGAAACTGGCGCAATTCCGATGAGACGAGCCCGATGATTCTCCAGAAATCCTGCCATGATATGGATATTCTCCTTTGGCTTACGGGCAAGGAGGCTAAAACTGTGTCTTCAATGGGCGGAACATATCTTTTCAAAAAAGAAAATGCCCCCGAAGGAGCGGCAGATTTCTGTCTTTCGGGTTGCGGTGCAAAGGAAAACTGCATTTTTGATGTGGAGAAAATCTATGTCACAAACAAAAAAACCGGCATTGCAAACAACGCTGGCTCATGGATTAGCTCTGTCGTCAGTGCCGAAAACACACCCGAAAGCGTGTTGGCGGCTTTGAAGAGCGGGCAGTATGGCAGATGCGTGTATAGCTGCGACAATAACGTTGTGGACCATCAGACTGTGAACATTGAGATGACCGACGGCTCAATCGTCAATTTCACGATGTGCGCCTTTACAGAAGATTGCTTTCGCGAGTTTAAGGCGATGGGCACGCTCGGCGAGCTGAGGGCCGACACCAAGAGCAACACAATCTCTGTTAAGGTTTTCGGCAAAGATGAGGAGATAATCGACATCAAGAGCATTGCTTCAGATTTGAAAGGTCACGGCGGAGGAGACAGCGGGATAATCGCAGATTTCTTTGATATGCTGATAAATGAAACTGAGCCGAATAACCGCACCACTACGCTTGAAGCCTCCATGCCGAGCCACTATCTGGCTCTGGCGGCGGAAAAATCCCGACTGACGGGCGGGAAGCTGATAGATATAGAGGAATTCAAGCATGGTTGATGTAATAAAGCACAATAAGAACGCATGGAATAATGAAGTCTCAAGGGGAAACATGTGGACGATTCCCGTGACAAGCGAAGAGGTCGCGGCTGCAAAAAACGGCAAGGCTGAATTCCTCCTCACACCCGAGATTTTTGTGCCGAAAGAGTGGTATATGCCTGTCAGCGGAAAGAGGCTTCTGCTTTTGGCGTCCGGCGGCGGGCAACAAGGCCCGCTCTTTGCGGCGCTGGGCGCGGAGGTGACGGTTTTCGATAACAGCGATGCGCAGTTGAACCAAGACAGAATGGTGGCAGAACGCGATAATCTCATAATCAATACTGTCCAAGGCGATATGAAAGACCTCTCGGTATTTGAAGATGAAAGCTTCGACATGGTTTTTCATCCTGTTTCAAATTGCTTTGTTGATGATGTTGCACCGGTTTGGCAAGAGAGTTTCCGCGTCTTAAAAAAAGGCGGAAATATGATTGCCGGCATAGCTAATCCTATCATATATATGTTTGATATGGAGGAATATGACAGGGGAAATCTTGCTGTAAAGTATAAAATCCCTTACGCGGACACCACTCATCTCAGTGAGGCGGAGCTTCAGAAGCGCATAGCAAATAATGAGACGCTTGAATATGGCCACAGCCTTGACGCTCAGCTCGGTGGAATGGTAAGGGCGGGATTCCATATAGTGGATTTCTTCGAGGATGGAGACGATGGAGATCTTCTTGACAAATATATCAAAACTTTCATGGCCGTGAGGCTGTGGAAGCCAATATAATGGAAAGCCGGGAGAAAACTCCCGGCTTTTTACTATTTGATTGGCTTATTCAGGAACTCCACAGCCGTGCCGATGTCTTTTGCAGGGTCATCTCCGACCTCGCGCTCAATCGTCAGATAGCCCTTGAAGCCGATGTCGTCAAGCGCCTTCAGGTAGGCAGGGAAGGGCACATCGCCGTCGCCGAGGGGCAGCTCAATGAAGGAATCAGACGCCAGCATGTCGCCCTCCTCAAGCCCGTAAATTATCTCAGGTGCGACATCTTTGAGCTTTCTGCCGTCCTTCGCGTGAGTATGCACAATATAATCCTTGAGCGTATGGACGGCCTTTGCGGGGTCGTCGCCTGTCACCATCACAAAATTCGCGGGGTCAAGGTTCACCGCCACGCCCGTAGAGTGCAGCTCATCAAGGAAGCATTTCAGCGTTTCCGCTGTTTCCGGGCCCGTCTCAATGGCAAAGTGAGCGTTCATGCTGTCCGCATACTCTGCAAGCTCTCTGCAGGCCTTTTGCATAATCTCATAACGCGGGTGATTTTTATCCGTCGGCACAACGCCGATATGCGTTGTCACGATGTCCGTCTCCAAATCCTTTGCAAGGTCGAGTATGCGCTTTGATTTTTCAATCAGCTCGGGGTTGAGGGCTGAATCGCCGAAGCCCTTGCCCAAATCTCCGCAAAGTGCCGAGAAAACCATGCCCCTGTCTTTGACGGCCTTGAGGGTTTCCTTGCGCTTATCAGCGCTCATGTAGGGGGAGAATTCGCCATGCGTCGCCCTCGTCTGAATGCCGGCAGCGCCAAGAGCATGCGCCTTATCAAGCGCGGTGAGAAAGTCTGTGTTGAATGAATCTGTTATGATGCCAATTTTGAACGGATACATAAACTGCCTCCTTAATTAAGTGTGATTTCTTTATGCGCCTCTGACGAATCATAAATTGCCTGCATCATCTGCGAGGTTATAATAACCGTGTCAATGTGAGACGGCAGCTTTTCGCCTGTTTTAATGCAGCGCACGAATGCGTCAATCTCATTTTGGAACATATCAGTATTCTCAAACTCCGGCGTATAAGCGACGAGCGCGCCGTCTTCGGTTGTGCTGAGGGTGAAGTCTTTGCCGTATCTCAGGCGGATGCCTGCCTTAGTGCCGAGAAAATCAATGTATCTGTCTTCTTCGTTTATATTCTGCGCCCACGCGCCGTTGACTGTGATAACCGGGCCGGAGGTTCTTATCACCGCCGTGACGGAATCGTCAACGTCGTAAACTCCGTCATATTTAGGCGGGCCCGCCCACATAAACGAATAGGTGTAGTCTTCCATATCCTTGCCGAGCTTGCAAAACGCCTCGCCGGTGACTGTCTTAACAGCCGGGTCACCGCAGCAGTACATCACTATGTCAAGATAATGTACGCCCCAGTCAATCAGAGCGCCGCCGCCGGCGATGGCCTTCGTCGTGAAAGCGCCGCCCAGCCCGGGAATCTGCCTGTGCGCGCGAAAGCTGGCATACACCTGATAAACCTCGCCGAGCTTGCCGTCGTCAATATATTTCTTGATTCTGTTCACGCTGTCATTGAAACGGTTCACAACGCCGATATTCAAAACCTTGCCGCTCTCGTGCTGAGCCTTCTGCATCTCAAGCGCCTCGGCATAAGTTCGCGCGGCGGGCTTTTCACAGAGGACGTTCTTGCCGGCCTTGAGCGCGTCAATAGAGATCTGCGCGTGAACATTGTTCGGCGTGCAAACCGAAACCGCTTCGATCTCCGGGTCATTTAGAGCTTCGTGATAATCCGTTATAGCCGTGCCGCAGCCGTATTTCTCTACCGCCGCATCTGCACGCTCGGGGATAATATCGCAAAAATACTTGATTTCCGCCTCCTCGTTGTTCATGTAAGACGGGATGTGTGCCGCGTTTGCAATCGTGCCGCAGCCAATTACTGCCACTTTCATAGTCAAACTCCTTATGTTTTTTAGTTATTAGCCATACATAGTATAAGCATTTATGTGTTCATATTCAAGCCCTGTAAGACTAATACTCCTTCGCGATATCCGCCTGCAGCTCATCAATTTTTTTCCTCAAGGCAAGATAATCCTCAAAAGCGGCGGGCTTATTGTTCGGGTTGCGCAGAAGTGCGGCGGGGTGGAGGGTTCCCATCATGAGCGTCGAGCCCTTCTCGAAGAAGATTCCATGCTCCTTCGTGATTTTTATGTCCTCCTTTATGAGCTTGGCGGCGGCTACTCTGCCGAGGCACACCACTATCGCCGGACGCAGAATCGCAAACTGATTCCTGAGCCAGCCGATACAGGACTCCTGCTCATTCGGGAGTGGGTCGCGGTTCTTAGGCGGGCGGCACTTCACTATATTTGCAATGTAGATATTCTTCTTCCTGTCGAGGTCAACGGCGGCGAGCATCTTGTCAAGCAGTATTCCGCCGCGCCCGACGAACGGCTCGCCCTGCAAGTCTTCATTTTCGCCCGGTCCTTCGCCGACGAACATTATCCTTGCCTTAGGATTACCAACGCCGAAGACAACGTTTTTCCGAGTTTTGCACAATTCACATTTCTCACATGCCTTACACTCTTTTTCAAGGCTATTCCAGTCTGCAAACACCTCTTTGCCTCCTTCACTCTGAATTAACATTTATTCTACCACAAAAGCAGTTGAAAAAGAATGCTCCGTGAGATATAATTAAAAGTGAAATAATAAGGAGGTAAAAAAATGGATAAGCGAAGACTAACATCGCCATGCGGATTAGATTGCTTCAACTGCGGCACATATGTTGAAAACATCACAGATGAGTGGAAAGAGCAGGCTTCCAAGCATTTGAACATACCCATGGATGAGGTGCCATGTAAGGGCTGCAGAGATGAAGAAGGCCACTGCAAATTCGGACCTAACCAAGAGTGTGACACGTGGAAGTGCGTTCAGGAAAAAGGGTTACTTTTTTGCCATGAATGTGATGAATTTCCTTGCGGTAAATTTGCGCCGACGCAACAGGGCGCGGATTTCCCTCACAACATGAAGGTGTATAATCTGTGCAGGATGAAGCTCAACGGGTTAGATAATTGGATTGAGGAGTCTCTGGAGATACGTAAGCGCTATTACGAAGGAGAATTCTTAGTCGGCCAAGGGCCAGTATTGAAAGAATAAAAATGTCTCATCCGTGCATAACATGATTAAAACAATTTAAGGAGTAAAAACTATGAAGGTATTGGTAGAGACATCAGCCAGACACATGCACATATCACAGGAGCATCTTAAGGTTCTTTTCGGCAGCGGCGCAGAACTTACTCAGGTGAGAGAGCTTTCACAGCCGGGGCAGTTCGTCTGCGGAGAGAAGGTGGAGATAGTAGGCCCTAAGGGCTCGCTGCTCGTTACAATTCTCGGCCCGACGCGCGCGGAAACGCAGGTGGAGATTTCCCTCACCGAGGCACGGAAAATCGGAGTTGCGCCGCCCATTCGCGAATCTGGCGATTTGAACGGCTCGGCAGGCTGCACGCTCAAGGGTCCGGCGGGTGAAGTGGCGATTGAACAGCCAAGCGTCATATCCACATGATGCCCGAAGACGCCGCAAAGATAGGCGTGGCCGATAAGCAGGAGGTTTCTGTCAAGACTGATAATAACGGCAGAAGCGTAACCTTTAACGAGGTCGTTTGCCGTGTGAACCCCACATACGCTTTTGCAATGCACATCGACACAGACGAATCCAATGCCGCGGCGCTTTCCGGCGAGGTTTACGGAGAAATTATACTTTAATCAAAATATGGAATTGCCGCCCGGTTGATACCGGACGGCAGTTTTCATTATACTCAAATGCAGTCTTCAAACCCGCAGTTTTCATCTGGCGCTTCAAATTCAATCGTTGCGTGCTGAACGCCCTCAGCCTCCAAGACCTTTCGAATCCGGCTCTTTATTCCCGTCAGCGCCGTCATAGGCAAGGTTTCGGATAACGCAATGTGTACTGTAAGCACATTATATTCATCGTCGAGCGCCCAGATGTGCAAATCATGTATGCCCGCAATTTCCTTAATGCACTGCAGCTTTTCAATTATATGCTCGTGGTTGATATCGGCAGGCGCGCCCTGAAGCAGAATGGGGAGAGTCAGCTTAATATTTTTGAAGACGTTGAAAAGCACGAAGGCGGCGATAGCCAGAGAGAGTATCGGGTCAATTATCGCCAGCCCTGTGAAGCGCATGATAATCGAGCCGACCAACACTGCCACCCAGCCGAGTGCGTCCTCCAGCAGGTGCAAGGAGACCACACGCTCGTTGATGGAGCTTGATCTCTTCGTAAAAAGCATGCGAATAACAGGTATGCCGTTGAGAACAATGCCGATTATCGAGAGAATCAGCATTCCGTCTGCGTTTGTTTCCTGTGGATTGCTCAAACGCGGAATAGCTTCTGTGATAATGAAAATGCTGCCGACTATCAGCACGACGGAGTTGGTGATTGCGCCCAGCAGCGAAAAACGCTTGTAGCCGTAGGTATACTTTCTTGTGCTGCCCTTTAGAGACAGCTTCTGGAAGTACCAAGCCAGCCCGAGCGAGAGACAGTCGCCGAAATCATGAACGGCGTCTGATATGATTGCGATACTGTTAGTGAAAACGCCGCCCACCAACTCTATAATTGTGAACAGCAGGTTCAGGAAAAACGCGATGCGAATGTTTCCCTCTCTGTGCGAATGATTGTGCCCATGCTCATGATTGTGCGCCATAATAAACTTGCCCCCAACCTCTCAAATTACTCTGTGACATGCTCGATTCCCTGGTCAATCATCGTTCTTACGTGGCTGTCAGACAGGGAATAGAAGACGGTTTTGCCGTCCTTGCGGCTCTTGATAAGCCGCGCGTTTTTCAGCGCCTTGAGCTGATGCGAGATGGCAGACTGCGTCATGCCTAGAAGCAGCGCAATATCTCCGACGCACATATCGGATTCAAACAGTACGTAGAGAATTCTTATTCTAGTCGAATCTCCGAAGGCCTTGAAAAGCTCCGTCACATCATACAGGATTTCCTCGTCCGGCATCTTTTTCTTAACCGCTGCAACGACGTCACCCTGCGCATAGCTGTATACTTCATTTAGCATAGATCACCTCACCGATGAATAAATGAACAATTGCTCATATGTTTATTATAATTATTTGTTTCTTAAAGTCAAGGATTTTTAGCTTTCAAAATTCAGGATAATATGATAAAATCTGTGTGGGTGAGAAAATGGAAATAATAATTAAGAATTTCGATTCAAAAAAGGAAATGTATGCGTATATAATAGATTCGCTTCCAATCGCGGCGGAGGAATCTGATAATGCCATCTCCGTGCTTGCAAATGCTTCGGCTCTGCTCAAGCTATTCCTGAGCGATACCAACTGGGCAGGCTTCTATCTTATGGACGCAGATATGTTGAAGCTCGGCCCGTTTCAGGGCAAACCCGCTGTGACGAGCATAGCGATGGGGCAGGGAGTATGCGGAACGGCGGCAATCGAGAGAAAAACGCAAGTCGTCGAGGATGTGCATGCCTGCGATAATCACATCGCCTGCGATATTTCCACGTCTTCTGAAATTGTTGTGCCTATGATACATGGCGAAGAGCTTATCGGCGTGTTGGATATTGACAGCCGGCAGAAAGCACGGTTCGACGCTGAAGACCAAGCCGGGCTTGAGGCGTTCGTCGGCGAGCTTATAAAATATCTGAAGCGATAAAATGTGATGTGTGTCTTGACACTCCGCGCCTCATTGTGGTAATATATGTTTTGCGTTTAACCGTATGTGGAGAGGTGTCCGAGTGGTTTAAGGAGCTAGTCTTGAAAACTAGTGATCCCGCAAGGGACCGTGGGTTCGAATCCCACCCTCTCCGCCAGCAGGGCAATTGATAATTGACAATTGAAAATTGACAGTTAAGGGCGAAGAGAAAGCTTTCCATGGGATGAGAACCTTTAGGCATAGCTGTTGCGTAGCCTCGGCGAAGCCGTTGGCAAAGCAACTGCGCAGGTGTGCGTAAGCACACTTCGAATCCCAGCTCTCCGCCAGCCCGAACACAGTTCGGGCGGCATCGTGCGTTTCACGAAGCCGTAGGCTGAGTTAAACGAGATGCCCGAGTGAAGAGTGGACAGTTAAGGGCAAAGAGAAAGCTTTCAGCAGCCTTGTTTTAAAAGCCCTCTTTTATAAAGAGGGTGGCCCATCACATACGAATGTTTGTTATGGGACGGGTGTTTTATCAACTCTGCTCTGTGCTCATCGCTGCACGCATTATCAACTGCACTACACGGAGAAGTACCCAAGTGGTGAAGGGGCTCCCCTGCTAAGGGAGTAGGTCGGGTAACTGGCGCGAGGGTTCAAATCCCTCCTTCTCCGCCATCCATCACAAACCTCACGGTATGTGATGGATTTTTTCAGAGATGCTTCTTTCTGATTCGAACCGCAGGAATAGCTGTTGCTAGCCTCGGCGAAGCCGTTGGCAAAGCACACTTCGAATCCCAGCCTCCGCCATTAGGAACAAATGCGAACCCGACCCGATGTTTTTTCGTCGAAGAGGCGTTCGCATTTGTTTTGAGATTGAATAGTGCAATTGGATTTCACAGGAGGAAATATGAGTATTGAAAATATTTGACGCAACTGGACAAACACGGAAGAATTCTCCGGTGTGTTTTCCGTTAGTGATGAAAACGGTGTGTTGTTTGAAAAGTGCTGTGAGTTTCGCAATCTGAACGAGGCGCTCATATTGTTTTCGCACAGATAAAGAAATGCTTTCAGAATTCTTTCACATCTATCTCCAGGGTTTTCACGCTGTATGGAATATGGTAATATCATTTGCAGTTGAATTACTTTGTTGGAAAATCATAAGGAGGTAAGTATTATGGAATCAGTAGGCGAAAGTAAAAAGCGTCAGAGGAAACCGCTGAAAATATGTTTATGGGTGTTGGGGGTGCTCATAGCGGTGGTTGCTCTTGCGGTTGTCGGAATGCGGGTAGTATATCCCGCTATATTGAGGGAGAGCCATCGAATTGAAGCCCCCGGCATTGACCAAATGGAGCTTGTGGAAATCGGAGGCATTCAGCAGGCATTATATTTCCGCGGAGAGGATACCGCTAATCCTGTGATACTGTTCCTGCATGGCGGCCCCGGCAGCCCGGAGATGCCGTTCATGCATACATTCCAGTATGAATGGGAAGAAGACTTCACTGTGGTGCAATGGGACCAGCGAAATGCCGGCAAAACCTATTATGCCAATGATCCTGACGCCGTGCTTTCGACAGTAACTGCAGACCGCGTTCTTGAGGACGCCCATGAAGTTACGGGATATATCAAGCAGAAGCTGGATACAGATAAGATTGTCATTATGGGGCATAGCTGGGGCTCGGTGCTGGGAACGATGCTTGTTCAAACCTATCCTGAGGATTACAGCGCATACATAGCGGTTGGTCAGATGGTTAATATGATAGATAACGAGCGCGTAGGCTATGAAAAAGTTTTGGAGGCGGCAAGAGCGGCGGGGAACCAAAACGACGTAGCTGCATTGGAAGCACTTGCTCCTTATCCTGAAGAGGACTTTGACGTAAGCTTTAACAACAAGATATCAACGCTGAGAGGGTATCAGATTAAGTATGGCCTTGGAACAGGCTTGGAGCTTGAAACAGTATTACCTGTCTTAGTGTCTCCCTACTACTCATTGAGTGAAATGATGTATTTTTTGTCGGTTGACGCACAAAAATACCAAGGTGATTTGATGCGTTTTTTGCTAGAGGATTACGACGCAAGGAACTATGGAACCGAATACAGTATACCGGTGTACTATATCATGGGAGAAAATGATTATCAAACACCGTATCCGATCGCTGAAGCCTTTTTTGAGGAAATAACGGCGCCGGTACAACACTTCTTCTCTGTCCCGGATGCAGGGCATTTCACCATGCTGGATAATAAAACTGAGTTTGACCGTATACTGCTTGAAGAAATAAGGCCGACGCTTTAGCGATATGATTGCAGGCCACTGTTCTGCAGGTATAAAAACGAAAAGGAGCATTCATTTTGAGTGCTCTTTTTGCTATAATAATAAAAACCCCTTGACCTTGACATTGTGTCAAGGCTTATCCTGTATTTGCAAACCGGATTGCAAATAAGAAAGGAAGCGGATTATGTTCAAAATAGGTGAATTCTCAAACCTGGTGCGCGTGTCACCCAGAATGCTCAGGCATTATGAAAAATGCGGGCTGTTTTTCCCTGCCGAAATCGACAAATTCACGGGATACCGCCAGTACAGCGCGGGGCAAATCCCGCTGATTTCAAAAATCGTGATGCTTCGCGATATGGGCTTTTCGATAGATGAAATCGGCGAAGTTCTGCCGCACCTTGAAGATTCGGTCTATGTGGACAGAATTCTGCGCTCCAAAATAGCGGAGGTGAAATCAAGCATCGCCGCCGAGCAGGATAAACTTGAGAGGCTCATGAATATGAGCGACACAATCAGAAGGGAGAAAAATATTATGATATACGAAGTTGAACTGAAAGCATTGCCTTCAGTCAAGGTGTTGACGCTGAGAAGCACGATTCCTCAATACAGAGACGAGGGCATACTTTGGGAGAAGCTCGGGAGATATATGGGCGAAAACGGGATAGAAGCCGAGGCAAACGGTTATTCCACCTACTTTGATGAGGAATACAAAGAGAGTGACCCCGATGTGGAAATTGCTATTCCCGTCAAGGAACTTGGTGAGAGCAGAGGGGAATTCATCTATAAGGAGTATTCGCCGATTCAATTGGCGGCGACCGTCCGATTTTCCGGCCCGTTCGACGGCGGCTATGACGCGGCAAGCGAAAAGCTCGCCTCATGGATGGAGGGAAACGGCTACGCCTTTGACGGCTGCCTGCGCGGCCACGTAATTACCTCGCCGGGCGAGGCGGCAGACCCTGAGAAGTGGCTCACCGAGCTGCAGACGCCGGTGAAAAAGATAAAATAAAGCCATACAAAAATCCCCCTTAGAAGGGGGATTTTTGTATATCAATCGTAATAGCCTAACCGAATTTCCATCTTATCCTCCGCAAGGTCAAGCGCTTCTTCAAGCCGCTCCGTTTCAGCGTCAACACTGCGATAATCCTCTCGGCTCAATAATCCCTGTTTGTAATCATGCTCGGCCGAATCTTCAGCATCGCCTATACGGCGGTCAAGTGCATCAATCTCGGCTTTTACATCAAACATTTTTTCTGTCGTGGCATTCTCGGTTTTCTCTACCAGAATGTCAACCTCATTTGCCAGAGATACTAAATTATAATCTGAAAGGGGGTCTTGAGCCGGTGTGCCGGACGGAGCAGATACTATGGAGTCCGATGCAGATGAAGAGGCCGGCGCGTCGGAGCTGTTTTGCTCCTGAGGAGTTTCTAGCTTATCTAAATCTGAGCGCAAATCAGAAATCTCACTTGCAATACCGTCCAGCTGCTTTTGCAATACAGATAAATCAGTGTTTTGCTGCGGAACGCAGCCGACCATGAGCGCCGCAATAAGTATGGCAGCCATCAAAATAAATATACTTTTCTTCATAAGTCATTCCCTTTCTGTAGGCCGCGCAGTCAGTGTATCTTTTTCTATACAATAATACTAGGCAAGAGCTTTTCTTGCAAGGGTAAAAACGGAAAAGAAAAATATTTTTTCCAATATGTCAAAAATACTTGACATATTGGAAAACATGATATACAATGGAAATATAAAATTTGAGGAGGGCAAATCATGTATTACAAAACTAAAAGAACTATAACGGCAATGTCAGCGGGGTTTCTGGCCATAATAGGCTATATTATTTACGCGCTTGGAGAAAGCGCGCCCGCACAGGACGACCTCAAAGGCTGGGCGCTTGCGATGCTCATCTTCATCGGGGTGATGGTTGTGGTTTCAATCGTGATTCAAATCATCTTCCATATAGTCTATGCTGTGGGAATTGCAGTGAAAGAAGGAGGGAAAGACAATGAGGATATTGAGAAGATGGTTAAAACATCAATGGTAGAGGATGAGCGCGATAAGCTCATTGAGCTCAAATCCTCACATCTCGGCTTTATGGTTGTTGGCTTCGGTGCTATAGTCGCGCTTTTCACGGTTTTTATCGGGCTTCCGATGGTTATTCCGATGCACATTGTTTTAGGGTCGTTCGCGCTCGGCTCATTTGTTGAAGGAAGCGTCACCATCGTATATAATGAAATGGGTGTACGTAATGGATAAAAAGCTGACTATCACGAATAAAATCCGCACACTGCGCTTCTTTGCGAACGAAATGACGCAAGCGGAGCTCGCCGAAAAAGCGGGAGTCTCACGCCAGACAATCATGGCGCTTGAGGCGGGGAAATACACGCCATCGCTTGAGCTGGCCTTTAGGATAGCCGATGTCTTCGGTGTGCCGATTGGCGAGGTGTTTGAGCATGAAAAGTAGGGCGGGTAAAATGAGTGACTGTACAGCAAAAGCCGCATCAATATATAATTTTGCCTTATATGGAGCCAATAAATCAAAATAATCCGTTTCAAATATTTACAATCCCGCCGTGTTTATAGTATACTATACATAAATATGGCGGGATTTCTCTATGCCATGAAATTATCAGCATAAGCGGAGGATGTTTCTATGTATTATCTGGGTATTGACGTAGGCGGCACGAATATTGTTTCAGGCGTTGTTGATGAAAACAACAATATCATCTCAAAGGCCAAGGCGAAGACGAATGTTCCAACGACCCCTGAACGGTTCGCCGACGACCTTGCCGCCACGGTTTTTTCGGCACTGGGCGAGGCGAATATAACACTCGATGACGTCCCGTGGGTGGGAATTGGCTGCCCCGGCACGGTTAACCGCGAGACGGGTATAATCGAATTCGCGAACAATCTTTATTTCAGAGACCTTCATCTCAGAGAGCTGATGGAAGAGAGGCTGAGCGGCAAAACAGTTATCCTTGAAAACGACGCCAACGCCGCGGCATACGGCGAATATATGGCGGGGGGGCCTTAGGGGGGCACCAAACCGAAAAGCACCCCCGGGTCTCGGCGGCGGGATAATAATCAACCACAAGATTTATTCAGGCAGCAACTTCGCGGGCGCGGAGATAGGCCACACAGTCATCGTGACAGACGGTAAGCCCTGCACATGCGGCAGAAACGGCTGCTGGGAGAGCTATGCTTCCGCAACCGGGCTTATTAAAATCACAAAAGAGCATATGATGAACACGCCGAAGAATTCACCGATTTGGGATTTAGTTGACGGCGATATCGAAAAGGTCAACGGCAGAACCGCGTTTGACGCAATGAGAGCAGGAGACGCGCTCGGAAAATCCGCGGTTGATGAGTATATCAAGTATCTCGGCGTGGGGCTTACGAATATCGTCAACATCTTCCAGCCGGATATCATCTGCGTCGGCGGAGGAATAAGCAATGAGGGAGACGCCCTCATCGTGCCGCTCAAGGAGTTTGTTGATAAAGAGCAGTATGCCAATACCTCAACGAAGCAGCCGATTATTTGCAAGGCATTGCTCGGAAATGACGCGGGTATTATCGGCGCGGCGTTCCTCGGCGTGCAGGACCAAATGCAATGAAGATAGTAGCCTTCGGAAGCCTGCCGTCAGGCGAGCAGATAAATAGCTATACTTTGAAAAATAAAAGCGGGGCCGTATTGGAAGTGATTCCTTACGGCTGCCGCGTTATTTCTTTAATCATGCCTGATAAAAACGGCAACCTCGGCGACGTTGTGCTCGGGCACAGAACGCTTGCAGAATACCTCGGCTCAAATTACCAGGGCTCGTTTGTCGGGAGATATGCCAACAGAATAGGGAACGCCGAATTCATGCTGGACGGCGCGAAGTTTTGCCTCGATAAAAATGACGGCGAAAACTCCCTGCACGGCGGCAGCCTCGGCTATCATCAGGTTCTTTTTGATGTGGCAGAGAGCTCTGGCGGCGAGAATCCGTCTATCACCTTTGCGCACACAAGCCCGCATATGGACGAGGGCTACCCGGGTGAACTCAAAATCAAGGTCAAATATACGCTTACGGAAAGCAACGAATTTGAGATTGAATATGAAGCGCGGGCTGATAGGGAAACTGTTTTCAACCCGACAAATCACAGCTTTTTCAATCTTTCCGGCGATTTCTCAGCTGATATTCTTAACACGCAGCTGCAAATAAACGCGAAGAGAGTCACTGCAATTTCCGATGATTTAATTCCCACCGGAGAGCTTCTTCCGGTGCAAAACACGCCGTTGGATTTCACCGCGGCGAAAAAGCTCGGCGTGGATATGTTCTCTGACGAGCATTCGATAAAGATGAATTCGGGTTTCGACCATAATTTCTGCGTTGACGGCACGGGCTTTCGCAAGCACGCGGAGGCCTATGAGCCTGAAAGCGGCAGAGTGATGGAGGTTTTCTCCGATATGCCGGGTGTGCAGCTGTATACCTTTAACATCACGAGCGGCCTTGTAAACAAAGACGGCAGCGATATGCGCCCTCATTCAGCTTTTTGCCTTGAGACGCAGTTTTATCCTGATTCACCGAACAAGCCGAACTTCCCGTTTGAAACGCTCAAGGCGGGCGAAATTTTCAAATCCAAGGCAGTCTACAAATTCTCGGTAAAATGATTATAGGTGACGATTTTGCTTACTATAGCAATATTCAAGGTAAAGGGGTGTTATCATGAAAAAAGAGAAGTCTTGCGGGGCTGTTGTTTACAGGCGAGCGGAAGATGGCTATGAAATTTTGCTCGTAAAGCATATAAACGGCGGGCACTGGTCTTTTCCGAAGGGGCATGTTGAGAATGGGGAGACAGAGTATGAGACGGCGCATCGTGAAATCCTTGAGGAGACGGGCATAAGCGTTTATCTTGACGACGCGTTCCGAGAGACAGTCACTTATTCTCCGCTTAAGGATGTCATGAAAGAGGTAGTGTATTTCGCAGCGACGCCCACCAGAGGAGAGGCGGCGGCGCAGCCGGAGGAGATAACCGAGGCGAGGTGGGTGTCTGCCGAACAGGCGCTCGAGCTTCTCACGCACGACGCAAATAAGATGGTTCTAAAGAGAGCCATTGAGTATATACGTGACCGTATAAAATAAGTGAAGCTTGATAATTTAAGGTTTTTCTAAATAAGCTCACTTAACGAGCTTATTTTTTTGAGGTGATATTTTGGGTGAATTGACACGGCATCAGGCAAGAATAGAAGCGTTTACGCTTATCTTTGAGCAAATCATGACGGGCAAGGCCTCGGGCGAGATTCTCGTCGATGCCTTTGACGCCAGAGATTTGGAAATCGACGCTTTCAGCAAAAGGCTCTTCCTCGGCGTGGAGGAACATAAAAATGAGATAGACGCCGCAATCGGCAAATACATAAGGACCGGCTGGAGCATTAACAGAATCTCGCGGGTTTCCTATGCAATTTTATCACTTGCGGTTTTTGAGCTGCTTTTCTGCAAGGATATTCCGGTCAGCGTTTCCATAAATGAAGCCGTTGAGATTGCGAAGGAATACGGCAACGCAGATGATTCTTCATATGTGAACGGCGTGCTTTCCTCAATGGAAAAGAGCGAAGCGCCGCCTAAGGACGATGAATAGGAGCAACTATGCTATCTTCGGTTTTAACGGTAACACAGGTTAACACATTCATAAAATCGTTGCTTGAGGGAGACGGCCGCCTTGACGATTTTTTCGTTCAGGGCGAGCTTTCCAATTTTAACCGGCACTATAAATCCGGGCATATGTATTTTTCCTTGAAGGATGATAAATCCGTGCTTAAAGCCGTGATGTTTGCGTCATCCGCTGTGCGGATGAAATTTGTGCCGCAGGACGGCATGAGGGTCATTGTGCGCGGAAGAATATCCGTGTATGAGCCATCGGGGCAATATCAGATGTATGCCACAGACATGCAACCGGACGGCATCGGCGCATTGAGCCTAGCTTTTGAGCAGCTTAAAGCGAAGCTTGAAGCTGAGGGACTTTTCGCTCAGGAAAGCAAGAAAGCCTTGCCGCTCTATCCTGAAAATATCGCAGTTATCACCTCTAAAAACGGTGCGGCTTTGAGAGATATTCTCCACATCACGGCACGAAGATGGCCAATTGCGTCAATTCTTCTTCATTCCGTCTCGGTGCAGGGCGAAGCCGCCGCAGGAGAGATAACTGCCGAGATTAAAGGGGTAAACAAGCGTAAAGAGGCGGATTTGATAATCATCGGCAGAGGCGGCGGAAGCTATGAGGACTTGCAGGCGTTCAACGATGAAAACCTCGCCCGCGCGATTTTTGCTTCCGAGATTCCCGTTGTCTCGGCTGTCGGCCATGAAACGGATTTTACCATTGCTGATTTTGTTGCCGATGTGAGAGCCTCAACCCCCAGCGCTGCCGCGGAAATTTCCACACCTGATATGGCTGAGGAATTATCGAAGCTCGTGTCATATGTCGAATATTTCAAGCTTAAATCACGTGCTTATCTTGAAACGCAGAAGCAGAAAACTGATTTGCTTGTCGCCGGTTCGCCGCTTGCGTCACCTCTTGCGGTTATCGCCGTTCAAAGCGAAAAGCTTCATGAATTAGGCATGAAAATGAAAGAAGCAGGGCTGAATTTTGTAAGCAGTGAAGAAACGAAGCTTACGGCAAGAATTGAGGTTCTGAATTCCCTGAGCCCTCTGAGTGTCCTGATGAGGGGATATTCGTATGTAACGCATGAAAACGGCAGAATCATCAGCAAGGCTTCGGATGTGAGGCCCGGTGATAAGATAAATATCAGGCTTTCTGACGGCATGATAAAAGCGGAAGTGACGGAGACGGAGGATTACCATGAGTGATAAAGATTACACATATGAAAAGGCAATGGAGCGGCTTTCAGAGATAGTGGCAAAGCTTGAATCCGGCGAAGCTGCGCTTGAAGAATCCATGGAGCTGTTTGAAGAGGGCGCGCGTCTTTCCGCGCTCTGCTATAAAAAGCTTGAGGCCGCCGAGCAGAGGATAATAGAATTCGGCGGGGCTGATGTCAAAAAAGGAGAAGATGATGAATAAGCTTGCAGAGTACACCGAGCTTGTAAATACTGCGCTGGAAGCCTGCATGAAGCAGGATACTTTGCATGCGGGCTTGACCTCTGCCATGAATTACACGCTCATGAACGCGGGCAAGCGCCTGCGTCCGGCGCTCACGCTAGCCTTCTGCGAGCTTACTTCGGGAGATATTCGGGCTGCGATGCCCTATGCATGCGCCGTGGAAATGATTCATACATACTCGCTTATCCATGACGATTTACCCTGCATGGATAACGATGCCATGCGTCGCGGAAAGCTGAGCAATCACGTTGTTTACGGTGAGGCGAATGCACTTCTCGCGGGAGACGCTCTTCTCACGAAGGCATTTGAGACCGCGCTTTCAGCCTGTACGCTGAATTCCGCCAAGGCGACAAGACTGCTTGCAAGCTTGGCAGGTATGAACGGCATGGTGGGCGGGCAGATGATAGACATGGAATATGAGGATAAAGAGGCGGATTTGTCCGTTCTTGAAAAGATCGACGGTGGAAAGACCGTTGCCCTTATCTCTGCCGCGTGCCAAATGGGAGTTATAGCCGGAGGCGGAAATGAAGCTGAGCAGCGCGCTGCCGCGAGATATGCCGGCAGCCTCGGCATGGCCTTTCAGATCCGCGACGACATTCTTGATGTAATAGGGGACAGCGCTAAGCTGGGCAAAGCAATCGGCAGCGATAGCGAGAATAAGAAAAGCACCTATGTTTCCTTTCTGGGGCTTGAGGCGGCGCAGGCGAAGGTGGAGGAATACACGAATTCGGCTGTCACAGCTCTTGCTGAATTCAAAGGTGACACGGCTTTTCTCGAAAACCTGGCGAGGGAGCTCGCTGAGAGAGAGAATTGATGAGAAAGCTTACATTCACAATTGCGCCGGAGCAAGACGCCATGACGCTGAAAGCTTTTCTTCGGGGATATTTGAAGCTTTCGGCCAGAGTTGTGATAAAGCAGAAATACACCCTTGAGGGGCTGCTCATAAACGGCAAGCATGCGAGGGTGATTGATATTCTTCATGCGGGAGACAGGCTTGAAATCCATCTGCCCGAAGAGAAAGCGGACTATGAGCCGGCTGACTTGACGCTTGAAGTTATGTTTGAAAATGAAGATTTTCTCATCGTAAATAAGCCCGCGAATATGCCGGTTCACCCGTCGTCGGGGCATGACAGAGACAGCCTCTTAAACGCGGTGGCTTTTTACATGGAGCAAAAAGGCGAGCGCTTTAAATTCCGCCCACTTTATCGCCTCGATAAAGACACAAGCGGGATTATCGTGCTTGCCAAGCACAGAATTGCGGCCTCGTCGAGCGAGATAAGTAAGGAATATTTCGCGGTTGTTGAGGGCAAAAGCACAGAAAAAGGCAGTATAACGGTACCCATCATGCTTGAAGAGGGGAGCAAAATCAAGCGGAGCATAGGCGGGAGAGCGAACGCGGAAACAGAGTTTGAGCGCATTGCTTTTGACGGAGAGCATTCGCTTTTGCGGTTGAAGCTTAAAACAGGCAGAACGCATCAAATCAGGGTGCATATGGCGCATTTAGGCCATCCGGTCGCAGGAGACGATTTATACGGCGGCGGCAGAGAGCATATAAAAAGACAGGCGCTTTTCTGCAAGAAAATTGAGCTTGCGAACTCGGTGCTGGGCATGGAAAAGACCTTTGAAACAGAATATCCCCAAGACATCATAAATGCCTTTGGGGATTTGATTAAAAAGTGATTTGCATATTTCCCATGCACGCGGGAAAACAAAAAAGAGCCTAACGGCTCTTTCTCTTATACTGCTCTCTGAACTTTTCCCGAACGCAGGCAGCGGGTGCAGACATTCACACGCTTAGGCGTACCTTCAACAACAGCCTTAACGCGCTTGATGTTGGGCTTCCAAGTCCTGTTTGAACGTCTGTGAGAGTGAGAAACCTTGATACCGAAAGAAACACCCTTGCCGCAAATATCACATTTTGCCATATCTGCACCTCCTCTATATAAAGTTAATAATTGCTTTTTGACAGCGAATAAAATTATAGCAGAAGAGATTCCAAAAAGCAAGCTTTTTTCTCGGTTTTTTCTAAAAGCTTAAATATGCGTCGTTTGAATTGTCTTTTTGCTCGTTTTGTATTATAATTCTCTGTAATAAGGAGTGACAATAATATGCTTTTTAATGCAATCATGATACTCGTACGCGGCGGAACGGTTGACCCGTGGACAATAGTCGCGGAAATCTGCGCCGTAATTTTCATAATTCTTTTGATTCTGCCCCTTCACGAGCTCGCGCACGGCTGGGTAGCGAATAAGCTCGGTGACCCGACAGCAAAGCTTGAGGGCAGACTTACGTTCAACCCTCTCGCAAGCGTGGATTACATGGGCGCGCTCTGGCTTTTGCTGTTCGGCTTCGGCTGGGCAAAGCCCGTGCCGGTTAATCCGAGGTATTTCAAAAAGCCGAAGAGAGATATGGCTCTTACTGTCATCGCCGGGCCGGTTTCCAATATTCTCGCGGCGCTTATCGGAGGCTTTATATTGGTTGCGATGATGATTTTTATTACCCCCGGAAACCCCGTCATAGGTTTTATAATTCAGTTTGTAGGGTTTTATGTGACGGTGAACATATCAATCGCGGTGTTTAATCTTCTTCCTCTGCCGCCGCTGGACGGCTCGCGCGTCGTTGCGGCGCTGTTGCCGGATAATCTCGTCTCGAAGTATTACCGCTATCAAAACATGATTATGATGCTTCTCTTCGCGCTCATCTTTCTGGGTGCGCTCAGAGGTCCGCTCAGTGCGGTTCAGTCGGCACTCACAAGCGGCGTGATGTTTATCGCAGAGCTGCCGTTTAAGCTGTTCGGCTTGATTTAGAAAGGCGGAAAATGGAAAAGCTTCAGTATAAGATTGAGGTGTTTGAAGGCCCGCTCGACATGCTTTTGATGCTCATCTCAAAGAATAAATTGAATATATACGATATTCCCATCGCCGAGCTTCTTGAGCAGTATCTTGAGCAAATTGAGCTTATGAGGCGAGAGAATATGGATGTCGCCAGCGAATTTCTTGAGATGGCGGCGCGCCTCGTCTATATGAAAAGCCTGTCTCTTCTTCCGAAGCACGAGGAAGAGGAAGCATTGAGGGCGGAGTTGACGGGACAGCTGATTGAGTATCAGCAGTGCAAGGAGGTTGCGGCGAAAATCGGAGAGGCTATCTCGTTTGACAGGCTTACGCGCGAGGCGCTTGATTTTCCGCCCGACATGGAATATAAGGGCAGCCATACGCCGCAGGAGCTGCTTTCCGCGCTCATGATGGCCATCGGCAAGGGCAAAAGCCTGCAGCCGCCCAAGCCGGAATCCTTCTCAGGTATAGTTTCAACTAAAATTGTCACGGTTACGTCGCAGGTGGTATCGGTTCTCAGAAGCCTGTGGAGGAAAAAGAAGATTTCATATAAAGCTCTGTTCGGCGGGAAAAAGGACAAGTCTGAAAGAGTGGCGGCTTTCCTCGCGATTCTGGAGCTCGTTAAGGGCAGAAGAATTCGTGTGGACGGCGACGGAGACAAAGCCGAGGTAAAACTGATTAGCGGAGGAAAAACAGCCGAATGAGCATTTTAACGGGCCAGGTTGAGGCCATCATATTTTCAAGCGGAGAGCCAGTTAGTATTGACAGAATCAGTCAGGTGCTGAATGTTAAGGCTGATGACGTGCTTGCCGCTGTAGACGAACTGAGTGAAAAGTATAACTCGCCCGAAAGCGGGGTAAATATAGCCGTTCTTGATAAAAGCGTGCAGATGTGTACGAACCCTGCCTTTGCAGAGGAAGCCAGAGAAGCACTTGATTTGCGGCGTAACCTGCCGCTTTCGCAGGCGGCGCTTGAGGTGCTCGCGGTTGTGGCGTATAATCAGCCTGTGACGAAGGCCTTCGTCGAGCAGGTGAGAGGCGTCGATTGCTCCGGCGTCGTCGGCAGCCTCATGCAAAAGGGGCTTCTTGAAGAGCGGGGGAGGCTTGAGCTTCCCGGCAGGCCGCTTCTTTACGGAACAACTGAAAACTTCCTGCGCTGCATGGGCGTGAGCTCGGTGTCTGATTTGCCTCTGCCGCCCAAGAGCAAGCTTGAGGAAGACGGAGAACAGCTCTCGCTTGAGGCGATTGAAGATGAGGCTGAAGCATAGAGAAGGTGAGGTGGAAAAATGACGGCGCTTATCATTATTTCTAGCATTTTTGCGTTCATTTTTCTGCTGTTGATAGTTCCTTTGCGGGCTCATGTTGTCTTCAAAGAGGAGTTCACTCTCGTAATTAGATACCTTTTTCTGAAATTCCAAATTGTGCCTTCAAAAGAGGATGAACCCGAAGAGAAAGCGAAAAAGCCCGCCGAAGAGGAAAAACCCGAGGGCATGGGAGGCAGGCTTAAGGCTTTCTTCAAGCGCGAGGGGATGAAGGGCTTTCTCAATTTCACCGGAGACGTCGTGAAGCTGTTGGGGGGAACGCTTAAAAGGGTGCTGAAGCACGCAAGGATTCGCTATTTTGATTTGTATATCTGCATTGGCGGTGAAGATGCCGCCGACATTGCCGAGCTGTACGGTCAGGCATGTGCTGTGGTATATCCCGCTTATTCGCTGCTTTTCAGCATTGCAAGGCCAAGGCGGAAGAATGCTGTGACCATTGACGCAGATTTTACCGGCGTGAGCAGCACGGTGAGTTTTGAGAGCAAAATCAACATATCTCCGCTGTTTTTGCTTGCCGCGGGGTTGCGGGCACTTCTGAAAGCACTGCCGCTTGTCAGAAGATTCAATGGGCCTAGACCAGCCCGACCGGAAAACCCTGAAGTTAAAAAAGAAAATAGTGAAAAAATTCCTGAAATGTGATATAGTATCCTTAAAGAAAGTGACGGTGAATTCTATGAGCGATAATCAAGTGAACAATATTTTAGACGTGACAATGGAAAAGGTGCGGGAAATGGTGGACGCAAGCACAATCATCGGCGATCCTGTAACTTCGCCCGACGGCACCATTCTTATCCCTGTCTCAAGGCTTTCGTATGGCGTCGTTTCGGGCGGCTCTGACTTGCCGTCGAAGAACACGCCGCCGGCGGGGCTTTTCGGCGGTGGCGCGGGTGTGGGCGTAACGGTTTTTCCGGTTGCGTTCATCAGTATCAGCAACGGGAACGTCAAGCTCTTGCAGATTGAGCCGTATTATAATTCCATCGACAGGGTGATTGATAAAATGCCCGATGTCGTGGATAAAATCTCAAGTCTGTTTAAGAAAGGCTCTAAAAGCGAGAGCCAAAGTGAAATTGAAATAATTGAATGATTCAGGCCCGCTTCTTCTGAGGCGGGTAAAATTTTGTTAGAGCGGGAGAATTATGGCGGAGAAAATCAGGCTTCAGAAATACCTTTCCTCGGCGGGCGTAGCCTCACGCAGAAAAGCGGAGGAGCTCATCGCAGCGGGCAGGGTGAGCGTCAACGGCAGAGTGGCAAAAATCGGCGACAGTATCCTCGCGGGCACAGACAAAGTGACGCTCGACGGTGAGGAGATTGTGGAAAGCAAGGATAAAATCTATATCATGCTGCATAAGCCGCGCGGGTTTATCACCACGCTTGACGATGAGCGAGGGAGAAAAACGGTCGCGATGCTGGTCAGCGATATTTCCGAGCGCATATATCCCGTCGGGCGGCTCGATAAAGACTCAGAGGGCTTGCTCATAATGACGAACGACGGCGCGTTTGCGAACATGGTTATCCACCCCAAAACGCATGTTTCAAAGACTTACCGCGTCACTGTGCGCCCGAGCATTGATGAAGAGCAGCTTAATCAAATAACAACAGGCATAATAATAGACGGCAGAAAAACTGCACCCGCAAGGGTACGCGTACGTGAGGAGCAGGACGGCCGCGTGGTGCTGGAAATCATTCTTTACGAGGGCAGAAACCGCGAAATCCGCAAAATGTGCGAGGCGGTGGGGCTTGAGGTTGCGAGGCTCAAAAGAATCGCGATCGGTCCGGTGAAGCTGGGAATGCTTAAGCAGGGCAAATACAGAGAGCTCACCAAAGAGGAGATGAAGGCGCTTTCGGCTGCGGCGCAGAAGGGAGACAGAAATGATAGAGATTCTGCCAATGGAGGACAGAGAAAAAGAGGCGCTTATGTTAAAAGAGGCGGCGTCAAAGGGGGAGGCAAGAATCCTCGCAATGACAGACGGAGAAGCTGAGCTGGGGTATGTCAGCGTTGAAATCTTCGGCGACACGGTTACTATCCATGAGATGAAATCTCACGGATATGATTTCACAGTGCCGCCAGATGCCGAACACAGTTTTATCCTTGATTCTCTCATGCGGGCAGCGGCCTCTTACGGCGAAACTCATGGCATGAGCAAGGTGGAGACGGCCTTTCCCGATTTCTTCAGCTTCCTTGAAGCGCGCCATTTTGAAACGGACGAACACAGAGCTTTTGCATCCATGGACAGCATAATACATTATCTTTAGTTTTTTTACATCCGGAACTTGCCCCAAAAGGCGAAAGTGTGGTATAATAATCTTTAGCGAAATTGCCATGAAGTGAAATAAACGGATAGGATTTGATTATATGCTCAAAAGCATGACGGGCTACGGCAGACACGAGGACACCATATGCGGCAGACACATTGTTTTCGAAATCAGGGCGGTGAATCATAAGTTTTTCGAGTTTTCATCCAGGATAACACGCGGGTATATGTTCCTTGAAGACAAGATTAAGGCTTATGTGCAAAGCAAGATTTCAAGAGGCAAGGTGGATGTTTTCATTCAGATTGAAACGCTGGACGAGGCTGACGTGCAGGTGCTTGTAAATCATTCGCTTGCAAAGGGCTATGTTGACGCGCTGAACGAAGTGAAGGATAGGTATGGAATAGAAGAAGATATTTCTCTCAGAAGCCTTACTAGATTCTCCGATATTTTCACGGTGCATAAGGCGCCGGAGGACGAAGAGGAGATTATTTCCGCTGTCACAGGTGTCGCGGATACGGCTATCGCAAGCTTCATAAAAATGCGCGAGGCCGAGGGCGAAAGGCTCAAGGCGGATATTCTTTCGAGAGCCTCAAACATCATCTCAATTGTAGATACGATAGAAAAAACCTCGCCCGAAACCTTGAAGGAATATGAAAACAGGCTCAGGGCGAAGATAGACGAGGTGCTTGCAGACAGGCAAATCGACGAACAGCGCCTGCTCACTGAGGTGGCGATATTCTCGGATAAAATCGCGGTTGCCGAAGAAACGGTGCGCCTGAGAAGCCATTTCGCACAGCTCGAGAAGCTTTTAGAGGCACAAGAGCCAATCGGGCGCAAGATAGATTTCCTTGTGCAGGAGATGAACCGCGAGGCGAATACAATCGGCTCAAAGTCGAACAATTCAAAGATAGCTTACATGATTGTGGATATAAAATCTGAAATTGAAAAGATTAGAGAGCAAGTGCAGAACGTTGAGTAAATGCGGGGGCGAAAGAGTAAATGGAGCTTATAAATATCGGCTTTGGCAGCATGGTTTCATCTGATAAAATTCTGGCAATTGTCAGCTCGGAATCAGCGCCGATTAAGAGAATTGTGCAGGAGGCGAAGGAGAAAAAGCAGCTTGTAGACGCCACCTTCGGGCGAAAAACAGGCGCAGTTATCATCACAACATCTGACGCTGTTATTATCTCCTCTCTTACGCCGGATAGAATAGCCGCAAAGCTCGGCAAGGAGGGTTAGCATGAAGGGGCTTCTTATTATAATCGCCTCACCCTCGGGAGGCGGCAAAGGTTCAGTTATCAAGCATATTATCGGCGGCAGCACGAAGTATTCCGTCTCCGCCACAACGAGAAAACCGCGCCCCGGCGAGATAGACGGCAAGCATTATTTCTTTGTTACGCGTGAAGAGTTCGAGAAGATGATTGCTGCGGGCGAGATGCTTGAATATGCCGAGTATCTTGGAAACTATTACGGCACGCCGAAATCGCCGGTGGAAAAATGGCTTGACGAGGGCGACGATATTATCCTTGAGATAGAGATTCAAGGTGCTGCGCAGGTGAAAGAAAAGATGCCGGAATGCGTTTCAATCTTTCTGCTTCCGCCGTCAATGGAGATTCTCGAAAAGCGGTTGACAGGCCGCGGCACAGAGACTCCGGAGGTTATAAAAGGACGGATAGAGGTTGCGAAGGTTGAGATAGAGGAGGCGCGCAGGTTTGATTATATAGTCGTAAATGACAGGCTTGAAGACGCCGTCACTGATGTAAAGGCGATAATAACGGCTGAAAAGCTTAAATATAGAAGAAACGAAGAAATCATAGAAAGGGTGCTAAAAGATGCTTAAACCATCGGCAAATATCATCAAAACGCCGCATAAGAGCTATTATTCGCTCGTTATTGCGGTGGCAAAGCTGGCAAGAGAAATCACAGAGGAGGCCGAGAGGGACGGCGAGATTCTCATCGAGAAGCCCGTTGATTTGGCTGTGCAGGAATTTGTGGAGAACAAGTTCAAAATTATCGAACCCGACATCGAATACTGATAAGGATGGATTATGCAAAAATATGCCGAGGTCGCGATCGAAAACGCTGTCTATCACTTCGACAAGCCTTTTTCATACCTGATTCCTGAGAAGCTTGAGGCGGCACTGAAGTCCGGTATGCGGGTTTTTGTGCCTTTCGGAGCGGGAAACAGGCTTCGCGTGGCGATGGTTCTCTCTATAGATGAAAAGCCTGTTGAGGGCGCTAAGGAAATCGCTGAAATCCTTGATAAAGAGACCGTGCTTTCGGATAATATGCTGAAGCTCGCGAAGTGGATGAAGAATAGATATTTTTGCACGGCTTATGACGCAATCAGGCCGATGATTCCGTCGGGGCTGAATTTCAAAATCAAGCCCAGCTATGTTTTAAGCGATGACTTCAAAGACTTTGATGAAGAGGCGTACAGTGTCGTCGCGTGGAATATCATAAGCTTCCTGAAAAAGGCGGGCAAGAGCGTGGCTTTTGAAAAGCTCGCGAAGGAATTCGGCATCACGGAGGATAACCCGGATTTCCAGCGGCTTATTGACGAGAAGATAGCATTGAAAGTGAATATTGCAGCCGCGAGGATTAGGGACGCTCTCTCAAAAATGGTGCGCCCCGTTTCTGATTTCTCCGGCACTTTAACCAAGCGTCAGCAAAGCGTGTATGAAACCCTGCTTGATGCTGGAACGGTCACCGAGCGCGAGCTTCGCTATTTCACAGGCGCGTCGGCGGCGCTTATCAAGGCGCTTGCCGACAAAGGCGCGGCGGAGATTTTCGAGTATGAGGTTTACCGCAGGCCGAAATCGTTTCATGTCATAACGGAGAACGAAGAAGAGATAATGCTTTCAAAGGCTCAGGAAAAGGTGTACTCCGAGCTTGAAAAGGAATATGCCGCCGGCAAATTCTCAACGAGCCTCTTATACGGCGTGACAGGCAGCGGCAAGACTTCCGTCTTCATGAAGCTGATTCAAAAGGTGTTTGCTGACGGCCGAGCTGTGATAATCATGGTGCCGGAAATTTCACTCACATCGCAGACGATTGCTCTTTTCTCCGAGCGCTTCGGTGAAAACATCGCAGTTTTCCATAGCGGGCTTTCCCTCGGGGAACGCGCTGATGAGTGGAAGCGCGTCAAGAG
>QMCD01000679.1_pt1 | contig 43812 bp, 33 predicted proteins | sample 1821841 | NCBI WGS metagenome assembly QMCD01 (sample SAMN01991225, study PRJNA193472) | Termite gut metagenome, whole genome shotgun sequencing project. | isolation source: worker | host: Macrotermes natalensis
GGTATCTATTTTGAAAGACCAAAAGAAAATGATTCCTTCTTGCGTTTCACTCGAAGGCGAATACGGGCAAAAAGACATTTGCATCGGTGTTCCGGCTATCATCGGACGCAACGGTTTGGAAAAAATCGTTGACGTAAAATTGAACGAAGAAGAAAAAGCATTGTTCGAGAAAAGTGCCGCAGCTGTACGCGCTACGAATGATGTGCTGGTTGAAATGAAATTGGTTTAATTACATATTTCAATTGTAGTTTAATTATTGTAGAGACGTTGCGCATGCAACGTCTCTACTGCGTTTTTACCTTAATCATTGCAATAGATCGTTCAATACGATTTTTCATATTATCTAAGAAGCGGTTTGAGTTAATTATGCACATCTGGAGTTAAAGAATGCGCCCAAGTCCGTATGACTTGTATCCGGATAACCTCGTGCAAACGAAGTGCAGCTCGAGGTAGTTCGCAATAGAGCCAGTCTCTACACTTCCAACTAACCTCGCAGCAGGTTGAACTTCGGAGTCCGGAGAGAGATAGCCGTTCCTCATACCCCGAACTGCGCTTCGCTTGTAAGGGTTATCCATATTAAACGCTTTCAGCGTAAGGGGGATATGCCTTTTGTCGCATTTTTTTCAACTCCTGATGTGCATAATTAATTCAAACAGGTTCTAAATTTTGGCGGATTTCCTCAAAAAATTATGATAATGATATACCTACTTAGGGATATTCAGTAAATAAAGAAAAAACTGTCGTAAGTCTTTTCATTCAGTTAGAATACAGAAACAAATGCTTGATTCACGTACATTACTTTTTGTCTTTTTGCACATTTAATATTCCCTTGTGCATTTTTCCTAAAAAAAATAATTGTATTTCCCCTAATTTTTTTAATTTTGCCGGATTGAAAAACAAGAAAATTAAATTAACATAATCATCTCTGATATGAGTTTAAAAATTGTAGTATTGGCAAAACAGGTTCCGGATACGCATAACGTCGGGAAAGACGCTATGAAGGCTGACGGAACTGTGAATCGTGCCGCACTTCCGGCTATTTTCAATCCGGAAGACTTGAATGCGTTGGAACAAGCATTGCGTCTGAAAGACAAAAATCCGGGTTCAACAGTAACTATTCTTACCATGGGACCGGGCAAAGCTGCGGAAGTTATCCGCGAAGGTTTGTACCGCGGAGCCGACAACGGTTATCTTTTGACCGACCGTGCATTTGCCGGAGCCGACACACTCGCTACCTCTTACGCGATTCACATGGCAATCAAAAAAATGAAAGATTTTGATGTAATCATTGGTGGCCGCCAGGCAATCGATGGAGATACGGCGCAAGTAGGTCCGCAAGTAGCAGAAAAACTGGGTATCCCGCAAGTAACTTATGCAGAGGATATTCTTTCGGTAGAAAATGGTAAGGCAACGGTTAAGCGCCGTTTGGAAAGAGGAACCGAAGTCGTTCGCGTAGCTCTTCCCGCAGTTATTACCGTGAATGGTTCGGCAGCTCCTTGCCGCCCAAGAAACGCCAAGTTAGTCCAAAAATATAAATACGCCAAAACCGTATCTGAAAAACAAGAATTGGCAAACGATTATACCGAATTGTGCAACCAGCGTCCATATCTCAACCTGCCGGAGTGGAGCGTGGACGATGTGCAAGCCGACCGTCAATTCTGCGGTTTATCTGGCTCACCAACCAAAGTAAAAACAATTGAAAGTGTTGTATTCCAAGCCAAAGAAAGTAAAAAACTTACGGCTGCGGATAATGAGATAGAAGAATTGATACAAGAATTAATGGCTAACCATACAATCGGATAAAAAAATGAATAACATATTTGTATATTGCGAAATAGAAGATGGCATTATCGGCGATGTAAGCTTGGAATTACTAACCAAAGGCCGTAGCCTTGCCAACAAATTGAATTGTAAATTGGAAGCCGTAGTAGCCGGTTCTAATTTGAAGGGAATCGAATCACAAGTGTTTCCTTACGGAGTAGATATACTTCACGTTGCCGATGATGCGAGATTGTATCCGTACACCTCGCTTCCTCATACCTCTATCCTGGTTAACCTTTTCAAACAGGAAGAACCGCAAATCGCCCTTATGGGAGCAACCAGCATTGGTCGCGACTTGGGTCCCCGCGTCTCTTCCGCTTTGTTCAGCGGTTTGACTGCCGACTGTACTTCGCTTGAAATCGGCGACCACGAAGATAAAAAAGAGGGGAAAAGTTACAAAGACCTCCTATACCAAATCCGTCCGGCATTCGGAGGAAATATTGTGGCAACTATCGTCAATCCCGACCAACGTCCGCAAATGGCAACCGTTCGCGAAGGCGTGATGAAAAAAGAGATCTTGGATGCCAACTATAAAGGCGAAATTAAACAAATTGATGTAAATAAATTTGTAAACGACACCGATTTTGTAGTAGAAGTACTTGAACGCCATATCGAAAAATCAAAAGTAAACATCAAAGGTTCGCCGATTGTTGTTGCCGGTGGTTACGGTATGGGATCGAAGGAAAACTTCCAAATGCTATATGATTTGGCAAGCGTTATCGGTGCAGAGGTAGGAGCTTCTCGTGCTGCAGTAGACGGCGGTTTTGCCGAACACGAACGCCAAATCGGACAAACCGGTGTAACCGTTCGTCCAAAATTGTACATCGCTTGCGGTATTTCCGGGCAAATCCAACACATCGCAGGTATGCAGGAAAGTTCGGTTATCATTGCCATTAACAATGACCCGGACGCGCCAATCAACGCCATTGCCGATTATGTAATTACCGGAAATGTGGAAGAGGTGGTTCCGAAATTGATTAAATATTACAAGAAAAATAGCAAGTAAGTTGTAAAAAAATTGTTGTTTGTATGCAGTTGCAAGTTATAGAAAACAAGATTTACGAGGTTCGCGGTCAGAAAATAATGCTTGATTTCGACCTCGCTGAATTGTACGAAGTAGAAACAAAGCGCATCAATGAAGCGGTTCGCAGGAACATTGAGCGGTTTCCCGAACGGTTTATGTTTCGGCTTACACAAGAAGAGTGGGATATGATGCGGTCGCAAATTGCGACCGCATACAACCAACGGAAACGAAACATTGGTATTACGCCTTTTGCATTTACGGAACATGGTGTAACGATGTTAGCAAGTGTTTTGAAAAGTTCAAAAGCAATTCAGATGAATATTGTTATTGTAGAAACATTTATTGCACTGAGACAGTTCGCGTTGAATTATCACGAGCTTTCATACAAAATCAAGCAACTGGAAGAAAAATATGACCGCCGATTCAATGATATTACCGAAGCAATTAACTATTTGATTCAAAAAGATAAAGTAGAAGTCGAGCAGCGGCAAAGAAGAAGAATTGGATTTTAAAAATATTTTCCGGGAACAACACAACTTAAAAAAATAATAAGATGATTCAATATCGTAAAGCAATAATAACAACAATCTTTTTTATTATAGGTTGTCATTTCCTTCCGGCACAGACTTTTGAGATTCCTAAGGATTACCAGCTCGTAACTAAAGAAGATTACGCTCCTTATGAACCGGATATTGTAAAATGTGTCGATTGGCTGATTTCTACGCCTATTGATAAAGAGCGGGAAAAAAGAAAAGAAGTTTCTGCATTTCTTATCAAATGGGTAAGTGGAAGTCCTTCCGTCCATGTTAGTCTTGATGAGAAGAATCTTAGCTTTATGGATGAAAAAGTACCGGAACTTCTTCTTGTTTTTATAGGAGGTTGGGTAAAAAACACCATTGAAACAAACAATTATAAAAACACAGTCGCTAAGGCAAAAGAAGATACGGACGGCATGGTAGCCGGTAATATGGCAGGAATCGAAGCTGTTATTAATTTTTACAATAACAACAAAAAGTTATTGCCTAAAAATAAAAGTATAGAGAACTACATCAAATTGCAAAAGAAAGGCAAATTGAAAAGTTATATCGAAAAAAATATAGCTAAGAAATAAACATTAAAAAACAAAAATAATATGGCTAATTATTATAAAGACAATGCCGGATTGAGATTCCAATTCTCTCATCCCTTGATGAAGAAAATTGTTGATCTGAAAGAGCGTAATTACGCTGATAAAGACAAGTATGACTATGCTGCGCTTGATTTTGAAGATGCGGTTGACAATTACGAAAAAGTATTGGAGATCATCGGCGAAATCTGCGGTGAAATCATTGCTCCAAATGCCGAATCGGTTGACCATGATGGTCCGACCGTAGTAAACAACCGCGTAGTTTATGCCCGCGGAACGCAAGAAAATCACGATGCATTGACCCAAGCCGGTCTTTACGGAATGTCTCTTCCGCGCGAATACGGCGGTTTAAACTTTTCAATGGTGCCTTACGTTATGGCTGCCGAAATCGTCTCCCGCGCCGATGCCGGATTTGCAAACATTTGGGGGTTGCAGGATTGTGCCGAAACCATTCACGAATTTGGTTCAAAAGAGATCAAAGACGAGTATTTGCCGCGTATCAACAAAGGTGAAACCTGTTCCATGGACTTAACCGAACCGGATGCGGGTTCCGACTTGCAAGCCGTAATGCTGAAAGCAACTTACAACGAGGCTGACGGCTGGTGGTACTTGAACGGCGTAAAACGTTTTATCACAAACGGAGATGCCGAAATCAAATTAGTGCTCGCTCGCTCGGAAGAAGGAACGACAGATGGTCGCGGATTGTCCTATTTCGTTTGCGAAAACCATAAAGACAACAACATCAAAGTACGCCGTATCGAAAATAAACTCGGTATCAAAGGTTCTCCAACCTGCGAGCTGGTATTTACCAACGCCAAAGCGAAATTGGTAGGAAACCGCCGTATGGGATTGATTAGATATGTAATGTCGTTGATGAACGGTGCACGTTTGGGTGTTGGTGCTCAATCGGTTGGATTGTCACACGCAGCTTATGACGAAGCGTTGGCTTATGCAAAAGACCGCCGCCAGTTCGGAAAAGCAATTATCGAATTTCCGGCTGTTTATGAACTGCTTTCTATCATCAAGGCAAAACTGGAAGCCTCGCGCGCATTGTTGTATGAAACAACCCGTTTTGTAGATATTTACAAAGTATATGAATCAATTGCCGAAGAACGTGCGCTGGAAAAAGAGGAAAAAGCAGAAGGAAAAGAATATCAGCGTCTTGCCGATGCTTACACGCCGCTTTTGAAGATGTTCGCAAGCGAATATGCCAACCAGAACGCTTACGACTGCATCCAGGTACATGGCGGTTCCGGATTTATGAAAGACTATGCCTGCGAGCGCTTGTATCGCGATGCGCGTATCCTGACCATTTACGAAGGAACTTCGCAATTGCAAACCGTTGCAGCCATCCGCCACGTCACCACCGGTACTTACCTGAAGCAAATTCAAGGTTACGAACAAGCGGAAATCGCTGCCGAATACATTGGGTTACGCGATAAGTTAAAAGCCATGACCGAACAATATGCAGCTGCTGTTAATGCTGTTACCGAAATGAAAGACAACGAAGCGTTGGATTTCCTGGCTCGCCGCCTGGTAGAAATGGCAGGACACATCATTATGGGTTACCTGTTAATCATGGATGCGTCGAAAGATGAGCAATTCCGCGAATCGGCTAATGTATATGTTCAATTCGGACAGGCAGAAGTTGAAAAACACGCAAAATATATTTCCGAGTTCGAGAAAGATAATTTGGCTTATTTTAGAAAATAAGATGCAGGGGCAAAAATTTTGATACTATCATAATTTTGTGTAAAATAAAAAACTGCAAGCATCAAAAATGCTTGTAGTTTTTTTATGCCCAATTTTATGGTCGTGTTTTAAAAACATGCTTTTTTTTAGAGGTTGTTTGAGTTATTTATTAAGGTGACCGTTGGTTCAGGGCTAACTGTTTGAATAATTCAAACGGCTTACAAATTCTGCCTTTCAGGCAATTGTTGTCTCATCATTTCCCCTCAGGTTGCGCTTTGCTTACCTAAGGTTATGAAAATAAGGCTTTTCAAGCCAATTCCCTATCCAAAACTCAGGTTATCTGATTTTAGCCTGTCTTTTCCGGCTCAAAAAACTCATTTTATTAACCACACAAAAACATCATTGAATAAAATTTGAACAAGCTCTTACAACACTATCGAATTTTATTTGTTAAATCATAGCTAATTCCCGAAAGAACTTACTAATTTTGTACCGCTGCAAAAATAGAAGTTTACACAATGGCAAAAAAAGAAACAAAAGAAAAAGAGGTAACAAAAAGTACGAATAAGAAAGGATGTTTTTCCCGCACATATTCATTTTTCAATGATGAACGGACACGTGTAGTTGCCGGATTGCTCATAATTATTGTTTGTATGTACACATTGCTGGCATTTGTGTCATTCTTCTTTACAGGATTTGAAGACCAAAGCCGTCTGCAAAGTGCCGACCCCGGAACGATGCTTGAGTTGAAAAACGAGATAAAAAACTGGACTGGTTATAGAGGTGCTATCCTTGCCGATTTTTTCATTAACCGGACTTTCGGGATCGCCTGCTTTATCTCACTGTTTTTCTTTTTTTTGGCCGGGTTGCGGATGGTAAAAATCAAGACATTTCCGTTAACACGTACTTTTTTTATCACAACATTTCTGCTTTTTTGGGTATCTCTTTTTTTCGGGTTCTTTTTCATTCCGGTCTACGATTCCACCTCTCTTTACTTAGGTGGTGCCCACGGATATTATTTGAGTCTCTGGCTTCAGTCCCAGATAGGGTCGTTTGGTACTTTTCTGCTGATTTTCGGTATATTACTGCTTTTTTTCATCGTTGCCTTTGCTGGAACGCTGCCGTTTTTGAAAAGATGGGGTATACGTCTTAAAGCAATGATCTTTAAAGAAAAACCGGAAGAAAATCCACTTCTTACTTCTGTTCCTGTGATAGGCAATGCTGTTGTTTCTCCCGATGATGACGATAATAATGAAGACACAAAAACCGGGGATGAGATTTCAACCGGGCAGGAATGGATTATCCATCCAACGGAAAAAACGGAGGAAAATGAGAATAAAACGGAAACAATAAGGCCGGATGACGATTTTGAAATAACCGTTGCCCGTTCGGATGACGATGAGGTGATAACCGATACTACCCCGGTAGTGGAACCGGTTATTTCCGAACCTATAAGACGGAGTCCGGATTTTGAGGTTGATTTTAATCCGGATGAAGAGTATAACGCCGAAAACTTAGGCGTGTATGACCCTACGCTTGATTTGTCGCACTACCAATATCCGCCGCTTGACTTATTGAAGAAGTACGAAAATATTGAGACCTCGCTTAATATGGAGGAACAAAACGCCAATAAGAATAAAATCGTTCAAACGCTTGAAAATTATGGAATAAAGATTGATTCGGTAAAAGCAACCGTAGGTCCGACCATTACACTTTACGAGATTATTCCGGCTCCGGGCGTTCGTATTTCCAAGATTAAGAATTTGGAAAACGATATTGCGTTAAGTTTGGCGGCACTCGGGATTCGTATTATCGCACCAATTCCGGGAAAAGGAACTATCGGTATTGAGGTTCCGAACAAGGATGCACAGATTGTTCCGATGCAGATGGTGCTCTCTTCCAAGAAATTTCAGGAGTGTAAATATGATTTGCCGGTTGCTTTCGGAAAGACGATTACAAATGATATTTACATGATCGACCTGTGTAAAATGCCGCACTTGCTGGTTGCCGGTGCTACCGGACAAGGAAAATCGGTCGGCTTGAATGCCATCATCGCTTCGTTGCTTTACAAAAAACACCCTTCGCAGCTGAAATTTGTGCTGGTTGACCCTAAAAAAGTAGAATTTAATATCTATTCGAGCATTGAAAGGCATTTTCTTGCTAAATTGCCCGATTCGGAAGAGCCGGTTATCACAGACGTTACAAAAGTGGTGCAAACACTCAACTCGCTGACTAAGGAGATGGATATGCGCTACGACTTGTTGAAAAAGGCGAAGATGCGTAACATAAAGGAGTATAACGAGAAATTTATCAACCGGAGATTAAATCCGGAAAAAGGTCATCGCTACCTTCCGTACATTGTGGTCATTATCGACGAGTTTGGTGATTTGATTATGACCGCCGGAAAAGAGGTAGAGTTGCCGATTGCGCGTATTGCCCAGCTGGCGCGTGCGGTGGGAATTCACATGATTATTGCTACACAACGTCCTTCGACCAATATCATTACCGGTACAATCAAGGCAAACTTCCCGGCGCGTTTAGCTTTCCGTGTGGCATCCATGATTGACTCACGCACCATTTTGGACTCGCCGGGGGCAAATCAGCTTATTGGACGGGGTGACATGCTCTTCCTGCAAGGCAGTGACCTTACTCGTGTGCAATGTGCCTTTGTTGATACGCCGGAAGTTGAGAAAGTTGCAGAATTTATCGGTGACCAACAGGGTTACCCTACGGCATTCCTGTTGCCTGAATATGAAGGTGAAGGCATGGGTGATGCGAAAGGCGGTATTGATCTCTCCAACCGTGACCCGATGTTTGAAGAAGCTGCCGAATTGATAATGGTTGAACAACAAGGTTCAACTTCGCTTATTCAGCGAAAATTTTCTATCGGCTATAACCGTGCGGGACGTATTATGGATCAGCTGGAAATGGCAGGTATTGTTGGTCCGGCGCAGGGAAGCAAGGCTCGGCAGGTGTTGGTGCAGGATCTTACGCAGTTGGAGATGATTTTTAGTTCGCTGAAATAGTAATGTAAAATGTGGTGGGACCATTATTCGAAATCAAGCCCTGCATTGAAGTGTGTCACGTAAATTTCCTAACCCGGAAAAGAGATTCGCGATATTTATATTGGGTTGACTTAAGTATGCTGTTTTTCAGACATATCCGGAAATTTTAATCATTGATCGCAATAATGTGCTGATGCAGGAATGTCCGGCATTCCTTTCCAATATGCAAGATTGAATATGACTAACCCACAATAGGTCTCTTCGGAAAATCAGAAAATTTCTTTGCGGCTTTGCGAACTTTGCGGCTTCGCGTTAAAATAAATGAATGCACTTGCGCTTTTGGGGTTAAACGCAAAGTCGCAAAGTTCGCGAAGACGCAAAGTTTTTTAGCATTAATTACTGCCGTTACGCGTGTAAACTTTTGCTAATTTATCAACTATTTTTGGTGCCAACTCGTCCTCGTCTTCAACCGGAAAGGCTGTTGTAGTTCTTTGTCGAGAAAGTCAATATCTTTACTGAAGTCAAATATTTCATCTGCTTCCGGGTGCATAAAACGCAGGAAATCGTCTGCAATTGCTTCCAATGCACCTTTTCAAATATAGTCGTTGATTTATTTCATTTTGTACAAGTAAAATTTTTTCTGTTTTTTTGCAAAAATATACGATTTTATTGATTTTTCACATGCTGTTTTTAATTGAAATTCTACCTCTTTTCTAAATAATATTCCTCCGTCAACTTTTTAAACTCTTCCGAATAACAATGCCGCTCTATTTCTATCAGCAACGAATCTTCCTGATAACTACCCTTTGTTCGTGAAAATTCCAATAGCAACCGTTTTTCTGCTGCACCGGTTCGCGATATTACTTTCGTTTTTTTAGCACAGTACAAGCCTGCCGTTTCTGCCTGCAATACAAATTCCAGTCCTTCGGCAGCCGGCAATATAACCGCCAACCGGCCAGCATCGGATAAAAGCACGTTAGCCGCCGCGATTAAATCTTGTTGATTTAACGAACCGGTATGCCGTGCTACCGAACGCTGAGCATCCGGATTTTTCAACGATTTATTAAAATAAGGAGGGTTGCTTACAATTAAGTCGAAACGGCATTTGATGTTTTTGGCAAAGGTTTGCAACGAAACGGCTTCTATGTTGATTCTTTCACGCCAAGGAGAATTGTGCACATTCTCAATTGCTTGCATTGCAGCATCTTTATCTATTTCAATCCCCCAAATAGTTGCCGGCGAACGCTGTGCAAGCATCAACGCAATCAATCCTGTCCCGGTTCCAACGTCTAAAATAGACCAAGCACCTGAAACATCCGTCCATGCTCCCAGCAACACGCCGTCTGTGCCTACTTTCATGGCGCATTGGTCCTGGTTGATTTTGAATTGTTTGAATTGGAAATAAGAGTTGGGCATCGCAATTTTTTAACTATTCCTATAATTCCACGTAATTTAATTTGGACACAAATTTATACTTTTTCCTGTATCAATTCAACAGGTTACGAATTATTTTCCTGTTTAAATATTACGGTATTTGCAAAAAAAATGAAACAATTTACCGGATAATGTAATAAAGACCTTTAACAGACGTAACATTTCCTTAATTTCTAACGGATACTTTTGTATCGGTTTCAAGACATAACCATTATGTGTGTTAATGACTAAAAAATTAAAAGATGAAAAATGTTTTTTTACGCAGAATTGTACTGCTGGCAGGCTTAAGCGTTGTATTTACATTTGCAATGCAGGCAAAAGAAAAGATTAATGGCGGTAAAAATGTTGTTACGAATGTGCTTATGTTAGGATTGAATAATAATGTCAGTTCTAATTATTTCCCTATGTCAACGATTACAGAGGAAACAGGAATAACGAAGGATGTAATTGATCAAGAGTATAATACGATTATCATGGACAATATCATCGCTTCGGCTAAGGCTTCTTGTAAATTTATTCCGGCTACCATGGAAGAGGGGTCGGAAAGAAAATGGAATAATCTGATCCGGATTAATGGTGAAGGAGATGAAAGTTATTCCGATTTATCATCCATCCCGAATGATGAATATAAGAAATTACTGGATACGGCAGGTGCCGAATATCTGTTGGTACTGAACCAGCATTACCTAAAATGGCAGGAAACGCCCATGCGCACTTTGTTTCACGTGGTAAGCTATACATTATATGATAAAAACAAAAACGAAGTTTACCGCAACAACAGTCATTTTACCAGCATGAATCTCGAACGCCCGGATAAACTCAGGAAAATCAGCAACAAAACCTCCGGTCGTATTGCAACAACCGTTGCAGGTCAAATAAGTAAGCTGAAAAAATAAAAACAATTCACATAAAACAACAGAAATGAAAAGGATGAAAACAATTCTTTCGCGAAGCATCATTTTAGCATTCGCGTTGATTTTGACGTGCGTTCAATCATTGAGCGCGCAAGGTACGCAAGCCTCTATTACCGGGAAGGTTACCGATGATAAAGGCGAGGCTTTACCGGGAACCCTGGTAACGGTAAAAAATGAATCGACCGGTTTTACTGCCGGTGCCGTAACTAATGCAAATGGAGAATATACCTTCCGGCAATTACCCTTGGGTTCTCCCTATACAATTACAATCAACTATATCGGCTTTAGCGATCAAACAAAAACCGGATATAGTCTGAACCAGGGCGACTTGTTACAAATAGACTTCAGCCTGCAAGAAGAATCGGTTAATGTAGAAGATATTACCATAACAGCCAATAGTTTAAGAAAAGGGGTTGACCGCCTTGGAGCATCCACTTCGATAACGCCGAGGGATATACAAACGCTGCCTACCAATGGGCGTAATTTTACCTCGCTCATGCAGCTTTCGCCTTTGAGCAGCGGTAGCAATTTGGCGGGGCAACTGGCTTCATCAACCGCTTATCAAATAGACGGGATGACAGCTCGCGGTCCTCTTTCCGGAGGAGCTTCCAATCGCGGTCCTTATTTATTGTCGGCAGAAGCGATACGGGAGTTTGGCGTTGTTACCAACGATTATGATGTTACGCAAGGTCGCGCCGGCGGCGGTTCCATCAGTGCGGTAACAAAATCGGGGACGAATGAAACTACCGGTTCGGCATATATCTATCATCGTGCAGATTGGTTGTCGAGTGCGTATGATGCGCGGGGAAATAAGCGTTCGGATGAATATTCAACCTCTCAATTCGGATTTACACTCGGAGGTCCGATTATCAAGAATAAGCTGCACTATTTTGTCTCATGGGATCATCAGCAAGATACACGTCCGTTTTATATAGCTGATATCCAGAGCAAAGAAGATGAAATTACTTACCGTATCAGCAAGGATAATCTGGATGAATTTTTACGGATAGCCCGTCAGGATTACGGTGTCGCCAATTCGCCTCAAACAGGCTCATTTGAGCGTTCAAGACCTTCAAACAGCGTTTTCGCAAGAATTGACTGGCAAATAAACGCAACAAATTTACTTACGGTAAGAAATAACTTCAACCACGACAAAAACCATTTGGGAGTAAGCGACAACACATCGATCAACCTTTTTGAAGTATATGGAACGCATTACAGTATGGACAACAGCTTGTTAGCTTCATTACGTTCGGTACTCGGATTAAAAACAACAAACGAAGCCAAATTCCAGTATCTTTACACCAAAGATGACGGTCGTCCGAGCGGGCAGCTTCCTTCTCAAAATATTCCGAGAGCCATTGTTGAAAACATCACATCAACCATTGACGGAGAAAATTATAGCACCAGCATACAGTTGGGCGGACAACGTTATTTGCCGGAATTGTTTATCAATAATGTGTTCCAATTTGTTGATAACTTGTATTATACGACGAATAAAGTGAATTATGTGTTTGGTTTGGACGCAATGTACACGCACTTGAATTCGCTGGCAACAAGCGAAATGAACGGACGTTTTTATTATAGTGGTCTCGAAAATTTCAGGAATAATACGCCTTACCGTTATGCCCGCGAAGTTCCGGTCGGCGACCCAACAGTAAAACAGGGAGTCGTAAATTCGGCTATTTATGCACAAATGCAGTTTAAGCCGTTTTTCGGAGCCGAAATTACGGCAGGTTTAAGAGCCGACTATACGGCTTATGTTGCCAAGCCGGAAGATAATCCGCTGTTGACCGAAGAGCTTGAATTGAAGACAACCAATACGGTTCAAACCTTCCAGCTTCAACCGCGTGCGCAGTTAACCTGGGACATCAATAACCGCAAGACGGATATAATCAAGGTCGGTGCCGGGATTTTCGGATCAAACCTCAACAACTATTCCATGGTTAACAACCTTGAATTTGACGGGTTGCGCGTTGTGGCTATCGACACCAGAAATCTTGCCGGCGTTACACCCGATTTTGAAGGTTACCGCCAAGATCCATCTTCGGCTCCGGGAGCAGAGTTATTTGACCAGCTTGGCTTACCGAAAGTCGCAACATTTAATATTAACAGTGAAGATGTCAAGGTGCCGGCGCTTTACAAAGTAAGTGCATCTTACAATCACTTCTTTTCGGACAGGTTGCGGGTAGGATTGACCGGGTATGCTTCTTTTGCACGCAATAACTATATGTACATAGACCGCAATATGGTGGATGAGCCTTTCTTCCGTCTTGAAAACGAAGGAAACAGAGGGGTTTTCGTTCCGGCGGCAACCATTCCCGACAATAAAAACGGTACGGATTGGACGCAAAGCCGCAAATCGGATCAAATCGGACGCGTGCTTGAACTTGTCAGCGAAGGAAAAAACAACACATATACAGTTGTTGCTGATGCTACTTGGAGGTATTTAAAGGATGGACAGATAACCGCCAGTTATACCTGGAATGACTCCAAAGACAATACTTCCTACAACGGTAACGTAGCCAATACGGCGACGCTTGACCAAATGCTTGTTGACGACCCGCGCGACCTTAGCACAATGAGCTACTCCAACCGTCAATTCCGCCATAAAATTGTATTTTTCGGAATGTCGCCGACATTCTATGGGTTTACTTTCGGGATACGATACAGCGGAATCGCCGGAACCCGGTACTCCATGCGTATAAACGGAAACATCAACGGCGACTTTGTCAACAACAACGACCTTGCATACGTTTTCGACCCGAACGACCCTGCTACGCCGGAAAATATCCGCGAAGGAATCAATGCGCTGCTTGCCAATCCGGAAGTAGAGGAAAGCTTCAAAACATATCTTCGCAACAGTTTTGGAAAAGTGGCAGAGCGTAATGGCGGAATCAACAGCGCATTCGACGGTGTATTCGATATTAGATTGACTAAACGCATCAACTTCTACAAAAAACACGGAATAGAATTATCATTCGATATTTTCAACGTAGTGAATTTATTCAACAAGAAAAAAGGACTTGTAAAAAATCTCGGAACGCAGAATTTGTACAATTTAGCAGGTTTCGACCAGGAGAAACAAGAGTTTAAGTACAATGTAAATCCTTCTGCCGGTATTGCTGCGCCGAGTGGAAATCCTTGGCAAATGCAACTCGGAGTTAAATATTCATTTTAATAACAAAAAATGTGGATGACGCAGATAGCACAGATAAATTTCAACAATCATACTAAAAAATCTGTATAAGTCCGTGTCGTCAGCGTTTAAACAACAACCCAATGAAAACATTTCTAAAAGGAGCAATGATGCTCACGTTTTTAATTTTCGTCAGCCACGCAGAGGCTCAGTTAAAGAAAACACCTTATCGCTTTCCCGATGCAGGCAACTACAAGGTACTCAAAGCTGATTTCCATGTCCATACCGTCTTTTCCGATGGTTCGGTATGGCCTGTTACACGAGTAGAGGAGGCTTATGCCGAGGATATAGATGTTATAACACTTACCGAGCATATCGAACATCGACCGCGTTTGGACGACATAACCTCCAAAGATCACAATCGCTCGTATGATATAGCCAAAGATGCGGCAAAACGTCATGGCATAATACTTATACGTTCAACGGAAATCACTCGCGGCATGCCTCCCGGACATTTGAATATCATAGATATACAGGATGCAAATGTGTTTGAAAAGTTCGTCAATAAGAAAGATACCCGTGACTCTTCACGTGTTACCGAAGCCCTCGCGGAAGGGAAAAAACAAGGCGGTTTTATCTTTTGGAATCATCCGGCTTTCCCGACTCCCGACAATAAATCAACTTGGCATCCGGCTCATCAGCGCTTTGTCGATCAGAAGTTGATGATGGGAATAGAGGTAGTAAACGGCGAACGTTACGAGCCTGTTGCTTTCCAATGGTGTTTGGATCATAATCTGACCATTCTCTCTAATACGGATGTTCACAGTACCATGGCACTCAAGCGCGCGTCGGACGGCTTCAAAGTAATGACGCTGGTTTTGGCACAGGAAAAAACACCGGAAGCGGTTATGGATGCATTACGCAACCGCCGTACCGTAGCCCTTTGGAATAACCAGCTAATGGGGCGCAAGGAACACGTTACTCCTATCATACAAGGTGCGGTTAAGGCAATACTTCATACTCGCGATGATATGAAATTTTTCGAGTTTATTAATGAATCGGGATTTCCGTTTACCATCCGGATCGGTTCTCTACCCGAAGGTTTTCGTATGCGCAGCGATGCAGTCATTACGATTAATCCATACGAAACAGTTGGTCTGTCTGCCCGCGGCGAAACAATCCCTTCAAGCATCAACGTGAAAGTGCTTAATGCGTGGATAACGCCAGATGAAAATCCGGAAATCATCATTCCGGTCGTACATAAATAAAATGTTCTGAGAAACAGATTTATACACTATTTTGACTATAATTATTCCTCACTCCATTGCAGCATGAGCAACGCAACAAAATGGAGTGGGGAATCTTTTATTTATCTAAAAATCAAGACATAAAAAACCTGTTTAAAACGATATGACCTCCAAAATCATTATTTTTTTCGTTTTTGCATCTACTTTAAAACGGTCATCGCTTCGTTCACCTATGATCCAAGCAACCTCTCCGTCCGAAATCAACAACCGCGCCTGTTCTTTTTGCAGCAAGGAAAATTGCCGGTCGATAAAAAAATCACTTATCTTTTTCTTGCTTTTCATTCCAAAGGGAACAAAAGTATCTCCTCTCTCCCACCCTCTTATTTCCATCGGAAAAGTCAATTTATCCATATCCAGGTAACAAAAGCGTTTATCTTTAACTATCTTGAAATCAGAGTTATTTTCCTTATAGGTAATTGTGATTTTCTGCGGTATTTCAATGTTTGTATCCGTATTTTGCAGAGTGTATGCCGCCTGATTTTTCTGTTTTTTTTCAGAAAGAATTAAAAACGCCCGATCTTTCAATATCCGGTATTTTTCAGAAAAATACTGTTTTCCCGGTATTCCGTCCAATCCATCGTAAATATCCTCAACCACCGGTGCCGGAAAGCCGTAAGGATGCAGTAGTTCGTATAAAACAAAGCGCGGCGAATCCTCCTTTTTCAACTTTTCGATAGAGATATACTGAGCATTTTCTTTTCCGGTAAAAAGGTCTGACTTTATTGTAGTTATCCTGTTTTCTACAAAATTTTCCGTTTTTTGTAAATTTTCAACCGTTTGCAAAATGGCTTGCTTAGCCGATGGATTTACCGTTTGCAGCAACGGTATGACTTGATTTCTAAATTTATTCCGGACATAAACACTCTCTTTATTAGTCGAATCTTCGACAAACGGAATACCGTTTTCCCGTAAATACGCCTCTATTTCCTGTCTTGAAAGGGAAAGTAACGGACGAACCACATCACCGTTTTGGGGCTTGATGCCTGTCAGTCCATGGATACCGGTGCCGCGGGTCATATTTATCAGGAAAGTCTCCACCACATCGTCCGAATGATGGGCAACGGCAATGCAACCGGCATTTTCCTGCTTTTTCAATGCGCCAAACCAAGTATAACGCAATTCCCGTGCCGCCATTTCGATAGATATTTTTTGTCCGGCAGCATATTTTTCCGTCTGAAAGTCAATGCTCCGGAATGGAAAATTTAATTTTTCAGCCAATGATTTCACAAAAAAAGCATCTCTATCCGATTCTTCTCCCCGCAAATGAAAATTACAATGCGCAACAATGCAATCATATCCCAATTTATGCAAGATGTGAATTAAAAATACCGAATCGGCACCGCCGCTTACTCCGGCAATTATTTTTTGATTGGGTGTAAAAAGATGATAGCGGGTTATAAATTGGGATATTTTTAAAGTTAGACTGCTCATTTTGAGGTATATTTTTTATTTCAAGAAAAGTTGCCAATTTGAAATCACTTACATTTCTTTTTCTATGCACACCCTCTCTAACACCGTCTGAATCAATCCCTCCATGGAACCTTTATACTCCGTATTCATATTTTTATCAACCCTTCCGGCAATGATGCAGCAGACGGTCATTGCTTTGTGTCCCAACAAAAGGGACAAACCTGCCAAAGCGGAGCTTTCCATTTCAAAATTGGTAATTTTTTCGCCCTGGTAGTCAAACGAAATGATTTTTTCGTTCAGCGCTGGATCAGCTAACGGTATGCGGACATAACGTCCCTGCGGACCATAAAATCCGGGAGCCGAAATCGTGATGCCTTTTATCATATCATGGCCGATCCGGCTAACTAACTCCTCGTTTGCGCTCACAACATAAGGGGCAGCCAATCGCGACATCCAGGCAACATGCCCGCAAAAAGCGCGTTCGATGTCCGTTTCCAAAACACCTTCCGGCACGGCATAATAACCCAGCAATCCGTCAAAACCGATTGAGCGGTTGGAGACTACATACGTTCCGACAGGACAGAAAGGCTGCAACCCGCCCGATGTGCCGATACGGATAAGAGTCAGTTCCGTTAGCTCGTCGCGAACAGTGCGCGTTTGAAAATCCACATTCTTCAACGCATCCAACTCCGTCAGCACAATATCTATGTTGTCCGTCCCGATGCCATGCGAAACACATGAAATCCGCTTGCCTTTGTATTTACCTGTGATTGTGTGAAATTCGCGGCTTTGCACGTCACATTCCACCGAATCCTTGTCAAAGTATCGCGCAACTAACGTTACACGTTCGGGGTCGCCAACCAAAATCACGGTATCGGCTAACTGTTCCGGTTTCAAATGCAAATGAAAGATAGAGCCATCGGCATTGATTATTAATTCGGAGGGGGGGATTATTCTCATAATTATCAAAATTTACTGTTTCAATGATTCAATTTCTTCCGGTAAAAGTCCGGTTATCCGGGAAATAACTTCTACCGGTAAACCTGCCTGCAAGCTGTTACGGGCTATTTCAATAGATTTCTTTTCTTCGCCTTTTTCCAAGCCAATAGCTTCGCCTTTTTCCAACCCGATAGCTTCCCCTCTTTCCAACCCGATAGCCTCACCTTTAGCTAAACCAATAGCTAAACCTTGTGCCAAGCCCTCTTCTTTCGAGGTTTCCATTGAATTTTTAAGATCACGGTAAATTTTCAAGCTATCTTCATAAGCATCCATTTCGGTAGGGGTAAAACGCGCTATTTCTGCGACACGAAATAACCGCTCGAACACTCGTTCCTGCAATTTTTCAGGGCGACGTTCTAATTTTGACAAATTTTTCAACACATACAGCCATTTGTCGAAATGAGTTGCCAGTTCACTTTCCGGCTTGTTAAATTTGGGCATTTCCAAATAAATGAATGTCAGCTTTTCGTAAAAAACCTCATTGTTTTTCGTGTCTATTAACTTTACTTCACGATGAAAATAGGATTCGTTATTTTTGCTTTCATCAAACACAAAATCAAGAATACCAACAAAATAAATTGCTTTTAACTCATAATTCCAATCATCATGCTTTGCCTGTTGCTGAATCGGAAAAGTTGAATAATAAATGCTCCGGTCTTTAAAATACTTTTGCTTGGCACGCTGCATTTCGACGATGAATTTCTCTCCACGTTCGTTTTCGCAATAAATATCAAAAATAGATTTGCGCTCCCATTCGCTTCTTCCTAACTGTTCATTTTTAAGATATTGAATATCAACTATCTTTCCCTGTTCTTTGATTAATTCGTTGAGAAAATCAATCAATAAATCCTTGTTGATGTCAGAGCCGAATAATTTTTTAAAACCAAAATCGGTATAGGGGTTAATATATTTATCTTTTGTTGTCATAAATTCTGTTTCTTAGATAATACAAATTTAATTTTTTTCGCTGTAAAAAACAAAATTACTTACCGCGCCCTCTCAAACAGTGTTTTTATCCCTTTTATCTTCTCATTTTTTATCCGGCTTATCAGTGCGTTTATCTTCGTTTCCTTGATAGCGGCGTAAGAATAATGCTCCTTGACCTCAATTTTTCCCAACTCTTCTTTTTGCAATTCTCCTTTTTGCATCAGGAATCCGGCAATATCCCCCCTGCTCAATTTCTCTTTCTTTCCTTTTCCGATGTAAAGCGTAGCCCACAACGGCTTGCCGGGAATTTTACCTTTCTCCGGCAAATTTTCCACCGGATAATCCGGAGATAAAAAAGCGGAGATTTTTTCCTCTTCATGCAAAATAACAAACGATGTACCGCCGGCATACATACGCGCCGTGCGTCCGTTCCGGTGAATAAACGCCTCCTCATTGAGCGGCAAATGGTAATGAACCACATTTTCAATTTCGGGAATATCCAGTCCTCGCGAAGCCAAATCGGTAGAAATCAACAAATAGCAACTTCCGTTCCGGAACATAAAGAGTGATTTTTCCCTGTCGGGCTGTTCCATACCGCCATGAAATAATTCGCAGATAATCCCCTTTTTTCGCAGAAACTCCCCTACCCTTTCAACCGATTCCCTGTGATTGCAAAAAACCAGCGTTGAACGGTTTCCTATGTGGCAAATAAGCTGAAACAAAGTATTTAGTTTATCTTTCTCCGGAGAAATTACCTTCTTTATTTCCAACCCTTTTACAACTTCTTTCACTGCAAGAAAATCCAGCCGAAGCGGGTTTTCAATTCCCGTGAACGAAGGAATCCCGTCCGGCTCCGTAGCCGAAAGCAATATCCTTCTACTCAGCCCGGGCAGTTCGGAGATGATAAACGACATCTCTTCCGTAAAGCCAAATTCGAGCGATTTATCAAATTCATCCAATATCAACGTTTGGATGGTGCTTGCCGGAAAATTCGCCTGACGAATATGATCGGCTATACGTCCGGGCGTACCAATAAGCAACGCCGGAAGATTCTCCAGCATTTTTTTCTCCGTCAGCATGGAATGTCCGCCGTAGCAACACCCCACAGACAAGCCGCTTCCCAGCGACCGGAAAACCTGCTCTATCTGCAATGCCAACTCGCGCGAAGGGGTAAGTATCAAGGCTTGGATCTCTTTCCTGTCCGGATTCAACCGGACTAAAAGCGGCAATAAAAATGCCAGCGTTTTCCCCGAACCGGTCGGAGAAAGCAAAATAATATCTCTATTTTTCGTGCTCGCATCCAACGTAGCCTGCTGCATTTCGTTCAATACCGGTATGCCCAATTTTTGAAGTGCTTGTTCAATTAAATTTATTTTTGTCATTCTTTCTAAAATTTCGGGTAAAGATACTTACTTTTTGTACAAGTTTCATTTTTAGGGGCAGAGAATGAATGTTTCCCACAAGAGAATGGATGTTTCCCACAAAGACACAAAGAACACAAAGGGGAGGGATTTTTAAAGTATCTGGTCTATTGAATTTAATTTTTGCTATTTCTAATATTCCGGGTAAAGATATTTATCTTTGTACAAGTTTCATTTTTAGGGGCAGAGAATGAATATTCCCCACAAAAGTCNNNNGTTCTTTGTGTCTTTGTGGGAAATAAAAAATTTCGTAAAGATAAGATGTACATAGACATTCACGCACACAGAAAAAGAGAAAATGAAAATGTTTTTTCGCTGCAAAATATCAGTCCGGAAGAGTTTATTCAGCTACCGGACTGCAAGAAAAGCTATTTTTCTGTTGGAATACATCCTTGGCATATCGACGCGACAGTTGATAAGAAAATAAAAATATTAAAGCAAATAGCATCAAATACCACTATTTTGGCTATCGGAGAAACCGGATTAGACAAAAGCTGCAATACAGGCTTCGATCTACAAAAAAAGGTTTTCAATGCTCAAATCTTAATTGCCCAAGAGGTAAAGAAACCGCTTATCATCCATTGCGTGAAAGCATATAATGAAATACGGCAGCTACTAAAAGAAAACCAAACAAACGTTCCCGTCATATTTCACGGTTTCAGGGGAAAACCGCAATTAGCGGAGGATCTGACAAACGCGGGATTTTATCTTTCTTTCGGAAATCTTTTTAATAAGGAGAGTTTAAGGGCAATTCCCCTCGACCGTATTTTTTTAGAAACGGATGATAAAGAGATTGAAATTGAAAAGATTTACGCGCTTGCGGCAGAAGTTAAAGGCATACCGGTTGAAGAGTTGAGCAAGAAGATAAGGGAAAATTTTCTCTTCACAAACTCATCCGGAAACAAAGAAATAATTATGCCATAAAACAAGTAAAAAAGGAGTAAAACTAAATATAATACTCCATCACATTAATCAAACCTGCTCGAAGCGCGTATTTAGTTGCCTCATGTACGTTGTTTACGTCCAATTTACGGAAAATATTCCGGCGATGCGTATTAACGGTATGAAAGCTGAGATTTTTTTCTTGGGCAATTTCCTTGGTCATCTTTCCAAGAGCAATCTCGTGCAGTATCATTTTTTCGGTTGCTGTCAGTATATCCGGTTCTTTCGTTTGAGGTATGCCTGCGGCTTTGATTGATTTGGCAACTTCACATAAGTAAACCTCTTTGACAGAAGCCGTTCGAATTGCATCCATAATCACTTCTTTCGTATTATGCTTCATTACCACACAGATCTCTTTTCCGGAAAATAATACCTCACGCATAAAAACTTCGCTCAATTCATCCGAAAAAAGTAGCCACGAAGACTTTTTTGCCCCTGCAATCATATTCAAAAGCTGATTGACGGAAGTATAATCAAACAATGTATAATCCAAAATAACGACCGAATCGGGATAAATTGTCAATTTTTCTTGCAGTTCGTTACAAGAAAAAGCAGAAACAACCGTATGCCTTTTATTAAGCTGATACAGTAAAGAGACAACACCTTCGCGCGTAATATCCTGATTATCTGCCAATATGTATGTTTTACTTTCCAAACTAAGTTCTAATTATGCTACAAATATACCATATATGTGGTATTGTATTGTTGTTTTGCCGGATATATTTTTGCAACAACAAGAAATTATAGTTGGGTGAAACCATCAGACAAAGAAATTAAAAAATACTATAAACGTGGTATTGCGCAAAAATCGCTTCAACTGTAATTTTGTCAACATAAAAATAAAAAAGGAAAAAATAACAATTAAATACTAAATCAAATGGAAACAAAATTGTTTACAGAAAAACTGATCGGGTTACAAAATCACCTTTTACATTTTGCTTACACCTTAACTCCCAACAAGGATGATGTTCAAGATTTACTTCAGGAAACGACATTAAAAGCATTAAAAAATCAAGATAAATATACAGAAAATACAAACTTCAAAGGATGGGTATTTACTATCATGAAAAATACCTTCATTAATAATTACCATAAGATGGTAAGAAATCAAACAATCATTGATCAGACAGAAGAGTTGTATCTGTTGAACCTTCCTCAGGAATCAGGCATCGAAACACCGGACAGCTCTTATACTGTAAATGAAATTACCAAGTGTATCAACGATTTTATTGATGATTACCGGATTCCTTTTTCTATGCACGTTTCAGGTTTCAAATACCAGGAGATTGCCGAAAGAATGGACTTGCCTATCGGAACGGTAAAAAGCCGCATTTTCTTTGCTCGCAAAAAGCTGCAAGAAACGTTGAAAGATTACAACGATTAATTCTTAAACCAAGATTTTCGTAAAATTTACAGGATTAACAGAATTTTTGCTTTTGTAATCTTGTAAATTTTACGAGAATCTTGGTTTAAGACAAAAATAAAGAGAAAGTAAATACGAAATCCGCATAAACGAACGTTCACCAAAGAGAATGAACCAACGGTCAAAAGGGGTTAAAATGCCTGCGGGTTCCATATCTTAACGTTAGCAATAAAATATTCACGTATGAAAATAGCAAGTAAACTAACTGATTTACTCGGAAATACGCCTTTAATGTCGATGAATGCATACGCCAAATCTCAACAAGCGGAAGCACACATCATCGGTAAACTCGAACAATTTAACCCGCTCGGAAGTATCAAAGAGCGGGTTGCGTTTTCAATGATTGAAGATGCGGAAAAAAAAGGACTGTTGAAACCGGATACGGTCATCATCGAACCGACAAGCGGAAATACAGGCATCGGATTGGCATACATTACCGCCGTAAAAGGATACAGGCTGATTTTGACGATGCCCGAAACAATGAGTCTCGAACGGCGCAATATGCTGAAAGCATTAGGCGCGGAATTAATTTTGACTCCCGGTATTGAGTGGATGAGAGGCGCCATAGCGGAAGCAACAAGGTTGCATGCTGAAATACCAAACTCAATATTACTTCAACAATTTGAAAATCAAGCAAACGTAGATATACATTACCACACAACTGCGAACGAAATATGGCGCGACACAGACGGAGAAGTGGACATCTTCGTTTGTGGTGCAGGTACCTGCGGAACCATCAGCGGTGTAGGAAAACGACTAAAAGAGCTTAAACCCGGCATTCAAATTGTGGGTGTAGAGCCGGCTGAGTCGGCCGTACTTTCCGGCGGAAAACCGGGTGTTCACAAGATACAAGGCATAGGTGCCGGTTTTATACCTAAAATATATGACCCGGAAGCGGTTGATTTAATTATCCCGGTAAGCAGCGATGATGCTATACGAACCTCGCGCGAACTGGCAAAAACCGAAGGACTTCTGGTCGGTATGACATCGGGGGCTGCTGCACACGCCGCAGTTAAACTCGCTAAACTTCCCGAAAATAAAGGTAAAAACATCGTAGTCATATTAGGAGATACCGGCGAACGTTATCTATCGACTGTTTTGTATGCCTTTAATGAATATCCGCTGTAATACAAGCAATTCCTCACTTATTCAGGAATAAAGCCGGATGGAGTGAGGAATTTTCTCTTTGACTTAATTTTCAAACAACTCGTTCTAATTAATCTACAACATCGCAAAAATACGGGCAGGCGGCTTGGAATCAATGTAATGCATGACTCTATTATTGTATTTGCTGTCCGGATGCAACAAAAAATATAACCCGGCGCAGGCGTAGCGCAAGGATTCTCATCAGTCAATAATGTTACATTCTTTTTAAAATTTTCCATAATCATACTTCAAAACAAAAATTTCACTACCTTTGACATGTTTTTTCAAAATTTCAATTTCAATAATTCCAATATGAAACAAATAATCTCCACGACAGAAGCTCCTGCTGCTATTGGTGCATATAATCAGGCAATATGGGCAAATGGAATGTTATATACTTCCGGACAAATTCCTATTGACCCAAAAACCGGAAAATTGTGTGAAGCCGACATCAAAATTCAAACCAGACAAGTATTTCAAAACTTAGAAAATATCCTAAAAGAAGCAAAACTTGACTTATCTGACATCGTAAAAACGACCGTTTTTATTGCCGACATGAGCCTCTTTGCCGAATTTAACGAAGTGTATAAAAGCTATTTCACCAAAGAAAATGCACCGGCTCGCTCTTGCGTTGCGGTAAAAGGATTGCCGATGAACGCATTAGTGGAAATTGAGTGCGTTGCAATAGCAAAATAACGGATAAAAAAGACAAAAGAAATAAAAAAGGGGTATTACATAGAAAAAATAGAATTTTCACAAAAAAAATTTTTGTATACAAACAACTTCTTATAACTTTTTGTTGTTTATGGAAAAAACGTTTTTGTAATCAATAAAAAAAAAGATTACCTTTGCAGCCGCATAAGTAATTCTAAACTTATCAAAATAAACAATGGAGAAAAAAAACATCATTCCCGATTACATCTTTGAAACAAGTTGGGAAGTCTGTAATAAAGTAGGCGGCATTTATACCGTTTTGTCGACCGGAGCAAAATCACTTCAAGAATTCAACAAGGATAAAATCATCTATATAGGTCCGGATTTCGGAGAGAGTAACAATATGTTATTCAAGGAAAATAAGACGCTTTTTAAGGCTTGGAAAAAAGAGGCTCTCGAAAAGGACCATCTGAAAATAAGAACCGGCCGCTGGGAAATTCCGGGAAAACCGATTGTAGTCCTGGTCGATTTCAAGCCGTTCATGCCGTTGAAAAACGAGTTCTTTTATGATATGTGGCTAAAATTCGGCGTAGACTCGTTGCAGGCATACGATGATTACGATGATTCGGCTATGTTCGGATATGCCGCCGGAAAAACGGTTGAAAGCTTCTGTCGCTTCTTTCAGCAGAAAAACGAAAAAACTGTTGCCCATTTTCACGAGTGGACCACCGGTTCGGGACTACTTTACCTCAAAATGAATGTACCGGAAATCCGTACCGTATTTACCACGCATGCCACGACTGTAGGACGCTCAATTTGCTCCAATAATAAGCCGCTGTATGACCATTTCAAGAATTATTACGGAGATCAGATGGCACACGAGCTAAATGTTGTAGCCAAACATTCAATAGAAAAAAAAGCGGCAATGAATGCCGATTGCTTTACCACCGTAAGCGAACTGACTGCCAGGGAATGTGCCCAGTTGCTTGAAAAGCAACCTGATATCGTAACTCCAAACGGCTTTGAAGACGACTTTATTCCTAAAGGGAAAAAATACGATCAGCAACATGCCATATCGCGCGGAATGCTAAAAAAAGTAGCCGAAGCGGTGCTTGGATACCCGCTTAACGAGAATACAATCTTTGTCGGGACATGTGGAAGGTATGAGTTTAAAAACAAAGGGCTTGATGTGTTTCTGGAATCTCTTAAAAAGTTAAACAACAACGCAGAAATGACCAAAGAGACTGTAGCATTTATTATGGTTCCGGCTTGGATCTGCGGTCCGCGTGAAGATTTACAGGAAAAATTGAATAATCCGGAGAGCAAGATACAATCATCCAATAACAACACTACTCACAACTTATGCAACTACTGGGACGATGACATTATCAAGACATTGCAATGTTTCAACATGAATAACAGGCAGGAAGACAAGGTTAAAGTTATTTTCGTTCCTTCTTACCTGGATGGAAATGACGGTATCTTCAATCACACATTCTACGACTTGCTTATTGGCTTGGATATGACCGTTTTTGCCTCCTACTACGAGCCTTGGGGGTATACTCCTTTGGAAAGCGCGGCATTCCATATTCCAACCATAACTACAAACCTTTCCGGATTCGGGTTATGGGTATCTCACAAGCAGGAAAATATTGAAAACGGCGTGGCAGTAATCCGCAGAACAGAATATAACCACAGCGAGGTGGCGGAAGAGATACAAGATAACATTATTCTACTTTCCCATAAAACGAGAAAAGAAATTACCGGGTTGCGAAAACGCGCCCGTGAAATTGCGCACAAAACATCATGGAGCGAGTTTATCTCGTATTATGTAGAAGCTTTTAACATCGCATTAAACAAATAATAACAACTAAAATAACAAAAATAGATGAACGTAAGAACAATTTACACAAACTCTCCTGTATGGAAAGAGGTAACTATAAAATCTAAAGTTCCTGTGAAATTAGAAAAACTTCAATTATTATCCAGAAACCTGTGGTGGGTTTGGAATAATGAAGTAACCGATTTATTCAAAGAAATAGACATTACCGTATGGAATGACTGTGGACGTAATCCGGTATTGTTCTTGGATAAAGTAAGCATTGAGCGTTTGGAAGAGGTGGAGCAAAACAGTTCTCTTCTTCAAAAAATAGATGACATATATGCTAAATTTGAAGCGTATATGAACGCTGCGAAAGATGAGTCAAAGCCTTCCATTGCTTACTTCAGTATGGAATACGGGTTGACCGATATATTGAAAATCTATTCGGGAGGTCTTGGTGTTCTGGCTGGCGACTATTTAAAAGAGGCGAGCGATTGCAACGTAAATATGACTGCCGTAGGATTTTTATACCGCTTCGGCTACTTTACTCAATCTCTTTCGATGAACGGCGAGCAAATTGCCAATTATGAACCTCAAAATTTCGGAAATCTGCCGATTGAACAGGTAAAAGACGAGCACGGAAACTCAATGATGCTGGAAGTGCCGTTTTATGACAGAGTTATTTTTGCCAACGTTTGGAAAGTGGCCGTAGGCCGCATTTCTCTCTACCTGATGGATACAGATATAGAGATAAACAGTGAATACGACCGTGCTATCACTTTCCAGCTTTACGGCGGCGACTGGGAAAACCGCTTGAAGCAAGAGTATATGCTCGGTATTGGTGGTATCCTTATGCTCAATAAGTTAGGTATCAAAAAAGACATTTACCACTGTAACGAAGGGCATGCGGCGTTGATTAACGTACAACGTCTCTGCGACTATATTTCAAGTGAAGGACTTAATTTCTGCGAAGCATTTGAAGTAGTCCGTTCTTCTTCGCTTTACACGGTACACACTCCGGTTCCGGCAGGACATGACATGTTTGACGAAAGCTTGTTCTACAAATATATGTCTCACTTCCCTGAAAAATTGGGAATTACATGGGCTAACCTGATGGATCTCGGAAGAGAAAATCCGGGTGATAACCACGAAAAATTCTCAATGAGCGTTTTTGCCTGCAAGTCTTGCCAGGAAGTAAACGGGGTAAGCTGGCTGCACGGAGAGGTTTCCAAGAAAATGTTCTCCCCTATCTGGAAAGGCTATTTCCCTGAGGAACTTCACGTTAACTACGTTACTAATGGTGTACACTTGCCGACATGGGCTGACGTGGAATGGAAAAAGCTGTATGAAAAAGAGTTTGATTCTTCTTTCTACACCGACCAGTCAAACAAGAAGATTTGGGAGAAAATATTCGAAGTGTCCGATGAGGATATTTGGAAAAAACGTCAAACGCTGAAAACGAAGCTAATCAACTATATCCGCATCAAATACAAGGATAACTGGTTGAAAAATCAGGGAGACCCGGCGCGTATCGTTTCCATTATCCAAAAAATCAACCCGGAAGCGCTGACAATCGGATTTGGCCGCCGCTTTGCCACTTATAAAAGAGCACATTTGCTCTTCACCGATTTGGAAAGGTTGTCTAAAATCGTAAATAATCCGAATTGTCCGGTACAATTCATCTATACCGGAAAGGCACACCCTGCCGATGGAGCCGGACAAGGATTGATTCAAAGAATCGTAGAAATATCGCGTATGCCGGAGTTTCAAGGAAAAATCATCTTCCTTGAAAATTACGACATGGCTCTTGCCAAGCGGTTGATTTCGGGTGTAGATATTTGGTTGAATACCCCTACCCGGCCGCAAGAAGCATCCGGAACTTCAGGCGAAAAAGCGCTGATGAACGGTGTAGTCAATTTCTCGGTACTCGACGGGTGGTGGTTAGAAGGATACGTGAAAGGAGCCGGATGGGCGCTGACGGAAAAGCGTACTTACGAAAACCAGGCTCATCAAGATCAATTGGACGCCGCTACTATTTACAATATTCTGGAAAATGAAATCGTTCCAATGTTCTTTGCCCTAAATTCCAAAGGTTATTCGCCGGAATGGATTCAAACAGTCAAAAACTCGATTGCTCTCATCGCGCCAAACTATACGACTAAACGTATGTTAGATGACTATATCAGGAAATTTTACAGCAAATTGCGCGACCGCCACCAATTTGTATCGGCAAATAATTTTGCCAAAGCAAAAGAACTTGCCGCATGGAAAGATAAAATTCATGATGGATGGGATAAAATAGAAGTGCTGTCCGTTAACATGCCGGACAAGCAATTAACCAATCCGGAAGTAGGCGATAAGTATATATTCGGTGTAATTCTTGATGTGAAAGATTTGGGAGATACCCATATCGGAATCGACCTCATTACTACCGAAAAAGGGACAAATAATGAAGATCTTTTGAAAGACAGAAAAGAGCTGGAACTCTACAAGGTAGAAGGCTCCAAGTTGTATTTCAAATTAGACAACAAGATACAAAAAGCCGGAACAATTAAATACGCGTTCCGTATGTATCCTAAACATCCGGATTTGGCACACCGCATGGATTTCTGTTATGTGCGCTGGTTTAGTTAATTAACAATTATTGATTAATATAAGAAACGACTGAGTAACAATATGAGGTTTTCAGTCGTTTTTTTATTAAAATTCTTCGGAAAATAATTAAGTATATCTTCAAAATTAATTTATATTATATGTAATCAGCAGGTAATAAAAAATAGAGAGATTTTTTTTAATGCCGTTAGGCACTTGAGTCCGGTAGAAAATAAATGCCCCTGCCGGACAGCGTGCCGTCAGGTACGCAACATCGCCTGTTAAGGTTGCAAACCTACGGCTTGCGATTTCTCATTACCATTCTTTTCCAGGGCAACCGCATCAAAATTATTTTCTAACGGGATTTTTACAGCGTTAAATGCTCTTTTGTTTCATCTAAAATCTGCCTTATTCGCAATAGTATAAACTAATTAAGAAAAACTTAATGCTAAAAAACTTTGCGTTTTCGCGAACTTTGCGGCTTTGCTTTTAACCCCAAAAGCGCAAGCGCATTTATTTATTTTAACGCGAAGTCGCAAAGTCCGCAAAGACGCTAAAGAAATTTTCCGAAGAGGCCTATTGATGTTTTTGAAAAAAAAGGTAAATTTACAGGAGAAAATTTTAGAAGCTGTTTGGATTATTTAACAGTTAAGCCCCGAACCAACGGTCTGCGAGGCTAAAAGGCGGAATATTCCGGCGTAGGGACTCTATGATTTTCATTTTATAAAAATAGAAGGATTTAATTTACTTGAAAATCAATTTTCTAACTTTATTTATGCAAAATAAAACACTTATCATCCTATTAGGTCCTACCGGAATCGGAAAGACGGAACTCAGCCTGAAAATTGCAGAACAGTTGCAAACCGAAATCATCTCGTGCGATTCACGCCAATTTTTTAAGGAATTGAAAATCGGTACTGCCGCGCCAACTGAAGAGCAACTAAATAGAATTCCCCACCACCTTGCCGGAATGCTTTCTATCACAGACTATTATAGTGCCGGTCGCTTTGAAACGGATGCGCTTCGCAAGTTGGACGAGCTGTTTCAAACACACGATTTTGTAGTAATGACCGGCGGATCGATGCTCTACATTGATGCTGTCTGCAAAGGAATTGATGATATTCCGGACATCGACAAAGATCTTCGCGAAGAGTTGTTAAACCGCTACGGGCAAGAGGGCATTGAGAATATTCGCGCCGAATTGAAAATCCTCGACCCTGAATACCTCGAAATAGTTGACCAAAAGAATCATAAGCGAATCATTCACGCGTTAGAAGTCTGCCTGATGTCGGGTAAACCTTACTCTTCTTTCAGAAAAGAGCGTGCTAAAAATCGTCCGTTTCAAATACTGAAAATCGGGCTGAATATGCCGAGAGAAGAATTATATGCACGGATCAACCAAAGAGTAGATGCCATGTTCGAAGCCGGCCTGTTAGAAGAGGCAAAATGCTTTTATCCATACCGTACCTTAAATTCGCTCAACACGGTAGGTTACAAGGAAATTTTCGAGTATTTTGACGGAAATTGGACATTAGATTTTGCCCGGAGTATGATTCAGCAAAATTCACGACGATACGCCAAAAAACAGCTAAGTTGGTTTAACAGGGATAAAGATATTCATTGGTTTCATCCCACACAGGAAAAAGAGATTATGGAGTTGATTGGTGCAGAAAAAACACTCATAACCTGAGTTTGGGATAAGGTGAAAGGCAAAACAACTTACAAGCTTAAAAGTTCTGACAAAAGTGTTTGTCTTGGCTTTTCATGCTATGTTTTGTTTGTGAAATGAGGTTGTTTCGTCCCGTAAATTAAACTTGCGAAAGCTGAATTCTTAAAATCATGCTTCACAATACGGCGGCAACTATTCCACTTTCACATCAAATGAAAGCGCAGCTTGTAAATGATCAATTTTATACAGTTTATTTAAGATAGCACGTTCTCCGGTAAGCACATTTTTGAAAAACAGCTTTTCCATCCCACTTTGCGGAAGTTGCTGCAGTTGGGAAAACCAACTTTCCTTTTCCGGAAATTCCTTGATGTCGTAAGTAGTTAAGTTGGCCTCTTCTGCAGCGAGCGCTATGGCGTATTGCAGCGTACCTAATTCATCTACAAGTCCGAGCTGCAAAGCAGATGTTCCTGCCCAAACTCTACCTTCGGCAATACCGGCAATAGAGTCTAACGGGAGATTACGCCCTTCGGCACAACGTCTTAAAAAGAGGTCATAGCCGCGGTTTACGTATTGCTGTATAATTCCTCTCTCTTCATTGGTCATTGAACGGTAAATGGCCGGCATATCCGAAAATTTGTTAGTTTTTACTACATCATAGCTGATTCCGACTTTATTCATTAATTCTTCTGCAATTGGAATTACGCCGAAAATCCCAATTGAGCCGGTAATAGTGTTTGGGTTGGCTACGATTTTAGTGGCATTACAAGCGATGTAATATCCCCCCGATGCTGCATAATCGCCCATACTTGCAATGACCGGCTTAGCCTGCTTCAAAAGAGAGACGGCGTGCCAGATCTGCTCCGATCCATACGCGCTTCCGCCCGGCGAATTAATACGCAACACAACAGCTTTAACCGAAGAATCTCTTTCCAGTCGTTGCAGCAATTTGAAAAGTTTTCCTGTTTGAATACCGTCTGTGCTGCCGTTGTCAATCTCGCCGGCAGCATAAACTACTGCGATTTTGTTTTCCGGATTCAAAAGGGAGACATCGAAATTTTTTGCATCAATTAAATCTCTTGGTTTAACCAGCGAAACTTTTTCATTGCGGTCAGTTTTCAGATAATCATTCAGAATATAATCTATTTGGCTTGGATAAATAAGCGAATCGACCATTCCCATTTCCAATACCTTTTCTGCCGGCTGGAATGTCAGGAAATTTTCTGCTGCGGAGATTAAATTCTGTTTGGAAACACTTTCTCTACCGGAAGAAATATCTTGAAGAACATTCTCCCAAATTGTACTTGTCAGTAAAGTCATTTGCTCCCGGTTTGCCTCGCTCATCTCTTCGTTGGTAAACTGTTCGGTAAAAGACTTATACGTTCCGACTTTTACCACCTGCATTTCCACGCCGATTTTTTCCAGTAAGTTTTTGAAAAATAGCGATGATGAGGCTATTCCCCTGAAATCTACGATTCCTTCTTTATTCAAACAAAACATGTTGGCGACCGAGCAAAGGTAATAAGCTCCCTGCGTATAATTGCCCGAATAGGCGAAAATAAACTTGCCGGATTCCCGGAAATCAATCAAGGCAGTCCTGATTTCATTCAACGAAGCGTAACCCGCTCGAAGCAATCCCGGATTCAGGTAAATTCCCTTAATATCAGGGTTTTCTTTTGCCGCTTTGATAGAGGCGAGAATATCGTCCAATCCGATTATGGGTGTTTCCTCCAGACTAAGCAATGTAAGCAGATCTTCCTTTGATCGTTCGGTTAAATCGCCTTCCAATCGCAAATGCAGCACGGAATTTTCCGGTACAGGTTCCGGCGCAGGTATCATTGCCGCCATCCCAACAAAGAGAAAGATGAGAGATATAAATGAAAAAAGGATTAGCCCGGTCAAGGTTGCGAATACGAATTTAAAAAACTGTTTCATAATAGTTTATTGTGTATGGATAATACTTCAATTTTTATCCGGATCTGTTTTTAGGATTACAAAGGTAACATTTTTTTGAATGTTCACTATATTGTGAATATAAAATCTTCTATTTCGTACCGGACTTTACTCCGGGCGATACACTTCATTGCGCTAAATCTTAACTGCTGCTTTTTTTCTTCTTTTTCGTCCGTTCTTTTTCTTCTTCTATAAATTGAAGTTTTCCTATCCCGAGAAGAACAAGTATAATTCCAAAAAAATAAAAAAAGTGCATCCCGGTGTTCGTATGTTGGTTTTACTGTTGCTTCCTGAAGGATTTCCAGTAATACATCTTTTGCAAAGGCAATTGCCGCAATAGTCCAAAGTATTCCTGCGGCTACTAAGTCATAATTCCACCACCATAAAAAGATAAGTGTTGTAGAAACCGCCGTAAAAATTATAAGATATATGTTTTGTAATTCTTTTTGAATTTATTTTTTCAAATATAAAAATAAGGAGGTCAAAATAAACAGAATAATGATTAATGGTATAGCTGCCAATTGAAAAATGACCAGCAAAACGAGCGACAGAATTAAAAAAATGTAGCACGTTTTATTCTCTTTCCAAATCAAGTTTTTGAATTTCAGCGAAAACATCGGCAGATTAGAATTTAGCAATAGCGATAATACAACGATTAACACAATAACAACCCAAACGTTGGATAGTATGCCCGATAGAAAATTGGGGTATGAAATAAGTGAGGCAATAAATATGGCATTTGCCGGTGTTGGCAGACCAATGAAAGAAGATGTTTGCCGGTCGTCGATATTGAACGTTGCCAACCGCAGGGCAGAAGAGACCGGAATCAGAAAGGCAAGGTAAGGCAAAAACAGCTTATCCGGAGCAATGGTTTGTAGCCACGAAAAGAGCATAATACCCGGAGCCACTCCAAAACTAACTACGTCAGATAACGAGTCAAGTTCTTTTCCAATCCTGGAATAGGCATTGAGCAACCTGGCCATCATTCCGTCTAAGAAATCGAAAATGGAGGCAAGGTATAAAAAGAGCGCGGCACATAGATATTCCCCTTGAAAAGCCATTACGCAAGAAACGCAACCTGCAAAGAGGTTCAGACAAGTAATGAAATTGGGGATATGTTTTGTTATATTCAAACGGATTATTTTTTTAATCGTGCAATTACAGTTTTATTTCCGGTAACACATTGTCTCATTTTTACCAGAATTTCCGAGTCTACCGGCAAAAATATATCTACACGAGAGCCAAATTTAATGAATCCCATTTGCTGATTTACCCGGCACTCATCACCTTCGCGCGAATAAGTAACAATACGGCGGGCTAATGCTCCGGCAATCTGACGAAACAGGATTTTTATCCCGCTGTGCGTTTCGACCACCACGGTCGAACGTTCGTTTTCGGTACTTGACTTAGGCAGATTTGCCGCCATAAAGCGACCGTTATTGTGTGTGTAATAAACTACCTTCCCGTTTACGGGATACCAGTTGGCGTGCACATTGAACACGCTCATAAAGATAGAAACCTGAATCCGTTTTTCTTTCAGGTACTCATCTTCTACTGCCGGTTCGATTACGACAATAGTTCCATCGGCAGGGGCAACAATCATTCCCTCCTCAAATCCCTCAAAAACACGGTTTGGATTGCGAAAAAAATTTAGGAAAAATAAATAAATAAAAAAACTTGCACCAATGGCAGATTTTGTAATTGTTGGATGATTTGCCATTAATATCCTGTATATCAACAAGTCTATAATTACTATCGAAACGAATAGTATCAATAAAATTCTTCTACCTTCTTTATGTATTGTCATTGAAATTATATTTTTGCCGTGCGAAATTAATATTTTTTATGGAAACGACCAAATTTATTCTGTCCGAACCATGATTTTAATATGATTACCAATCTTGCTAAAATTTTTCACCTTGATAATCTTGTAAATCTGATTAAAATCATGGTTCAAGAAATCTCACGAACACAGCATTAAAAATACAAATGCCACCGGAGCCGCAATAATCGCACTGTCAAACCGGTCTAACAACCCGCCATGTCCCGGCATAAACGAACCGGAATCTTTCACATTCAGCGAGCGCTTAAACATGGATTCTACCAAATCGCCCAATGTGCCGAATACAAAAACGATTAACGCAAAAGCTAACCATTGCCACAGTTCAAGTAAATTGTAATATTTGAGAGATTCAACGGTTGATATAAGGTTTTCTGATAATTCTTTATTTGTATTTGTTTTATAGAAAATAAAACCAACAATTAGTGCAAAAACCATTCCTCCGAAAAATCCCTCCCACGTTTTTTTAGGAGAAATTCTTTCAAACATTTTGTGCTTTCCGATACAAATCCCGGTTAAATAAGCCCCTGTATCCGATGCCCATATTATACAAAAGAAAGCAAGAAGGAATAATTTATGCTCATTCTCAATTAGACACATAAAGCCAAATGGAAGTGCAACATAAATATGTCCCATCAAAGAAACAGCTATATTTTGAATGGGATTCTTTTGATTGCGAAAAAGTTCGAGCAAGAATATCGTTGTAATGCTAAGAAAATATAGGCTGATGAAAATAGCCAAAAAGGTATCGTTCTGTTGAAACGGAAAACTCAAAGAGTAGAAACATCCGAAAAGAAACATCCCGCTAATAATAGAAAATATTTTAGAAGTTTTTACTCCCTCCATATTACCCGAAAGATTATAAAACTCTCTCAATCCCAATACAGTAATCAGTAGAAATACAGTCCCGAAAGTGTAAGGTGGAAACCATATCGCAGCAATCATTACGCTGATAAAAACGGCTCCTGAAATTGTGCGTTGTATTAAATTTTTTATCATAACTCGATATATTATCGTTTGTTAAATATAAATTGCAATCCCTGGTTTCATACAATTTAAACTTTCTATCGAAAGAAATAACCAGCATTCTCTTTCTTATATCTTTCTTTTGCAAAAATATGTTTTCTCTAATAAACTCGCAATTCGCTAATAAAAATTAATTTTTATTCTAAGAAATTATTTCCTTCGTGCTTTTCATTATTATAATTATTTCCCACAAAGACACAAAGAACACAAAGTTGTTTCATACAAGTGTTAAAGTCCGGAAAAATAAACAACTTATAAGAAGTTCCCACAAAGACACAAAGGTCACAAAAAAAACTTTGTGTTCTTTGTGTCTTTGTGGGAAATATGCTATTTATTCTCTACCTCTTAAACCAAATTAACAATTATCTCTACCGCCTTCTCCAACCCCGCAGGATTTTTTCCGCCCGCTGTGGCAAAGAACGGTTGACCACCACCGCCGCCTTGAATTTCTTTGGCTGCCCCGCGAATCATATTCGTAGCGTTAAGCCCTTCAGCAACCAAATCATCCGAAAGCGCAATGGTTAAGATTGGCTTACCGTTTTCTTCCGTTCCGCCTACGAACAACATCTTTTCTTTTAGTTGGTTACGTACTTGAAATGCTACGGATTTAACAAAATCAGCCGGAAATTTCCCTTTCAACACGACTACTTTAACACCGTGAAGATTGGTCGTTGCCCGTTCAATCAACGTATTCTTTACTTGTACAATTTTTTCCTGCACAAAATCTTCTACCTGTTTTTTCGTTTCTGCATTTTCCTCAATCGTTTTTTTGATGGCTTGCAGCAAATTAGGCGTATTGTGAAAGAAATTTTTAGCTTCTTTCAGTATGTCCTGTTGAATATAAGTCAATTCTTCTGCCTTTTCAGCCGTAACCGCCTCGATACGGCGTACGCCTGCAGCAATGGAACTTTCGGATACAATCCGGATAAGTCCGATTTGACCGGTAGCCTGAACGTGCGTACCTCCGCAAAGTTCGACTGATGAGCCGTATTTAACCACACGAACCGTTTCCCCATATTTTTCGCCGAAGAGTGCCATTGCACCCATTGCTTGCGCTTCGCTGATTGGCATATTACGATTTTCTTCCAGTGAGAAGTTTTGACGTACCTTTTTATTTGCCAGTTTTTCCACTTCGCGAAGTTCTTCATCCGTCATTTTTTGGAAATGAGAAAAGTCGAAACGAAGCGCATCGGACGAAACGAACGATCCTTTTTGCTCAACATGCGTACCCAATACCTCGCGCAATGCTTCGTGCAACAAGTGCGTAGCCGTGTGATTATTTTCTGTTTTTCTACGTTTTTCCTCATCTACAACAGCACAAAAAACAGCCTTTAGTTCTGTCGGTAGTTTTTTCGCTAAATGCACACTTAGATTGTTTTCTTTTTTTGTATCAAAGATTTCAATTTGAAATGTTTTATTCGGATTAGACTTTATCATTTCACTTGCAAGTATGCGGCTATCTTCATCATCTGATGTTATCAAACCGTAAATACTTTTATCAATTAATATTCCGCTATCGCCCATTTGTCCTCCCATTTCAGCATAGAATGGTGTTTTTGAAAGTACAATCTGGTAAAAATCTTTGCCTTTTTGCGAGACTTTTCTGTAACGCAGAATTTTTGTTTCGTATTCCAATTCATCGTAACCGACAAACTCACTTTCTCCGTCATCACTCACTATTACCCAATCGCCCGTCTCTACGGCAGCGGCATTACGGGCGCGTTCTTTCTGCTTTTGCATCTCTTCGTCAAACTCTTTCAAGTTGACCGTCAAGCCGTTTTCACGCAAAATTAACTCGGTCAAATCCAGTGGAAATCCAAACGTGTCGTAAAGCGTAAATGCTTCTTTTCCACTGATTTCAGTTTTATTTGCCTGTTTGGTTTCATTCATTACCTTGTCTAACAGGCGAATACCTGTTTCAAGTGTACGCAAAAACGAATCTTCCTCTTCTTTGATTACCTTTTCGACCAGCGTTTGTTGCGCTTTCAATTCCGGATAAGCCTCGCCCATGCTGTCGATGAGAGCCGGTATTAATTTATACATAAATGCTTGGCGTTGACCTAAGAACGTATACCCGTAACGAACGGCGCGGCGCAAAATACGGCGAATCACGTAACCCGCTTTAGCATTAGAAGGCAACTGTCCATCAGTAATCGAAAAAGCAATGGTGCGGATATGGTCGGCAATCACGCGCATCGCAATGTCTGTTTGCTCATTTTTACCATATTCGTAACCGCAATTTTTTCCTATTTCTTTGATAACCGGCTGGAAAACATCTGTATCGTAGTTTGATTGCTTGCCTTGCAATGCCATACAAAGCCGCTCAAATCCCATTCCCGTATCCACGTGCTTGGCAGGAAGCGGTTCTAATGAACCGTCCGCTTTGCGGTTGAATTGCATAAATACGTTATTCCAGATTTCGATGACTTGCGGATGGTCGTTGTTAATCAGCGTCAGTGCGTTGACTTTGGCACGCTCATCGTCAGAACGCAAATCTATGTGAATTTCCGAGCACGGACCACATGGACCGGTATCGCCCATCTCCCAAAAATTATCTTTTTTATTGCCGTTGATAATACGCTCTCCCGGAAGGAATTGCGCCCAAATTTCAGCTGCCTCTTCATCGCGCTCCAAATTATCTTCCTTGCTGCCTTCAAAGACGGTAACGTACAAGCGGTCCGGATCTAATTTCACCACATCGACCAAATATTCCCATGCCCAGGCAATCGCCTCTTTTTTAAAATAGTCGCCAAACGACCAGTTTCCAAGCATTTCAAACATTGTGTGGTGGTAGGTGTCGTGGCCAACTTCCTCCAAGTCATTGTGTTTCCCACTCACGCGAAGGCATTTTTGCGAATCGGCTACACGCGGATATATACGCGGCGAATTGCCCAGAAAAATATCCTTAAACGGATTCATTCCTGCATTGGTAAACATCAAGGTCGGGTCGTTTTTTATCACCATTGGCGCAGAGGGAACAATCTTATGCTCTTTGGATGCGAAAAAATCCAGAAATGATTTGCGAGTTTCTTTAGCTGTCAACATATTTTTTTAGTATCAATTGTTTTTCTAAAAATAAGAAGTTGCAAAAATAGTAGATTTTATTATTTTTTTTAATCCATTTTAGATAGAAATAGGTGAAAAAGTCCTATTTTTGTAAGATATCTATGTTTTTAGTCAAAATTGAAAGTAAAATTTTATGAAAAACAGGCTTCATGGCAAAAGCAAAATTTCATTTTAATCATAAAACGCTCACATACGAACGAATTGACAACACCATTCGGCACAAGATAAAAAGGCTCGGTTCGCATTTGATAACGAGTATTTTATCCGGATTAGCGTGTTTCGTTGCTTTTGTGATGCTGTTTGATTCGCCGCGAGAGAAAATGCTCAGAAGCGAAAATGCGCAATTGGAGGCGCAATACGAATTTCTTACCAATCAGTTAGACCAGATACAAGAGGTAATGACCGATATGCAGCAGCGTGACGATAACTTGTACCGTGTTATTGTACAAGCCGAACCGATTGCCTCTTCCATACGAAATTCTGTTTCCGAAACATCGTTATATAGCGACCTGCGTAAGAAAACCAATTCGGAGCTGGCCGTCTCTACTACCCAAAAGCTGAACAGCCTCCGGCGGCAGGTGTATGTGCAGTCGCACTCTTTCGATGAAATTGTGGATTTGGCGAAAAACAAGGAAGAACGATTGCTGAGCATGCCAGCTATCCAGCCGGTGTTGAATAAAGACTTAAAGCGGGTAGCATCCGGATACGGAATGCGCATTGACCCGATATACAAGACACCGAAGTTTCATGCGGGAATGGACTTTACAGGTGCGCTGGATACCGAGATTTTTGCTACCGGAAAGGGCGTGGTTCAGGCTGCCGGATGGATGCAGGGATATGGCAACACGGTTATCGTTGACCACGGATTTAATTATAAAACGCTTTATGCTCACTTGAATAAATTTAATGTCAGGAAAGGAGCCAAAGTGAGCCGTGGTGATGTGATCGGCTTTATGGGAAATACCGGAAAGTCGACCGGCGTACACTTGCATTACGAAGTACAGTTCAAGGGCAAGCCGACCAATCCGCAGAATTACTATTTTATGGATTTGAGTCCGGAAGAGTATGACCAAATGGTGCAGCTTTCGTCTAACTACGGGCATGTATTTGACTAAAAAAGTAAACAACTAACGAAGTCGGCAGAAAATTATGGCGGAAAAACTGTACTATTCAATCAGCGAAGTGGCTGAAATGTTGGGAGTCAACCTTTCTACTTTGCGTTATTGGGAAAAGGAGTTTCCATTCATTTGCCCGAAAAAGACGGATAGGCGTACCCGCTTTTACACGCAGGAAAATATCAATGACATCAGGCTGGTTTATCATTTAGTCAAAGAAAAAAAGTTGACGTTAGAAGGAGCAAAAAAAAGGCTGAAGGAAAATAAAGACGGGATTGCGAAAAATCATAAAGTCGTGCTTCGCCTGCAAGAAATACAAAAAGAGATAAAACAAATTAAAACCCAGTTTAACGAGGTTTTGAAAGAAGTCAAAAAAAACTAAAACATTCACTTATCCGCACAACCAGATTTATTTTGCGGATCGTACTGTGTGATAAATGTAAAATTTAATACTTCACTATATAATCTACGAGCTACGACTAAAAAACTTCGTAATTCGTAATTTGTAATTCGTAATTAAAATGATACGTATAGAAAAAATTACCACCAAAAGCGAATTAAAAAAGTTTATTCGTTTTCCGCATAAATTGTTTAAAGGGAATGAATTTTGGGTTCCGCCGTTAGACAGGGATGAGTTGTCTATTCTTGATAAGGATAAAAACCCGGCATTTGAGCATTGTATTTCCGGATATTGGCTTGCCTATAAAAACGGGGAAATCGTGGGACGGATTGCCGGTATCATCAATTACACGGCGAATGAAAAATGGGGAAAGAAGGTTCGTTTCGGCTGGATTGACTTTGTTGAAGACATAGAAGTGGCAAAGGCATTACTCAATGCCGTAGAAACGTGGGGACGCGAGCAGGGAATGGAGAGTATCCAAGGTCCGCTCGGATTTAACGATATGGATAATGAAGGGATGCTTGTTGAGGGTTTTGACAAGTTACCCACTATTGCCAATATCTACAATTATCCCTACTATCCGGAATTTATGGAGAAAGCCGGCTATGCTCCTGACGAGGATTGGGTGCAATTTAAATTCAACGCCTCGCAGCCGGTACCCGGAAAAATGGACCGTATTAACCACCTGATTGCCGAAAAATATAAGTTGCGGATTTTGATGACCGGTAAGAAAAAGGAGCTTTTGAAATACGCCCCTTCTCTTTTTAAAACGCTAAATGCTTCTTTTGCAAATTTATATGGGTACTCAACGTTGACGGAGGGTGAAATTAGAGCAATCATCAAAAATTACTTTGCGTTTATCAATCCGAAACTTGTTTGTCTGATTTTGGATGAAAACGACGAAGTAGTAGGATTTGGAGTTAGTATGCCCACATTGTCCCGTGCTTTCCAAAAGGCGAAGGGCAAACTTTTCCCGTTCGGTTTTATTCATATCTTGCGGGCATTGAAAAAGACAGACGAGATAGATCTTTACCTCAATGGCGTGCATCCCGATTGGCAAAAACGGGGGATACACTCGTTGTATTACGTGGAAATGAACAAAGCTTATATTCGCAACAACGTAAAAACAGCTATTTCCAACCAGCAACTGGAAAACAATACCGCAGCTGTGAGTGCCTGGAATATTTATGACAAAGAGCCATATATCCGCCGACGTTGTTACACAAAAAAACTGACCGATTGATGGAGAACATATTGCAATTGATACAAAAAGACCATTTTGCCAACTACAATCAAATACAAGTTATCGAAGTGGGAGAAGGAATAGCAAAAGCACAAATGACCGTTACTAAGAACCACTTGAACGGTATTGGAACCGTTCAAGGCGGTGCGTTGTTTACGTTAGCAGACCTGGCATTTGCCGCTGCCAGCAATTCGCGGGAGAAGATAGCTGTTGCCTTGGATGCCAATGTCAATTTCATAAAAGCGGTATCTTCGGGAACGTTGACAGCTACCGCCTGGGAAATTGACTTAAAGCGGACAATCGGCATTTACCGGGTCGAAATCAGGAATGAGGCAGACGAATTGATTGCTACTTTCCAATCTACGGCTTACCGGAAGGAACCGAAAATATAATTTGCATTTCAAGATTCTAAATTTCAAGTTTCAAGATTGTACGTATCAAAATAAGTTAGGAACATGATTTACGTAATTATTTAGTAGAAAGATGAGTGAGAGCACAAACTCTGGAATTTTGAAATAAAAGCAAATGCTAACCCGTACAAGAGCCATCATACTAAGCAATCATAAGCACAAGGAAAATGCAGCCATTCTCCAGCTTTACACGGAAGAATATGGACGGTGCTCTTATATTCTGTATGGTGTTCAAAGTAAACGAAACGGCAAGCGGCAAGCATTTTTGCAGCCTTTTTCGATGGTGGTAGTAGAAGGCGAATTTCGACCTCAAAGGGATTTGCAGCAAATAAAGGAGATAAAATCCGATTACCCGCATACCAACCTGCTGTTTGACCCGTATAAAAATACGCTCGCACTCTTTTTGGCAGAAGTGCTGTTAAAAGTGTTGCGCACAAACGAAAAGGACAAGCCGCTCTTTCTTTTCCTGCATCAATCTATTCGCTATTTAGACCTTACTGAAAAGGGAGTTGCCAATTTCCACATCACGTTTTTAATTCGCCTGACATATTTTCTCGGATTTTTTCCGGCATTGGAGAATGATCGTTTCGACCGTCATTATTACGACCTTAAACAGGCGGTTTTCACTTCTTTCAAGCCTTTTCACAATGATTACTTAGTACCGCGGGAAGCTGCTTTTCTACCGCAGCTCACACGCATATCCTACAATAATATGCACCAATTTCGGTTCTCCCGGCGCGAACGGATTGAGTTATTGGAAAAAATACTCTCTTACTATAAAATTCATTTACAGGAATTTGGCGAAATACGAGCGATTTCCGTATTAAAAGAAGTGTTCGATTGATTTGTATAGTTCGTATTTTTATCTATCTTTGCCGTCCTGGAATGCCTCTGTAGTTCAATGGATAGAACGAAAGTTTCCTAAACTTTAAATTCGGGTTCGATTCCCGGCGGAGGTACAAAAAGCACAAAAACGAATATTTTTTCATAACAGCCGGATTAGGCGAAAAAAGGATAGAGTAAACTTGAGTATTAATTTTTTTCTGTTGTCGATAGCGTGTAAATACAACGTTCGAGCATAATGCCGGATACCTGTTTTGTTGGATTTATATATACGGTATCCTGTTCAAGTTATTTCAAATAGAATATGATAATAAATAAAAATGACTTATCCGTCATATTATCTAATAATCCCAAGGCGTTGCTGTTGGGGTTTAGGCAGCATTACAGATAATCTTATAAATATAAATAAATTAGAAGTTGCGCCCGACACAAATTAGGGATAATCAAATGAAAAAAGCGGTAAAAATTATTTTAGGTATCGTTGTGTTAGTTCTTACATCTTGTACTTCTACAATTGATCAGAAAATTGTACTTACGGAATATAATGATGTTATTCAAAAGATTAAAAAGGAACATCCTGAATATCCGGATGAGGTTTATGCTAAAGCAAATAAAAAAACAGATGCTTTGCTTTTTCGTGCGCTATCTGACGGCGAAATGAAAACCGGCAAGACATATAGAGAGTTTTTGGACGAGGCTAAAGCAGAAATAGAAAAAGAAGCAAGCGAGTTGGCGGCCTATAATGAAGAGCTGAATAAAATCCAGAGTGTGTTTGTTGCAAAAGTAACTGATGCACAGTATTTTGATGAATATTCACCTATATTAAAGGAACAATATAGGACATTTATTGCCGAAATTGATTATACAAATTTATCAGACAAAGATATAACCGGAATAAAAGGAAAAATGTTAGTAAAAAATTCAGAAGGAAATGTGTTGAAGACTTGTTTCATTGAGTTTGCCGGAGCTGATTTATTTTCTGCTGGGAAAACTCGAAAAAATGCTAACGAATTTCCTGTGTTAGAGAGTATTGACAACATTATGGAACTCAGTGCAATTCCTGTAGATAAATTTGTTTATGAATGGGTGCCGGAGTTGATTATATTTTCAGATGGTTCAAGAATAGAAGCACCGAAGAAGCCTGCTTTTTTATACAAGGCTAAATAATGTAATTACGTCATCAAAATTATTTTATATTATTGAAGAGTCCACTCTGTCCCTAACGGGACAGCGGACAAAATCATATTAGGTACAGTCTTCAATAATATAAAATAATTTTATGCTTATCAGCTATATTACCCCCTAACAATAATTATTTCCCACAAAGACACAAAGAACACAAAGTTTTTATGACCTTTGTGTCTTTGTGGGAAATAATTATTATAAGTTTTTATGACTTTTGTCTTTGTGTTTATAAAATTCGTTGACTTTAACATTTGGGGTAATATTGCT